>Ga0256835_1000132_pt1 | contig 59391 bp, 59 predicted proteins | sample PIR30metaG_FD_185972 | JGI IMG/M metagenome (GOLD analysis project Ga0256835, IMG submission 185972) | Hydrothermal vent microbial communities from East Pacific Rise, Pacific Ocean - PIR-30 | ecosystem: Environmental > Aquatic > Marine > Hydrothermal vents | place: Pacific Ocean: East Pacific...
CTTGTTCCTGCGGCTATAGGTAAGGCAGGTGATAACATTCTCATCTTTGTGAGTTCGAACGATAGATTCAGCGATATTATTTTGGAAAATTATGCTTCTACATTACCATCATTTTCTGACATAGTTTCAGACTATCTAGACTATGTGAAGCATAGCAAGAATCTGTTTCCATTGATAGAACTATTCTCATTCTTACCTATTATTCCACTATCTCACTATACTGAACGAGACATTATGAACCTAATAACTGAGACGTATAGGGAGAGATCTTCTTCTCCTGTCGATGTGAGTCTAAATATTACAGGTCTATTTAGGAAGATGCCAACCATAGAAGTTCGAGGTATAGGCTACATACCGATCCTAATAATGACTCTTCCTGTGGGTAATATGTTGGAGAGCCTTAACATGGGGATTAGAGTCAGTGGCTCATTAACTTCTCGAAAACTGTTAGAAATTATAGGTCCAGGAGAATTAGAAAATTATCTAAGTAATATCCTAGAGAACAAGATATTATCAACAATATACTCATTACTTAACAGAGAGATAGATGCTGTTGAACCGATAGTAAGTATATTACGAGAATTAAGACGTGCATGTAAAGATTATTTGATTACTGAGCATAATATTGAACTAGGATATGAGAAGACTGAGAATTCTGCAGGCAGTTATATACATGTAAGTTATAGTATAGAGAATCCCACGCTTGGTTCTAGTCTTCATGTAGGTGTTGGAAGCGTTAATACGTCACCCTATATTGCTCTTACAATAGCAGGTAAATATTATCCCAGCATAGTATTTTATCCTTCTAAGCTAGGTAAGAGAGGTCAAAAAACTGCTACTATTCTATCCGCATTAGCTATGACCGATCTCTTAGATCTAGCGGAGAAATTCTTATCATTTGTTAATAAGGTAAAGAATGTAGAGCTATATCATTACGCTGAAGAGCTTAGGAGAATAATACATCCATACAAAGGACAGAACTTCATAATCATAAGAAAACATGAACCGATATCTCAAACATTGGAGAGAGAAGAGGAAATTAACCAGTTCTCTAAACTTAGAAGACAGATGAAAAACATAATTAAAAACTTCAAGATAAATGAGAATTCATTGATAGATGTTGAACGTGGTAAAGTTAGAATTGTTAAGTTAAAAATCTGAAATTGTAGTCTATCACGGAATTCATTGAACTATCCTTTAATAATTTAATATTCAATTAATTTCTATGCAATCCCTTCGAGCTCATATTAGGAGTCTATTTAATACTGAGGCGCTTGAGCAATATCTTAATCTTGTTGGTAAGAGCGGGCTTTTGCCCTATGTCTATGAGCTGATTGCTCGAAACCTTCCAGAACTAGAAGAGGCACGAGAACTACTTAACATAGAGAAGCTATACCTTCTCCCTGTATGGCATAGTGGGGGCATACTTATACTAGGTGTGCCCGACAAACGGCTTCTCAACACTATACTGAACCTATGTCCTGGATGGTGTCCTTGGTGGGATGAGCTTGCATCGATTTACAGTCACTATGTCGCTAGTAGGAGTAGGCTTGTCCCTCTACTAGATATAGGGTCTCTCTTGCCACTGATTCCACTAACAGAAATATCGTTATCACATGCAAGGCAAAACATTAATGAACATAAGATATGGGAAAACCTCAGCAAATATTTTAAAAATCTTGCTGTGGACATATTACGTCCCCATCTCTTTCTAGCTCTAGCTCCTAGATACCCAATGATAATGATAGAGGAGACTGGTTATGCACCACTGATAGAGCCATACTTTGAACCGAGCGAAGTACATCCAGAGCTAATAGTTTCTAGCCCAAACTTCTATATTTATAGGAAGTTTAAGGCTGAAGTCTCACCAGTTGAGCTTTACAAGCTTGTTAATAGAGAAGGAGAAAATTTTATTAATGCTATAGTGAACTTCATTGCTAAGAAACTATATGAAACTGTTGAGAAGAGTATTCCCTTAATCAGTGAATTAGTAACATTTTATAATGAGCCTCCTGTCTCATATATGGAGGTCGATGTTAAGGATCGTATCCCTAGAATAGAACTTTCTATGGAGTGTAACTGGATCAGAAACAGGATCTTTCAGAGCCTGAACTTTGATCTGTATTTTGAAGGTGATAAGAAGCCTATCCTAGTTATAGATCTTACAGGAGGATGCCCATTCTATCCCACCATCGTGTTCTATCCTGAGAAGCTTGGTGAGAGAGGTAAGCTTCTTGGCAAGATCATAGCTATCTCAAGATTATTAAACAGTGGTCGATTAGCTACCGTTCTCAGAAAATATATGGATCAGCTAGATGATATTATTGTAAGGGCAGACAAAAAATATTTCCTCCCCATTGTTGAATCATATAGAGGAGAGAACTATATCATGATAAGCGGAAACAGGGCAGAGATAGGCTATCCAATCTATTATCAGCATGAGGGTAGGGAAATAGCGTTTCAAAACGCTGAGAAGCTCTATGAATGGTTCAGAGAGCTAGCTAGAGAGCAGGTAAAGAAGAATGCTGAAGGAATAGATATAAATGTTGCAGATATAAGAAATATTAAATTAATAACAGTATAAGATGGTTATTCTCTATACATTATTTTAATATGCTAATTCTTAATTGCTCTCTCGTACATTTCTAGATAATGGCTAGTTTACAGGGTTATCTTCGTAATTTTATAGATACCAGTCTGCTAACAGTAGCACTAGAACAGTTGGAGAAGCCTGAGTTATTGAACACTATTACAGAATACGTCTCTAGAAATCTTCCAGATATTGTTGAGCTCGCCAAGCTATTTAATACAGATGAAATACTTCTTATACCCGTTATCAGCTCTCAAGACAAGATTCTAGTTCTAGCCAGCTCAGACAGAGAGTTTAATAATGCTTTTAGAGAGTTGACATCTTTGATAGGTGATCTAACACATTTCACGTGGCGCTCACTTGCTGAACTGTATCGAAAAGTACTACCTTACAATACTACACCTGCACCATTGGTAGATATTGTTAGTCTGGTTCCACTAGTTCCATTAAGTCCCTATGAGCTTGATGATCTAAGAGAGCTTATTAGTAGGAAGCTGATGGAGAAGTTGCCTGAGATTCAGCCGTTCTCTCCCACGGTGACAGATAACCTGCTTCTCAAGCTGATTCGCAGGATACCTGTACTAATCGATGAGGAAAGGGGCTATATTCCTCTGCTGAAACCTAGGTTTCAAGAGGTTGAGAACGGTCTTGACCTGCTCTATACTGTTCCTAGTTTCCTAATTAAGGGAGAGCTAAATATTAAGAGGCTTCGATCGATGGATGAGTACGAGATTAAGTCCTACATGCATAAACTATTAGACCAGTACTTAGCTACTAGACTTGTAGATATGTTAGCTGGGCTATATGAGCCTAGGAGAGACATCATTAAGGAGCTGTCCTCTCTCTATACTGCTTCACCATCTATTAGTTTCTTAGCTGACACATCTAATAACAGAATAACCATAGTCAACAAGATAGAGCCAGCATTAGATGAAGAGAACAAGAAGAGCAAGTCAATATCGTTCACTATTGAATCAACATCAAAGAATAAGCATAGACTAGTTATAAGATTATGCGAAGATGAACACACTTCACTCTATCCAACAGTTGTATTCTATCCCCAATACCTAGGTAAGAGAGGAGAGAACCTGAGTAAAATAATAGCAGTAGCCGTAATGTTAGGTCTTGAAGATCTGCTGCATAAGCTACTACCAATAGTAGATAAGGTTGATGATATTGAAATCAAGATCATGAAGCATACTATTACTCCAGCTGTTCCAGCTAACATTAACGAGATCATAATTGTTCGCGGCGCACCATCAATATTAGATAGTTACCCACCTTACTATAATATTGAGAGCTCTAACTATAGGAGCTTTAGAAATGTTGAAGAACTATACAACTGGTTTATAGAGGAAGCTAGAAAGCACATATACAATCCTACTCTACAGAAAACATTTATGCTGCCTAATGGTTTAACATGTAAATTTATTGAGCTACCTATCTGAGGAGAATATTATTTAAACGATGCTCTAAACGATTCACTGAATGAACAACGTTCTGCTCTCCATAATAGTGCCAACATACAATGAAGCTCAGAACATTCCTCTTCTAGTCTATGAACTTGATAGAGCTTTAAACGGTAAGTATAGTTATGAGATTATTATTGTGGATGATGATAGTCCTGATGGTACAGCTGATGTTGCTAGAAAACTATCTTCAAGGTATCCCGTGAGGGTAGTAGTGAGAAGAGGAGTGAGAGGGCTAGGTACTGCTGTTGTTGAAGGTTTCAGACATGCTAAGGGAAGGATCATACTTGTGATGGATGCGGATCTGCAGCATCCTCCTGAGCTTGTTCCTAAGCTAGTGAATGCTGTTCTAGATGGAGCAGATATTGCAATTGCAAGTCGATATGTTGAAGGTGGGAGAATAGATGGATGGGGTCTTATCAGGAAAATCATTTCTAAGGGAGCAATATTCCTAATACATGTTCTACTTCCAGAGACGAGAAATATTAAGGATCCTGTAAGCGGGTTCTTCGCTCTTAAACGAGAGATCATTGAGAACGTTGAACTGCAGCCTAGAGGATTCAAGATCCTTCTAGAAATATTAGCTAGATGTAGAAGTAAGTATAAGAGAATTATTGAGGTACCATTCACTTTCAAGCCTAGGTTAAAGGGAAAGAGCAAGCTGAGGGTTAAGACGATAATCGACTTCCTTCTACACCTTCTAGAGCTATCAGAGTATAGGATTCTCAAGTTCATGCTTGTTGGAGCATCAGGAATCTTAGTGAATCTAGGAGTCTTCTACTTACTGACATATCTAGCTAAGCTACCTATACCAATATCAGGTATAGCTGCACTGGAAGCATCTATCATAAACAACTTTATTCTGAACGATATATGGACGTTCAGGTCTAGGAGATCGGGATCTATCTTAAGAAGGTTAGGAAAGTTTCACATATCTAGACTAGCTGGGTTAGCTGTAAACTATATTGTTCTAATAGTGCTCTCGTTTATAGGTATTAACCCACTGATAGCTGACCTTGCTGGTATAGTTCTAGGCTATGTAGTAAACTATATTTTAAGTGAGGTCTATGTCTGGAGACATGAGAGCAGAGGAACGTAGACTGCTCCTACTCATATTATCAGTATCTCTTATCGGAGACGCAGTATATTACTACTTTAATACTGGAGAATGCAAACTCGTTGGCAAGTTCCTAGGGTACCCCCTATATTGGTACTTTCCTACTTCTACATCAGTAATATTCTCTCTCCTGCTCTTCACTCTTGCAGTTCTTACATTCATAAGTATTAGAACTAGTGAAAAAGTACAGAAAATAGTCCTAATTATTGATGCAATTGTTCTGCCACTGTCCATACTTTTCTTTAGGCTAGGTTACCTTGACGCTCGACCGAGTAAGTTAATGCTAGAGCTGCCATATAAGACTGACAGCTATGTATTAGAGGTCTATGCTGCTAAGATGATTCTGGAAGGAAAGAATCCATATCTTGTAGATTATAAGAGAATTCTTCTCCATACGGTTACTCCAGAAAGATTAACATATTATTATAATAATGCGCCACCATACGTTCCATCTAGGATAGCTGGATTTGTACACATGTTTGACTATCCCCCGCCTGCAGCATTGTGGTACGTACCAGCTCTTCTACTTCATATACCCCCTAACGTGTGGGATGCTATTATGCTCTCTCTAGCGCTTCTATATGTATATTACAGAGGCAGAAGACCCCTATATTTTCTACTTATCCTTACATCATCAATGTTCAGCTATGTTTCTACTGCAATAATGTGGAACCCAATTGTTGGCTGGCTTGCACCTATAATTATAGCCTTCGTCTCCGAAAATGAGCTCATTAGTGGCATACTGTTTAGCTGGGCTATACTCTATAGACCTTACTGTGCTCTTCTACTTCCATTCTACCTCATAGAACTATATAAAAATGGTAAAAATATTCGAAAATTCTTACTCACTATGATCGCTACATCTATTATATTTCTCCTACCTTTTATAACTAACAATCCACTGCTGATACTTCATAGAATGTTCTTACCCTTGTTTCTAAATTTGAACCCGTATTCCAGTACTTTTGGTCTAGCTAGCATACATTTCATAGGTATAGATCTGCCAAGATCTGTATTCTATGCTCTGCTTGGTGTAACTATACTAATAGGAGTATTCTTATCCTACCGTTATTATGATAGGCTAGGCATATTAATATATCTGTTCCCTACTCTCAGCGGCTTCTTCTACTATAGACCGAGCTATGTATATTACATGTATTTTCCATATATTATAGCTCTTAGAGAATATGCTAACAGTATAAGAACAATAGGTGACGCTGATCCAAACTATATAGGACTAACAGTTCTACTAGCAGTGTTCTCGCTCTTATTACTGTTTAACTATGCGTTTACCCTATTCGCATATCGAGATCCTATTTTTGCTATATTGATAGTACTCTTATTGATCTCCCTGCCCATTCTCCCTCTGTTCTTGAAATGGGTAAAGTATAGGGAAATAACTATATACTTCTTATTGATTAGTCTAATAGTTTCTGCTGTTGCGCTTGACCTAGTTTTTAGAAGAGTATATTTTGCTATTATGACACATAACTATGTTGGAGATGCATGGCTCCTACCAATATTAGCTGCTGAAAAAATTATTAGACTAGAAAACCCATATTACTATAAATTCAATATCACTTCCTTTAATAACCTGGGTGCACTATTTATGTTGATTCCCTATTCTAAACATATTATAGATCTCTCAATGATAAAGGTTCCTAAGGTTGTAACATACTACTTATGTTTCGCTAATAGGAAGCATCTATGTGTTGTCAACTTCTATGATTATCCTCCAATGCTGGCTCTAGCATTTGTGCCTGCGCTTCTCTTTCACATATCTCCATCATATTATTCTACGTTTGTTTTCACTATGACGCTTCTAGCATTAATTACTTATTTAATTATTAGGAATAGGATTGATGACCTGCTGCTTCTCATATTAGGTGCATATGTAGGCTACTTCCTATTTATAGTATTTGCATTTAATAGTAACTCCTTCTTCTGGGTAAGCATGTTAGTACTGTTCTGGTTGGTAGTAGATAGACCATTGTTAGCGGGTCTACTATTAGCGTTAGCTGCAAATACTAAACCAGAGCCTCTACTATACATAGTCTTTCTACTAGGTTTACTATACTATTATAGAGGACTGAACTATGCGGCTAGATTAAAACTTAGCTACATACTTACATCCCTGGTAATAATATTACCATTCCTGATTCCTCACCCAACACTAACCCTTCGTAGAATGTTCTTTCCTGTCTTTGCTAAACTTGAGGATAGTGGTATAAGCATTATAGCCCTTATAGACCACTATCTACTACATACAGCATGGTGCCCCCGCTATATGAGATCTATCACTGTTATCGTAACACTTATCCTGCTCTTCTTAGCTTACTACTATACAGATAAGCTAGACATAGTTACCTGTCTATTGCCAATGATTGCTATACTTTTCTTCCATAGATTCACCATGAGCTACATAGCTTATTATATACCTATAACATTTATAGGCTATGTAACCTATATAAGACATGTTGAACCACTAGGTAAACCATTATTAAAAGATCTAAAACACATCCTAGACATTATTCGTTCAAGATTGCAGAATATTCTCAACATGCTTATAATATGGAGAACAAGAAGACTAACATATTAATAACATAACTATAATTTATATTTCCCATATTTTAAAAAGCTTAAGATGACTATAGGACGAAGAGTAGTCGATTACTTCAATATTGAGCCTCTACTAGAATATTTTCAGGATAATGAACTAATTAGTAGAGTACTATCTAACTATTTTGAAAACCTACTACAGCTACATGAGCATGCTAGAGAGTTGAATATTGATAAGCCGACATTATTTCCACTACTAATAAATTCAATATATGGTGGCAACCTAATATTGACCGCACTAGATGATGAATTTACTAGGCATCTTCTAGAGGAGACTGACTATTCTGAGTATCCTGATCTTGATGCGTTAGTAAACATTTATGAGGAGTATATTACCGCGAATAGGAAGATGCCAGTACTAGTAGACGTTCTAGCTCTATTACCTATATTACCCTTATCGAAATATACTCTAAATAACTTATCGATAGACATCGACAACGTATCTGCCACGTTTCTTCCAGTATTCTACGTTGAAGATCTTGGCTATATTCCTATAATAAATATGGCAGAGGAGGTTGATGAGGCTGTGTCCCGCTATGTACCTAATCTAAAAGTTATTAAAACTATAAGACTTGAATCGTTGTTAAATGTTGTTAATAAGGTTCGCTATGTTGAGAGATTGATAGATGAGGTTCTGGACGATGTAATAAATATGTTGAAAAGCGGGGGCTAGATTCCTAGTCCCATCTCTAGTAAACCAATGCTCATTAGTAAACCTATGACTCCTCCTCCTGCTAGTAACGCGCCTAGTAACCCTATAAGTGGCGATGCTTCTCCTCTTGCTGCTCTCATGAAGCTGTATGTTCCTAATGCTATTGCTCCTACTGATGCCAGTAGGAGGATTACTGGTACTACTGCTCCTAGCTTAGCTGTTAACGCTAGTAAGAGTAGTCCTACCATGAATATTATATGTTCAAGACTTTCCCTAAGATTCATAGTATTAATATTAATGCCATGTTTTTAAACATGTTTAATATATTGCTGATGTAGTTAACATGTTTAATCTTCTTCTCAATGCTTCACTATTAATCACCCTGTCTAGTCCTGACCATTTTAACCAGTTTAACAGGTTTCTCAGTATTACCTGTTTTACCTCTAGAACATCTACATCCGTCTTATATATGTTTAATCTGATCTTCATTCCAACTAGGTTAAATGGCTTGTCTAGCAGTCTTATCTTCAGTACACGTTTCAGATATGTTATATAGTTACCATATTTTAACGGTAGCTCAAGCAGTTTTCCACCATACTCAACAAGTATGTAACTGTCTGATAGGTCAGGTCTAGCCTGTATCAAGCGGTCTCCCACCAGTGCGATGAACGACTCCCCCTTGAGACTGTACTTGCCACGTTGGTTGCCAGATTCTAGTCTGGTTACTGCTAGACATCGTAGGTCTAATATATCGTTTGGATCTATTCTGCCAAGCTTAACAATATAGTGTTCACCATGCTTAACACCGTATTTTAATGCTAGTGCTGTAAGTCTTCCACATGTCACGAAGTCTCCCTGAAACTCCTTCAATATTCCTATAACACTGCCAAGTTTTACACGTATCTTCCTGCTCATATCTATGCTACGTCTCTTCAAGGCTTCCACATCTAGTAGAAACATGTCCGTCACCTTACGTGCAAGTGATGGTATGAGGAGATAGGGATCGTCTATGCTGTCTAGGAGCTCAACTATCTTGTCTCCTGTCAATGTTCTAGCCATCTCCAATATTCCAGATATTATGACTGGACTGAACAGGTGCTTCATCTTTCCAAGGATCTGCCCCTTCACCTTGACTGTCTCTCCGCGTTTACCAATCATGTAGCTCTTCTTTGCTCTAATATAGATGTAGTCCATGACTCCTTCTAGAGATAGCTCGTACCCTACCATGTTTGCTATAGTATTGATCTCTTTATACACTTTCTCAGGATCATCGTTCTCGCCTATACCTATCATTAGGCTGTCAGTATCTGCATAAAGCGTCCTCCATCCACGTATTAACGTGTATAGCATCATTGTTATCAGCTTCCTCCTACTGTTCTGAAAGATCTTCAGTCCAACCTGGTTATGTGCTCCATGTGCTGGCCCGCTCTTCTTAGTCATTATGCCGTAATAACCGTTGAGTATTGGCTTCAGCAGCTGTTGGAGCAGGTTGAAGCATGATGCCATATATTTGTCTCCCTTCTCCTTGTACTCCTTAGCCTTCTTCTTAGCCCATCCACGTGCAGCTCTTAGGTTAGCTACCATAGTGTTGAACGGTGCTGGGAAGAGGTCTGGTCGGAAGACAGCGTCCTCTGCTACGCCTCCATAATATGTGCAGGGGTCTATTCCTTCTACAACTATCTCTGTTGGATACATCATTCCTACGTCTACCCACACTATCTTTCCAATATATAGTCTATCTACTAGCTCCCTCTCCTGTTCACTGCCTGTGCTCCTCTCTGTTCGTTTCAACTGTTTTAATATTCTATCAGCAAGCTTCCACAGCTCTCTAACTATTAGGTTAATATCGCCAGTCTTCTCGTATAGTTTCCTCAGCCTCTCCAGTTCATCTGCGTATGCTATCAGCCACCTCTCTACGTCACGTATAGTAAATACTTTTGATCCCCTCAGCTCTTCACCACTTATGGTTGCAGTTGTTGTGAAGTGTCTAGCTTCTATTACCTCTCCTAAATATTCTAGAAACTTAACTAGACTATACTCACTTACTTGTCCACTACGTAGGTCATGTGCAAAGCTTGATGGCGATATCTGCACCATGCCAGATACTCCAAAGATCATCTGTAGGAGAGGCTTGGATAATGCTGTAGTTGTTGCAACATCAGACCTATTATAGGTGATTGCAGTATCTAGGTTCTTCAACATTCTTGCAGAGGTTAGCTTCATCCAGATATGTCTATCAGGTATGTTCAGGTCTTTCCTCAATGCTAGGAGGATCATTGCTAAGCTGAAGCTTGCTGTACCTATACCTAGGGCAGATGCGTTATTTCTAATGAATATGGATAGGTCAATGCTTGACCTAGTCTTAAATATCTTCTCTGGAACTATGCCCGAACTTATAAGTATCTTATTATCGTAGCCGACATTGTTGAAACCAACTAATAGTCTAGCCTTATTGAACATTTCAACGATAGCATTAACATCCCCCTCACCGTTAGGCTTGACTATGTAAGTCGCGATCTCCCTTTCTATCCTGTCCCAATCCATCTCGCTTATTGGATCCGTCTCATATAGAGATACTATCTTTGTACCATCTTCAAGAACCTCGATGTCATATACGAGGTATCTCAGCCTAGATAACTTATCTAGTATACCGATATCTAGTCCAAAATATATTGGCTCTATGTTCAGTGGTCGAAGCCAGTAGTTGCTCATTACTACTCTACATGGGTACTTTATGTTGAATGCACTCATCCTAACATCATCTCCACTACTCATTACAGCGTCAGCTGTACTCCTAACCATTTCTGGTGCAGGTAGAACAACCTTATAGACTCTATAACTGCTAGTTCTAACATACCTCCTAGCACGTTCATCATATACGATAGCTGTCATATCTGTCTCAACTATCTTAGGATACTCAGCAAACTCGTCTAACATAGCCTGATTCTTGTACCTTCTAGCGCACGTCTCAATAATCTGTTTGCAGTACCTCTCAACTTTTTCCAATATTATTGACTCGCCTCTCCTAGGTGCTAACACGTAGAAGAAGGGTCTGAATCCCCTATAGACTCCGCTCCTCTTATCGCCAACAACTATCACGCTGTATGGTCTATCTCCGCCATATTTTACATCTATGATCATAGTGGTATCACCCTACTAGTGAACGTACATATTTTTCTGAATACTGTAGGATTTAGAAGATGAATGTACTCATGCAGTCCATACACGATGTCCAGCCCTATACTATATGCCGCCCTTCTCAGCCCAATAGAACTATACTTAACATTATGATGGCATTCCCTAACTTTGGGGCAGTCACTGCAGAATCCTTCCTCATACAGTAGCTCCCATGCTTGCCTAAGCTGCTTCACATATCTCGGACGGGGGTAATATATCTCATCTCCTATTATTATTGGCGTAGCGTAGTAATTATAGTAGCGGGGCTCAACATTCATCTTCTTTCCCCTCTTCTTCTCGAAGAGCCTAGCCCTATGCGGGCCGAGCTCATGCGTTATCTCACTTCCTCTCCAGAGCTTTATCTGCTGCGCTAGGTACCAGCCGCATATTGATGCCATGTGCGGGTCTGGTGGGTCATGTTCAACATTTATGAACCATTCAAGACACTTGGGACATAATCCCCTCTCTGATAGATCCTCTACAAGTGCTAGAAACTGTGTGAACCTCACGTCTGGTCGTAGGAGAGTCTCCTCTCCAAGTATCATTCCGAAGTAGGCGTCAGGGCTGGCATGTTCTACTCCTCGAAATTTGTCTCCTATCTTCACAGCCTCGGTAAGCTCCTTAATATCTGCCTCACGTAGCTGATATGTTGGTAAGCCTGCTCTAGCTATCTTACATATCTTCTCCATGATCTCCCAGAACCTGTCTATAGCTTCCTTAACTGGGAGGGCTAGACTTCTCCCATATATGAACCAGTTTATGCTCGGTGCCTTGCTGGGAATAGCACAGCGCTTCAACGTGACCTTGCTTGGCTCTCCCTCGTCCAGCTCCATCCAGAGCCAGCTCTGTAATGGGTGGTGAGTTACTCCATCTATTTTAACCTCTATGGTAGCTCTCTCTCCTTTAACTGTTGGTAAATTATCGAGGAACTTTGACTCTCCTTTGACGCCTATCAACCCAACATCCGTCTTAACGGGAACATAGATATGTAAGCCACCATGCCACGTCAGCTTGCATGGTAACCCTAGACTTGATGCATGGTCTATTATCTCTAGTACCTCGTCTTCCGTTAGATCTGTTGGGTCGATATCTATCATTATTATTCTCCGCTCTAATCTAAATAGGCAGGTTATTACTTGACCAGCCAGCTGACAGGCTGTCCGTATCTTCAGCTCTCTGTCCTCTCTGATAGCTTGTTTCCATGAGAACATTGGTCGCCTAGTTGCGAAGTATGCTGGAACTATCCTGCCCATGTCTGGGCTGTATCGTACTGCTTTTCCCCAGTACTTTCTAAATAGGATCGTTGCCTTATCTATCAACATGTTCTCAACATCTTTACTGACGGCTGATGTTCCGAGGGTCAGCTTGACATATGTGAGGAACTGTCCTAGGGGATCTGTTGGGTGAGATCCTATGCTATGAATGAGATGATATATCTCTCCTAGTTTCACAAATGTTTTTCCTCTACGTGAAATAAAAAGTTTAAGCTTGGAGGAAATCTGTCTAACATGGTTAGGAAGCTTGACCATGATGAGATATTTAACCTATTGAAGAGACTTGAGACTCACTGTGCAGATGTTAGACGTGTGCTTAAGCTTCAGGCAGAGAAGGAGGCTATGAGGAAGGAGGCTGCTGCTAGAGTAACAATGAACGTTGAAGCATACAGCAGGATCGCCGTGTGGAGAGAGATAGGGAGGGAAATATGGGGTTCACTTAGGTTAGGAGGATATTTTGACTATGATAGAGCTATCTACCTTAAGCTTGCGCAGATCATTGCATTGACAAGCAGTTTAAAGTATAGATATGGCATCCTTAAGAACGCGAGAACAGTAATAGAGGGGAGATCAGGAATAGGCAAGACCACGTACGCAATGCTCTCGCTCTACGGCGCATTTAGAATACTTGGCTTAGATAGAGACAGCTCGTGGAGCCTAGCTATATCACTAACCTTTATGGATAGTGTAGACTTTGCAGAGTTCATGTACAAGGCAATAAAAAATGAGGTCTATATACCAGCAATAATACTCGACGAGGCGGGTCTAGCATTATCAAAATACTGGATATGGGGTTCAAGAGAACTTAAGCGAGCAATGGCTAGCTTGCTAGAAGTCTTCGATCAGATAAAGGACTGGACGGGAGTGCTAATACTTACAACGCCAACACTTGAGAACGTTGCTAAGAGGCTCAGAGACATATGCGACTACAGGATACAAGGAGACGAGTTCCCGACATGTGATGAAGATGTTGTTGAGCTATATACTGTGTGGGTAATAAAGAGAAGGGTGCTGCACTTCTATGAAGTGTACAGTTATCCTCATAGATCAGTTATAAAACGTGCCAAGCTGGAGGAGGAGCCTATCGACGTAGATGTGATGCCTTCAACAATAAAGCTGCCAGAACAGTACTGGAAGATACATACAGGAGAGAGACGTGAGAGAGCACTAGAGAGGTTGAGCCTCTACCTAAAGACGATAGAGATGATACAGAGGAAAGAAGAGGAAGAGTGGATTAAAACTGCAGAAAATGCTCCAGAAGTAGAGGAGAATGTTGAAGAGAGTGGTGAAGAATAATCATCTCTTAAAGACTTTCCTAACAAGACGTTCTACTACTGGCCCGTGCATGTCTATGAAATGTCTAACTATTTCGAAGGCATCGTTCCTCACCTCGTTTCCACATATTATACAACGGAGCTTATTACTGTCTAGATATGTGTAGTAGAGGAGGAGATAACTACCTAACCTATATGTCTCATCCATGTTTAGTCTAATGTTTGATCTACCATACGTGTTATAGTAGTGTTCTACTATGTTTGCTATCTCTTCCGCTCGTCTTTTTCCTATAGCCTTCTGAAACCATGCTTCACGAACTATCTCGCGTAGGTCTCCTATCCTACTCCTCCGTCTCTTCTGGCTCTGGCTTCGACTCACTCTTCACTTCTTCTTCAGCAGGTTTAAATACTAGATCTATTAGGAGTGGAGCTTCTCTCTTAGCTAGCCTCTGTTTCACCTCGTTTAGTTTGTCTGGATGCTTCTCCTTGAAGTGCTTATATATTTCTCTAAGCTTCTTAAAAGCCTGTAAATTAGAGTCATATAGCTGTTCTCCACAGAGTCTGCATTTTCCTCTTCCACCTCTCTCCTCTACATAGAGATCTCGAAGTTCTGCTGCTACTTTAGCCCATCTCATACATAGTATGACTCGTGTGAGAATATAAAAATATTCTAACTAGATAGGTGATATAGAGAATAAATTAATGCATCCGTGAACAATTATATGACTAGGTACTCCCTCTCCTCGAGAGCATTATAGTATGCTGCCTCACCAAGCAGCCAGAGCGCGAAAGCTCTAGCCAACATCCCAGGCAGACCATACCTCTTCCACGTTCTTCCTCTTCCACTACCTTTACCTTCTCTTCCTACATAACTGCTCCTCCCTCCTCCCCCTCCTGTAGCACTCTTCGTTGTAGTACTCGTCATACTGCTAGTGTGTTGGTGTGTAGCTCCGCTTGTTCTTGGATAGGTTATATGGCTTATAGTTGTGCTTGTTGGTGAGATTGTTGTTCCTGTTTTTGGTGTTGTTGAGGGACGATACCTAATATAGATGCTATTTGTCTCTTCTTTTTCCTTCAACTTTATTGGAATACTTGTCTCTGGTAGGTGAGCAAGCTCTCTAGCTGGTATCGATAGCAGCTCTTCAGCTGGTATGCCTCCAAGTCCTCCAGCTACTAGCAGCCTCTCCTCTCCTATATATCTTATCCAGTTCTCTAGCGTCTCCATGAAAGCAACCTCATCTAACCCATACTTCTCTACCATCTCTTCTAGGATAGGCATTATATGTAGATCCTCTAACAGTTGAACAAGCTGTTCAGGAGTCTCAGCTTCCTCTATCGCTCTGACAAGCTTATTAATTATCTCTAGGATGGTCTCCCTATTAAGACCATAATAATGAAGGAGCTGGTTTGCTTCTAGTAGCAGTGTATCTGCTGTTACCTTGATCTTAGCGACTCGTTCTATCGTGTTGATAAGACGTGTCTTCTCTTCCATGCTTGTCGACTCCTCTAATCCATGTAGTAGTAGATCTAGTAGTTCTCTAGTTGAGTTAATGTCTCCAAGCTCTGCAAGCTTTCTCAAGAGCTTAATAACATGTTCACCTTTCTCACCTAGCTCATTTTTAAGAACGTTCTCAAGCTCGTTTAATCTATCTTGCATATTTTTCTCTGCTTCTCTCAGCACGTTCTTTCTGATCTGTCTAATCCACTCATCATAGTTATCATACTTCTTCAGCTCATCTATCCACTGTATAATCATGTCTCTAGTTATCTCGAGACCGTAGCGTTTTCCTGCAATCGTCACAATGGTGATTAGATCACGCTTCAGCTTGCCTAGGAGAACGTTTGGATCCAGCTTGCCTTCTCTAATAAGATTATCTACCAGATCTCTAATAGAGAGCTCTCCTTTCTCAACTTTCTCAACAACATCTCTACTTATTATTCCCTTATCCTCTAACCAGTCTAGGAACCTGTAGATGTCTAGGTCACCGCTCTTGATCATCTTTTCCACTAGCTCACCAACATCTAGCTTACCTTCTCTAACTAGGTCGTCAACTATCTCTGATACTTCCTTAGAGATCTCCTGTATAGGCTTCTCCTTCACTAACAGCTGTAGCCTTCCTCTGCCAGATTCAGCCTCTGGCGGTCTACCCTCAGTCTTACCTTCTCTTCCAAGCTTCTCAACGTATAGCTGTATGCTTCTCCTAAGCTCGCTAGTGTATTCTGCTACTGCTCTATCTATGAGATACTTGAGATCTCCCTCGCCCTGTATATGCAACATGTCTTCGATATCGTGAAGCAGTTTGCTGGCTCTATCTACCTTACCCATCTCTAGGAAGGTCTCGTCAATGTTTCTCAGCATCTCTATCTTGTGAATATATTCTTTAGGTAAGTTCATGCTTTTGGCTTTCTCTAGCAATTTGTTAAATATGGCGTCTATCTTCTCCTTGATCCTATCCATGACCTCTCTTCTAAGTAAGCCAATACCTATCCCTACGTCTCCACTGTTCAGTGTCTCTCTTATAGCTTTATCAAGCAGTTCACTACTGAGCTCAATGTTGAACCTATGGGCAAGATTGTTAACAACATCCTCGAGCTCTCTAACATATCTGTATGCTCCTTCCCACCCTACCTTGCTGATCAGCTCATTAATATGAGGTACAACACTATTAATTACCTCCCTATTAATGTGATAGATCTGTTCTAGATCTCTCACAGATAGTTCAAGCTCCTCTCTCAACGCATCTAGTGCAGCTGCACCATACTTCTCTACCAGCTTCTCAATCTTTAGCAGTCCAGTAAGATCTTTCAATGTTCTATATGGTTCTACTATGAACGTCTTCTCTGCTAGGTCAATACCCTTCTTCAAGTCGTCTAGCAACGTCATAAGCTTAGGATTGTTCTCTACATAGGGCTCCAACATTTTTATTATAGGTTCCAGTCTGCTTTTTGCCTCGCTGACAAGCTTGTTCAAGTACTTGGTCTCTAAGTAGAAGCTCACTTCATCTATGCCTCCTCTCTGACCTAGGATGCTCCTTATAACTTCTAGATCCTGATTAGTAAGCTTTATACCGTTCTCCTCAAAGTAGTGTATAACGTTTACAGCCTGTTGTAGACCACGCGTTTTTAGGTTAATCTTTAACTGTTCTGGAATATTGTACAATGTAACATATTCGCGAGTTATCAGTTCCTTTGTCAGTTCCTCGGGAAGCCTCTCCATTATGTTTCTAAGATTAACTTTAACCTCCTCTGCTGCCTGTCTCAGTACGTCGCTTATAGTTAGCTTACGTAGCTGTCTTAGTAGTCTCCTCCATTCTGGAATGTTGTAGACGTCTCTAAATATGATGTCCTCGACAGCATTCTTCAGACCTATTTTCCTAGCCTTCTCTAGAACAAGCTCCATAAGCTCTTCTGCCTGTTCTGGATTAACTATGCGATCCTTCTCTAGATAGGCAAATATGATCCTGACCTTGTCAGCTAGCGATGGAGCCTCCTCTGCAGCTCTCAGTGCCTCACGTACAGCTCTATCTATTCCCTCAACTAGGAGATACCTATCAACTATTGATCTGAACGTTATGCTGAGCTCAGGATCTTCTCTACCTATGACTGTTATGATAAGATCAAGAATCTTTCTTCCCTCTCTACTAGATAATAAGTCACTAAGCTTCTTGTTGAGGTACTCCTCAAGCTTAAACTCTTTAACAGTCTTCTCAATCTTTATCTCGCCTTTTGGTCGTATTGAACCTAGCTCTTTCCCTTCTCTAGTATAGATCTTCATTTCACCTCCCTCTTCTCCTACCAGGAGTCTACCCTGTGGTGATAGTTCGAAAGCAGTGAAGCCTCTCAGTCCTAGCTCACGTTCTCTCAATGTCTCGCTTACAAGTTCCTTTAGATCTCTTACAAAGCTGTCCCAATCTTCTGCTCTCCTTAGAGCGGCTATGACTAGTTTAAGTGCTTCATCTCTAGTTAGTTCTATACCTTCACGTTTCAATATTTTTGTTAATCCAGTAGCCAAGATATCGATTATATCGTAAGTCTCTAAGTTGGTCACGATCGAGTAGAGTAGTACTCTTGGCTCCGTTACTGCTCTATTAAGCATCATGTGGAGATACTTCACAAGCTCGTCAGGACTTAGACGGTACAGTACGGCTAGCCTATCAGCAAGAGCGTCAAGACCCTTCTCAACTGCTGCAATAATTCTATTACTGCTTCTAGGAAGCTCTGATAGTGGTGTTGTTAGGATATGCTTCACCCTTTCCCCATACTCCTCTATTACTGAAGCTAGCGGTCTAGCCCTCGTCTCTCCAGTGCCCTTCCATAGTTTTCCTATGGCTGTCTCCTCTGTCAGTTTTATACCGCCTTTACCATATGTCTCATATATGTATCGTGCATAGTCTCTCGCGAAAGCATCGACTAGACTATCTAGGTCACGTACATTTTTCAGCTCGTTGAGAGCTCTTTCCAGTATCTCAGCTATCTCTCCGAGACCCCTACTACGTAAATCTGCTATAGCTAGCTTGACGGCTTCTCTAAGAGTCTTACCCTCTTCCAGAAACTTCTCTACTTCATCACGCACGAGCTTACTTGCTCTGCTAACCATATCATATATGTCTGGTGCAGCATATATGTGCAATCCTTTCTTTGGTATCGAAGCTAGGTGAAGCTCCGTTGTATAGATGTTCTCCCCTTCTTTCACCCTAGTAATATAGAAATATGGGTGTGACTCTGCTCCAGTCTCTAGGAATGTTATTCCAGTCTTCTCAACCTTCTCTATCTTGACGAGTCTGTTAAAGACGTCACTGCTAATTACTCCATTCCTCTTCAAGTAACGTAAGTAATCTACTGCAGCCTCGGCTGGCGGGAGCTCGCTCTCCTTATATACTTGTAGGAAAATGTTGCCATACTGCTCAACGATGTCTGGAGATACACCGTACTTCTCTATGAGTAGTCTATTTATCCTCTTGACAACAGTCTTAACGTTTTCTGCCCCCTTTATTGCCTCTTCCACCTCCTTACTTAGACTAGCGGTAAAGCCACCGCTAGGAACCTCAACGATCTCTGGAGGAATCTGGAAGTAAGTGTAGACTGCTGGTCGAACTATCTCAAGCTCTGGTGCTCCAGCATGTAATAGTCCTATCTCTCTGCTGGCAGTCTTCTCTAGCCATGTCATTCCCCTTCTCCCACCTCTAACAAGTTCCTGCCCAAGCTTCACTTCTCCCTCAGGGGTGTATGCTGCAGCTATTCTCAATCTCCTTCCGCTAAGTGTGACATATTCTTTAACTAGCTCGCCCGTCGCTTCTACCTTTCCTCCTGCGGGATGAATGGGGAAGACATGTACTACACCGTTCTCATCTACTGCGGCTAGGAACGTGATCTCTGTTCTAGAACGGGGTAGTAGGCTGGCTAGCTCGCTCTCTGGCTTAACTGCGAGCGGTGTAGTCCTGACCTCTATCTCGAACGTGTTTCCTCCAAGATATTTTACTTCTACTTCTGTAGGTACCTCCCTAAGCTCGTAGCTGAAGGTTCTCCTGATCCTGTTAATAATGTTCTCATGTACCCACTCTACTAGTCTCCTGAACCTGGTGCTCTTCATTACTCGTCTAGGCACTTTATAGACTATTCTTATCTTGTTACCACTCTGCTCAATAGTTTTAACTTTCGATCCAGGTGGAGCACTTATTTCAATAGTCTTTTCACCATATTTAACCTCTATCTCTGGACTCGCCTCTACTTTCACGTTGGTCTTAAGAGGAGACTCTACACGTATCTTTCTCTCACTCTCAAACTCTACTCTAGGCTTCAAACTTTGTGATAATTCTTCGAAAGTTCTCTCATCAATTATTCCCTGTCTACGGAGAAGCTTCAAGTAATATTCTACGGCTTCATTCGGCGACCAGCCGTGCACGGCTGCGTCAGCTATGACGTCACTGGCAAGCTTCTGTAATCTATTGAACTCCTCTTCATTTATTATCCCCTTCTCTAGCAGCATCTTATTAATATCGTATAGATCTGTTAGGTATCTAACTCCGCTTGTCGTCTCTATTGTTAATGTAGCCTCCTCAGTTAGTAGAGGCTCGACTAATTTACCTAACGTAGGAGCAACCTTACCTGCTGCTCGTGTTATCCCCTCCAGCAGGAGGATATCTGGGCTCAAAGCTGATAATATGGGACGTGCCTTCTCTGCGAACCCAGTCAACTTTACTCCTATCCTCGTCAATGTCTCTGCTATCTCTGGCGATTCTTCTGCTAGTCTAGAAGCTATCCAGAATGCTCCTCTTCCCAACAGCTCTGCTATATCTCCAGCACCTGTTAGTAGACCTACGCCAAGCTCTATCCAGGGGGCATATGGGTTCTTATAGCTTGCAACTGTCTCAACGTTCTCAGCATACTGTTCAAACCCCTTCAACTGAGGTAGATGTAGTAGTCCGTAGCCTATTGTTCCTACCAGCTCTGGAATCCATGCATATAATCCCGATGCTACAGATGTACCAACTGCAACTGCCTGTGCCGTCCCTGATCCAGCTACTGATTCTATTCCTCTCATCCATGCTTCAACGTTGCCGCTTGGTGCTGGCACGTTCAGCCCAAGCTCTTTTAATCCGATCATTATTGGTGCAGCAAGACCTACTAGTCCAGCTATGAACTCTCTGGCTGGAGCGGCTAAGGGGCCTAGCCAGCTTGTCATTCTTTTAATTCCTCTACCCATTGTCTGACCTAGCTGATATGGTGCGATATAGTTCTCGTGTAATGTCTTGAGCGTCTCATTTAGAAGCTTCGTCATTCCCATCTTCTTTATGGTGGGACTCATCTTGTTAAGCGACTCATATATCTTCAATGCGGTCTGGGGAGACAGCTCTTTCTTTTCTGCCAATAGTTTGATCGTTTTTAGGAAGTCTTCAATGTTCTGTCTCGTGTTTATGGTAATGTTCCAGATGTTGTAGCCGACGTTGCTTATCTGAGTGATGTTTTTTGGAGGTGCTCCAGTAAACAATGCAAATGCTAGATTACCCAGGATCTGCTCTGCTAGTTCAGAAGATGTTACTGGCATCACCTCGTTACCTATCTTTATTATGATTGGCACGTTCCTGTACTTGGGGTTCAATGCAATGTTTAAGAGCTGGTTCAACGTGAACAGCGCAGTCTCGTACTGTTCCTTACTGATTTTTCCCTGTAGGTATAACTGTCTGAGCCTGGTCTTGACGTAGCTTGCTATTTTGAGAATGTTCTGTCTAGTTACCTTAACGCCTTCTGGAACATATATTGGATGCTGAGGAAACCTAGGCGTGTGACCCCACGCGAAGCCTGGTGCTCTAATATACTCGGTATATCTTAACCATGTTGGGCTGAGATAGGGCTGATATGTCAGTTTAGTAATATAGTTCTTCACCCCTATACCGTACTGCAAGGCATGTTGAGCTTCTGGAGGAAGGTAGCTAGGTATCGTAGTCTCATGTAGATATATCTCCGATAGCTCATGTTTAGGATACTGTTCTGATGGTGTTGTTACATGTCTTGGTGCAGGTTTTCTATATTTTATTGCTCTCTTCCGTCCTGGAGCTAGCTCTACTGTTCTCCCTGTAGTAGGTGAGGATATTGTTACCGTGCTTCCTCTATGTCTGATGACCCAGTCTGGACTGGGGTTGTTTGCCGTTCTGCTCCTCTCAGTAGTTACTGGTCTAGTCTTCTTATTTTCAGACACTGGAATGCCGCTCCCATGTTCCCGTTCCACTGGTGGCGGCCCACCTGCTGAGGTTGGTGGGGGATTAACATTCCAGGGGCTGCTTAGGTTCACTGGTTTCGCCTTGCATACTGGCTTGCTGGTCTGCTGCGTAGACTCCTGTTGAGTATTCTCGCTAGGCTTCACCTCTACTGGCTCTGGTGCTCCGCTGCTAGTGTAGAAGCGGTGAAGCATTCCTCAAGTTTTAAAACTGTGAACCTGAAATATAAGGTTCCTTTCCCTACTTACTGACGCTATTCAATACGTTGTTTGCTAGGGTCTTAACATAATATTCAAGACCGATATAACGGTGAAGCAGGTCATTATAAGTCTGTTCTAACTTATTTAACTTATCTACCACCTTGTCTAAAATATCTGCAATAATATTTAAAGCTTGATTAGTCTCCTCTACCTTGATTTTGAGTAGATCGATCTCTTTAATAGTGTCTTGAATATTTGTGATTAACTTCTGCATTATCTGATCTCGTCTAACATAGTCAATACATGTTGATATGAAGCTCAAGGTCTCGTCTACAACTTTTCGAACAACGTCTCGTTCAAGTCCGATTAGTATGCTAACGTTTTTACCTCTTGGGTTGACTATCCAGTACAGGTACTTGCTCTCTAGCTTATTGATGCCATATTTCGTTAATATTTCGCTCTTCTTAATATTGCCTTCAAGTACTTTGTTTATCTCTTTGATAAGCATTTTTCTTTCATCAGGTTCAAGTTTTCTTAAAATTATGTAGGTGACTTTACTAATTAATGTCGATAGGTAAAATGCTCTGAATTTTGCTGCTGTTCTTCCTTCTTTGACTATTTCTAAACATGGAGCATCAATTTTTCCTGTAACTATCTTAAGATAGGGAAGCAATATTTGCACTATTTCAGCTCCCCCTAACACTACCTTAACTGTTGCAGTATAGATTATTGATAGAAGCTTCACCCGCATGCCAAAAAGCTATTAATGAAAAATTTAAGCATTACTAACCGCCATATTTATATTAGGTTTTCTTACCAAATGACCAGACAATATATAGCTATGAATATAGTTGGTATCTATATAACTCCTAAGTAGCAATTAGAGTAAAAGTAACTTCTTTTCTTCAATAAATACAGGTTCAATAGCTGTTACATAATAACTTCGCCAGTAAACCACAAAACTTATAATTCAGACACAAAAAAGCTTAAAAACCCCTTAAATCTCAAGCCAGAGAACTCCTATTAGTTTTGAATATACTAGTTTTTATTTATTATAATATTACGGTATTATAATACCGTAATATAATACCTAATAACAACAACTACAACCTATTCAAAACTTAGGAGAGTTCTCTGGTTTGCATGGTGTATTGTTTTGTGGGGGTGGTGTGCTCAGGTGGTTATGGTTGGTGGTCGGTGGTGTATGTTTTTGTGGTTTTGAATGTATAAGCGTTTATTCAACTTTGTTCGAATTTATATTCTATCATATATAATATATGTGAATGGTCTGATGGTGTTCATTTTTGTTGTCTGTGTCAGATTCTGATCGTGTGGTTGAAAGGGTGTGTTCATTTTTGTTGGTTTCTCTTTTTTGGTCACTATTGAATTCTATATAGGTTCTATATTTCTCTTTTAAAGGTGTAGTCTATTTTCTAGTCTTCTCGTAGTACTGTTTTAAATGGGGACATCGTTCTCATATTATGGCTCTGAGCTTGGCTAGGGCTAGCAGTGATCTATATAGTCTAGTTACTCAGCTGGTAGCATCTCCAGAGCTTGCGGGTCTTGGTCTAAATGTTGAGAGGAGGGGAGAGATCATTGCAGTGTTGACTCCTGAGGGGGAGATAGTGATCGTGCCATGTAATGGATTGAAGATGAAGTTCAGGTGGAGGGGTCTAGGCAACATTATTAATCGCTTACTGGAGCTGTATGGTGAGCTTGAGAACAAGGTGTCTAATAATACGGCTAGCAGAGAGGAGACTGAAGCATATGACCTACTTATAAGACTGCTCAGGCATCTACTACCGAGCGGGGAGATACTTATCACGCCAGAGCTTAGAGACGTGTTGACTAGACTAGGAATGCTGCTGCCTCATTTACCGAACGGAGAGAAATATGCACCATACATCGTAGCGATAGGCTCAGCACTGTCAAGATATAGACCAATAATAGAGCTAGTCTATCAGACAGGAGAAACATATAATGCCCCAGCTAGAGGTCAGGTACCACTGTGGGCACTAGTATAATAGATAGCACTCAGACACCAATCTACACAATATTTTACAGGAATAATAGCAGGATAGAGGTAAAGTTCAAGTTTAATAATCTAGAGGTGACTGGTGAGGTAACGTTCACAATATCACCAGCAGATCACTACGCTAGAGCGTACATGGAGGCGCTGTACGCTGCCGCAAACTTTGACATACCTGTCAAAATATTAGACATAGATCACATCTATATTGCCGTGAGGAGAGGAGACGCATACAGACTGACTAGACCAATATCTCTCCTCGATCTAGCATGGGCTAGATATAGGATCATTCTAGCGGATGAACCAGTAGGAGAGTGGTCTAGAACAATCTCAAAAATATGTGAGAGACTTGACAGGAAGGGGACAGTGCTCTCCCAGCTCTGTAGTGGTAAGCTAGGTCTATCCTATATCGACGATACGGTATGCTACATAAATCGAGAAGTAGAGATAAAGCTGCTAGATAGAGATATCCAGGTGAGGAGAGCGGTAACAGGTGAGGAAGCTACTGTTAGTGGAATAACCTTGCTATATAACACGTTCATAATTGATGATCTACCAATTGTGACTGAGAGGTTTCCTGAGCTAGCTGGGAGATATAATATACATCTAGCTGGTATTGGGTCAGCACCTATACATGTTGTAGATGGTAGAGTAATTATTGAAGAGGTTGAGGAGATGGGTGGAAGCCTGCTTGAACTATTCTAGAAGTATCCGAAACCTATCCTAGCTGCTTTGCTCCTCAACGCGAACGCTATTATGAGTATTATCGCTATGAAGAGCCCAGCTATGAGTATTATTATTGCAGTGGACACGTACTTAGGATACTGAAGGTACTGGCTGTAAAACATGTTGCTGAGCTTATTATTGAATGCTGGTAGGTAAATGTTGAGTAGACTATAGATGTTATATCCCTGATAGTAGACTATGTCTATGAGGAGAGTGCAAAGTATGACGATACATATCGTTATTATTAGAATGAGGACTCGCATAGTGAAAAACTATTTAACCAGGATAAAACACTTATCACCGTGAGCTCCAACATAGATCTTAAACTAGTCACAGAGAGAGCTGGAGAACACGTCTACATTAGCCTCTTCATTCTCCCCATACTGTTGCCCTACTATTCTAAGCTGGGGATGAACCTGCTGATGAGCAAGATAGAGGAGACTGAAAATGCTAAGATAGTAGCATACTACAGTGATAAGCCCTATGTGACAGCTATAGTACCTGCCGATCACGATGTTGTTCCCCCACCGAGAGAGGAAGGTAAGGACAACATTGAGATAAAGGTTCTAACCAGCAGGATGTTGCAGATGCTTGACAGATTATGCAGCCTGCTGACCCTGATGAGAGAGGTACCAATAACCATTGAACCTGTAGAAGACATGGATGACGGCTGCCTATGCTGCATATGTCTTGACCTCCTGGAAGGAGAGCCTAGATATATACCCCTCATGTTCATGATCATGCTAGGAGTATCATGCGAAGATGTTAATAATATTGTACTAGAATCAACATATAGTTCACTGCTTGTAGAATACGTCAAGAAGGGAGAGACAGTACTAGAACAGTACGACATACCAGAGAACCTGAAGAACAAGCTCATCAGTGATGCAAGAATGTTTAGAACATTGAGAGAGAACGCTAAGAGAGAACTAGAGAGGTACCTCTCATGCATCTCTCAGTCATAGAGAAGAGGAGCCTAATCATTCCCCCACTAGCTAAGCTAGTTGACCTAGAAACGATACGTAGACTAGCAGAGTCGCTTGACAGGGATAGAATAGAGAGGTATCTAGGAATAGAAGTGAGAAAGATAAGGAAAATTAACAATGTTAAAATATATTCACTACCGATAAAGGGTAGGGGACTCACACCTAACCTAATATATGTAGCATTCAGATGGTGCCCAGTATATGCATACTTTAACCTATGCTTCAGATCTCTCCTAGCTACGGAAGGAATATTGCAGATACTTCTACGAGGAGTGCTTGCACATGATGCATATAGTAGAGCACTGAAGGAGAGACAGAAGACGTGGATCATACTTAGGGAAGTAGCTGTAGATGGCGAGATAGGGGGAACATATATGAACGGTAGAGTAGACCTGATAGTTCAGGTACCAGACAAACTTAAGCTAGGTAAGAGACATGTCGTAGGTATAGGAGGAAGATTATACATAATAGAGGTGAAGACCAGCACAAGCAGTAGAGCACTGCAGGCAGCTGCCGCACAGGCAGCAGTATATAGACGTCTACTAGACCTAGACAATGCTAGACTATGCATAGTCGGCAGCAGCGAGTCAAAGATAGTTGGAACAGACATGAAGATCATAGAAGAGATGATTAGACTAATAGCTAAAAGCAGGGAACCACCATACCAACATGCGTCGACATGGTTCTGCAAGTACTGCCCATACAGGCTCCTCAAGATATGTGAGAAGGAGAATACTGCAGCTGAGACTGGAAGAGAAAGAGAGAAGACTCATACTGCGACACGAGGCAGGAGGAAGAGGAGACCTACTCTACCCGCTAGAGCAAGGAAAAGCTAGAGAGTATAGGAGCGAGGGATCACTGCTCTGTGACCTGGTTAGGATAGTGTTCCTACACAAATTACATAACTATGATGTATATGTTAATGGTAGAGCAGTAGCTAGGATTGACGATCTCTGGAGACTGATAGAATATGCCTATAGAGGCTGTAGAAAGCCTTGAAGCTTCTTGGAGCATTAGGATACTTGTCCCATATGAAGGAGAACTCTCTAAGAAACCTAGCATAGAGCTCACGCAGCGACTTACATGTAAGCCTTTCTCTAGCCAGAAACGAGCGAACTAGATCTACAGCCCTAGCTAGGTCACTATTATCAAGCTCAGCTAGGCTACGTTTACCCGTGATATATAGCGCAACATAGTGAAGAAGTGTCGGTCGATGATAAAGTTTTCCACTCCTCTTCAGCTCCTCCAGCCTATCTTTAATCAGCTGACTGAACTTGACACTTGAGAGCTCTACTAGAATTTTTACCTTAACATCTATAGGTAGGGAAGATAATGTTGGTAGCTCAATAAGGTAGAGATCTATACCATGCTTACCTAGCTCTTCAATCATCTTAGCTAGATCCCTAAGAGAAGATAAGCCTAGCTTCACTATGCTAGTAACAATGACCTCAACATCATTATCCCGCAAGGTACTTATCAGCCTATCAAGATCCCTCTCTAGGAACGATCTAGAACAGTCATCCCTATAGACTAATATTGGCATCACATCTAGCCGAGCAGTCTCATGTATCAGTCTCTCCTTCTCCCCCTGATCATCTCCCTTACATAGGTATATTGCTCCCCTCCTCATCACTCCTCATCCAGCATCCTACGTAGAGCCTCCATACCCTTCTTCTGCAGTGCAGGTAATGGCGGTGGCGGCGGTGCCTCCTCTTCTGGGGGTGGGGTCTGCATTATTATTGCTTGATACTTAGCTTTCAATATTATGATTGACTTCCTAATATCGTCCTCTATTAGTGGAAGTATCTCTCTAAGTATCAGTCTGCTCCTCTTCTGGGAGATCGGGCTAACGTTGAACTCGCCCTTCTGCTCTATCAGTCTAAAGCACCAGGGCTCGCATATCTCCTCTATATTACCGTTCCGTAACATGTTTATTAGAACATCATCACAGTCTACGAGAAGCATGAGCACGACATGGAGCTTACCATGAGCCAGCTTTCCCATGCCGTGAGCAACGAGCTCCCTAATCTTCCTACTAATATCATCACTGTCAGATGAATCATAAATGTTTGCGTAAACTATCAACGCTTCTGGAGGAATAGGCAGCAGGTTCAATCTGAGCGTAGCATCATAACCATAATACAGTACTAGGTAGAAGATCTCTAGAAAAAGCTCGTACTCTCTAGCCATGGCAGTCTTCTTTAATAGAGATATCAAGATCTCTCCAGTAGTCTTATTAACATAATCAATACCGAATCGATGACATATTACCTTAAGCAGCCTAGGAATCTGAACTTGACCGTGCCCAAGAACCTCACTCATATTTTAAAAGAAGGTTAGAGAAGTATAAAAGATTTGACCACTACTGTGGAGGAGACATATAGTAGCGTCTAGCTTTAAAGAAGACTCGTAGCTGTAGTATGAGGGATACACCGTTCAGTATTATACTGAGCCCTATAGTAGATAGGTAGACTGGCACAGTAAATATGCGAAACACGAACAGTCCGCCAACAGCGACACAGAGCAGTACGGCTCCACCAATAAATATGTATATTGCCTTGTTACTTGACCTGAACAGTCTAGCAATCTCCTCCTTAGGTAGTTTACCCGACAGTGCACCAAGCCTGAGAGGCTGGAGAACCCTAAATGTTGCATATGCCATACCTAGGTTCATCCCTACTAAGGCTAGTGATATTGCAGCACTGCCAACAAGTATTAACAGTAGTGCTCTAAGAGCAGCCAGCTTAGTAAGTGCAGTTCCTACAGCTAGAACAATCATGTGACTTAGCTAGCTATTACAAATATAAAAGTATCTAGAAACATCAGCTTTATAATAAGTAAGATAGTTAAAGCATAGATGAATAGTGAGATCATAACCGTGGAATACTTCACATATAAGCTAAGAGATAAGATATACGACCTCCTCAGAGAGCTTGCAGACACAGTAAGCGAGACAGGTTCAGACTATGACATAGTTATACTACCTAGAATAGAGGAGGTTGATCCCCCAGGAACAATGTTTCTAATACAGGTACGTAGGTACATGCCTATTGGAGAGGACGTCGAGATACCTAGAACCGTAATAACTGTATTAGCCTTCAGTGATGGTACTGGAAGAATAAGGATCTATTATGAGAAGAATAATGAACGGATAAATAAGGAGATAAACATGATAGTTAGCAAAATAGTGACCATGCTAGAAGCCGAGAAGATCGAGGAATAGACCAATACCAGCAATATATGAGTATATTCCTATCTTTCCAGGATCAGAGATCACTTTAACACCCTTTGGAGGAGCTGACAACGCTATGATCAGGTCAAATAGACCGCTAGCAGTTAATGCAGCAGCAACCTTCATTGCAACAGTACTTGCAACTATCATCGTCATCTTGCTCCTTCTCTCATCACAATATATAGAACGTTGACATAGGGACTCAAAGAGCGAGCCAGTAGTCCAGTTATTAATGCTGATCTTAATACCGTTCTTATAATTATGCTTTGATAATAGCCTCCTGAAACGTTTCTTGGTCAGTACAAGCTTACCGCTCTTGGATCCTAATGCTAGAGCTGCAAGCAGGTTTCCACCGCTTATAGACGTTAAGATGCTTGATGTTGGATTGACAGGTGCATCCTTCTCTACCTGGATTATAGATAGGTTTATCATTGTTCTGCTAGCCCTCCTCCTCACCTATAAATTCTACCTCATCACTGCCGCAGTTCGGACATGTAACATATGTTGACTGTTCTTCAACTTTGAAAGTTGCTCCACATTTCTTACATCTATAAATTTTTACACGTCTGGCAAGTGCAGACATGCGACCTATATCCGCTAGGCGTATAAATATTTAACTTAGAGCTTAAGCTGGGAAGAACATAAAAATTCTCTAAAAAAGTAATAATCATGCTAAAAACAGTTGCATTCTCAAGAATAAACTCATTCTTGGAGAACAATGACGTTCAGAATAGCTAAAGTCAACCTAGCTAGAGAAGTCAGGGAGCATTACAGTGACATCTACCTGAACGTGCTAGAGAACATCTTTCATCCATCAACAACTACACTACTAGTAGCACCAACAGGAACAGGAAAGACATACACGTTAACTAACCTAGCCTTGAGAATAATGTCAGGTATAGGTGGAATAGTTGAGAAGTGCAGGAAGATACGTGCAGTACATATAGCAGTACCAACACACCTAACACTGAGCGATATAGCGGAGAAGATGAGAAGATCATTCATAGAGGCAGTAGATAGGGGACTATTCGCATATTCGAGACCTAGACTACTAATATTGAGAGGAAGCATAGTCAGCTGCATAGATGATAATAGGAGAAGACTCTTCGAGGATCTCCTAAGAGAGCTAGCTAGGAGGGGATTAGACATACGTGAGACTGTTAGACTGCTGATGCAGTTAGAAGCAGGTAGACTAGATAGAAAGATAGGTGAAACATTGCTAGAATATGCAAAACTGTGCGAGGTAAAGATGACGCTGTCAACAATATGTTCGACATGTCCAAAAGCTAGAAACAGTAGAGAACTATTAGAAAAGTTCGTTCACAGCGACCTAGACGTACTAGATAGTCTCAGAGAGGAGGCAGAGAAGACAATAGCTGAGCTAGGAGTAGACGCCTGCCCATATAGGGCACTGACACAGCTTCTACACTATGATAAGGAGCTGAGAGAGATCTTCACTACACCATACATACTATGTACAACACATAGCATGAAGCTGAACATCGAGATCACGCCACTACTAGAGCAGAGACTTGCAATAGCTGGAAGAAGCGGCAGAGCCATCCCAGAGATAGACATCATAGATGAGGCAGACATGCCAATACTTGCACCCCCAGTAATTAGATTACCAATACACTTTGCAAATGGCATGGTAACGATAGATGAGGTACGTAGAAGATACTCACGATATGCAGTACCAAGCAGAGACGACATATATAGCATACGTAGACTAGCAGAGCTCACCGTAGAGACCTATAACGAGATTGGGAACATAGTGCGAACGTTCACGAGCCCATACAAGCGGGCAAGCGAGATAGTTAAAGTAGTGTACAAGCTCTTAAACAAGATAGCTGAGCTACATCCATCAATAATTAGCAAAGCAAGAACAATGCTACGAAAATGGAAGAGAGGAGTACTAGAGAAGATAAGTGATGTCGATGTCGAGGATCTAGCAGTGATGGCAATAGTAGAGAAACTGGTAGGCTTCTTCTACTGGGTAAGAAAGCTAGAGCTTCACCTACTGCCACCACATGTACTAGGAGCTAGACTACAGTTAGGTGCACTAGTAGCTTCTGACCCCTCAGAGATATTTAATGTTGAGGTAGATACTAGACTGAAGATTGGCAAAGTAGAGATAAATGATATCGCTATACCCCTATTCGAACATGCGTACAGGATAGTACTAGATCCATCATATCCATATGCTGTAAGGGGCAAGATAGGGCTGACAGCAACATTATCAAGAGACTGGTTAAGAACAGTAGAAACCCTACTATCTCCACCACATAGAGACGCAGCCAGGAGAAGAATAATCAACATAGTAGACATATATGTACAATACATCAATGTACGGTTCTGGAGAGGAATATTCTGGCTAACATGGGAGAACTATGAGAACATACTTGCAAGAAAGAGATCAGCAATAGAACAAGCACTCTCACAGCTAGGAGAATCACGGCAGGACAAGAGGAAGAAGATGATGGAGACCGCAAGCAGCCACTTCGCTAGGACGGGGCTAGATGTGATCATGGTTGCATTAGCAGAAGCTGAACGTGTAGGAGCAGCAAGCAGCGAGATCCTCTACATATTTGGAACGAGAGGACAAGTACTTAAGCTAGCGGAGGCAGCTGCACTGTACTATAGAAAGGTTAGGAGGACAGTGACTAGGCTAGGAACGTTCACGATGACTGCTCCCCCACGCTACGATGGTGAGAATGGTCTGCTTGAAATATATGTGCAACATGATGATAAGCTCTACAAGTTAGATATAACATATGCACGAGGAAGATATGGTAGAGGAGTAGACTTAGAACAGTATGATACATTAATATTCATGTCACCACCGCTCAGAGTACCGTTAACATTATATAGGTTAATAGCTAGTGGCGAGGATGCTGACAGGCTGAACTATGTTAATGCTGCGATAGCTACGGTACAGGCAACATTTAGAATAGTTAGACGTGTAGTATATAGAGACAGAAGAAAGAACATACTGTTCGATGTGTCTCTCCTAGATGATAGATACATGAAGTATTACCCAGGCTGGTTCAGGTTCATACTGGAGACAGCGTGTAGAGATCTGCCAGCTCTTAGAACGGTAACCTTCTTCACAAGCTTAGGATAATGTCGAGAGTATTATATAGCTCCTTCACCTTTAACGTAAACTGCTTAACTTCTATGTTACCACTCTTCAACATGGTGTTAAGCTCATCTACAAGCCTGATGATCCTCTCAAAAAGGGACATGGGGACTATGACCATCGGCTCGTTCTTGAACTTCTCAGCAACGCTCTTCTTAACATAGGCATGTACAGTATATGCCTCATATACTTGACCGCTGCTGCCTCTAGCATTCTTTGTCACATAGATCTTGCCTGTTATCATGTTACGTATAGTTGTTTATAGAATTAAAAATCGTTTCCCGATAAAGAAAATAAATAGTTCAGACAGTAATCATACATGCACCTGAGACTTCTAGAGGTCGACTTAAAGCGGAGTCTAGGACTTGAAAATAGGGTCGAGATAGAAGGAGACTTCTTCATGATCTATCTTAAAGATCTAGATCTAGCATTCACATGTATGTACTCTGAGAACGATGAGGCTAGTCTAGTACTCTTCTACCCTAGCAGATATGTGAAAGATAGGAGCTGGCATGCTACGTTGCCAATAGAAGCAAACTGTATTAGACAGGGAACATTGCTGAGAGAGCTAATGAGCCTGCTAGAACCATATATAGATGCTGAGATCACTAGTATAATACTGGTCGCTTACAGTGAGAACTTGTTTAGAGAATTTGAAAGAAAGAACCTGCTAATAGCATTAATGTTTATACCTACAGTAGTAGGAGCATCACTACACTACCTAGCTGAGCTCATAGGTCTAAACGTAGAGCTAGCATATAACAATAATCATCTAAGTAACGGTATGATAAGTAGCGACCTATCCTGGAACAAGTATAGAAACGTTACATATACACTGCTAGGTAGAGTAAACATGCCACGCATAGGTGAAGAGATGAGAACAATCTTAAAACGCTACGCTAGCGTCAACATATGTTCAATAGGTAGAGAAGAGAGGACAGTAGTATTCCACGACAGACATTCTAAAACGTTTGAGCACTATGTTAGACTTAAGGATAAGGCTAGGACAAGCGGTAGAACATGCCTAGGCGTCGACATACTTCTAATTGACCCGCACTGTATATTATTCGACGCAGGAGGAGATGTTTCCCTTGTCGTGACTGGTGAAGAAGCAGTCGAGCTAGCTGACGAGATCATACAGATAGTTCAGGATGATCCAACATTCAAGCTATATTTACTAGAAGACTTATATAGTAGATAAGTATTCACCTACCTATGGAGCCAGTAAAGACCCTCCTCAACCTCATCTACCACCTCTGCATGGATGATGACTGTAGGAGGCTCGTTGACCTGTATAGAGAAATGTTGAGCGGCTACTTAACTCTCCTCAAGTTGAAGAACATGCTTAAGATAACTGTGAACGTTAATGAGTGCAAGATATGTATCAGAGGAGGAAAAGAACATACCATAGAGCTACCAGCGGAGACATGTGAGAAGCTTCGGAACGCCTTGAAGGAAGAGCTTGATGATGCTTTAACGAGAACTGTAAAACTTATACAGGCAAGGTTGGAATCACGTAAACGTGAGACTGAGAACGAGAGCGCTAGAGGGAGCTGACAGGCTCCTGCTCCTAGCAGTAGAGGCATCTAAGCTCTTTCCCGACTATAATCTATATTACATACCTACGCATCAGGCAGAGGTAGCCGTATTATTGAACAGTGAGGGTAGAGGAGTAAAGCTCAGCAGAGAGAAAGAGCTTCTACTCATTCTTCCCCTAGTGCCTGCAGACATAATTATACCAAGAACAGTAATACACTTCCTGTTTCCACCAGAGATAAAGCAGGTACCTAGTCAGGACATAGGAACGCTTGTTAGAACAATAATGGAACTAGCGTTAGAGTATGAGCTCGTTCCAATACTTGGAGCTGCAGCATATAGGAAAGGAATAAATATAGAGGAAGAATATAATAAGGCAGTCAACTCACGAAACAGGTTCGACGTGTTCCGCGGCTTATTTAGCTGGGGAATCCTAGGCTCACTACCATTTCTGACAGATGAGATACTGAGCCCTGAGAAGCTTCTAACACCAGAGAATTATCCCCTACTTCAGGTAACTGGAAAACCGTCTTATCTATATGGTAGTGACAAGTATAGACTATATAGGGGGGCTGTATATAGTGAGAAAAGGAGGAGGAGCTACACTTCATCCCTATTAGAGTCTCTGACAAATGCTGCAGATACAGTACTTAAAGAGCTGTTCAATATTGAGCTGGAGATGCCGCCTGAAGAGCCAACACATGTCGAGTATATTGATACTACTAGACTTGAAGCGCTGGCAAACGCGTTACGTAGAGAAGCAGCTAGAAGAGGGACGCTGTCCGAGAAGCTTGCTAAAGAGCTAGCTGAGAAGTATTTTAGAGATAAAATAATTGATCTGCTGATCAAGGAAGATAGAGATGTTCTAGCCACTGCACCAATATATAACGTATATATTCTTACTGCTCCATATAAGAAGGCGCTAGATCTCTGCCAGATCAATATTATACCCAACGTCGACATGTTAAGCCGAGGGTTCAGATATGTTGTACCAAGCATGGAAGAGTGGGAGAGGCTCAAGGAGACGCCTCTAGACGATCTGCTCAGGAGCTTCTTCCTGCTGCCTGAGAATGTTCCCGTGCTCTAATGTAGCCACAGTTTGGGCATCTATATGCGTCATCTACAGGATCATACCTCAACCTATGTAGACAGCGGGGACATACGTCCCAGCCTACTGTAACTATTCCAGCCTCTATTAGCACCCTCTGTACTAAGTATCTAGATAACCCTAATTCTCTAGCTATCGAATATATTGAGCATCCATTAACATATTTCTCAACTATCAACTTCTTGACCTCTGGAGGAAGGTTATGTATCTTACTATGCTTGACTATTTTCTCCCTAACCTGGTCACACCTCATTGCATCTCTCACACGTCTCCTATGCTCCTGCAGGAAGAGCTCTCCAAACGCCGCCATCATGAGAAGCATCAGCTTCCTCAACGTTGGATGAGGAACATCATAGACCGCTAGCTGGGATATTGGCATCACCGCCGTCCCCTTCTCAGATAGCTCAATCATTATACTAATAACATCATATATCGATCTTGACAGTCTATCTAGACTATATACGACCAAGTAATCTGGACGATCCTTCTCAACCTGCTGTAGAAGCTTAGAGAATACTGGTCTCTGCCTAGCTGGCACGCTACCTGAAACATGTTCATAATATTCACCAATTATCTCAATACTATTCCTCCTACACCACTCACGGCACAGCTCCAACTGCATCTCTATACCAAGCACCTGCTCGTTAGTGCTTGTACGAGCATAAATTACCGCTCTCACGTTACGATAAGTATATACCCAGTTTTAATGTATGATCTCACAACGTTGACGATAGTTGAAGCTATCCTATGCAGCTCATCTCTATCCCAATCATCAACATAGCTGCCACATACCTCACGCATAAGTTCCACTATATCATTAACATTCACCTTTTTGATACCAGTCAAGATCCTACTAACAAACAGTCTCATCTTATTAACATACTCATCTACTAGATCCATTTTAACATGCTCTAACGCAAGCTCAGTCAGTGGAGTCGGAATTATGAATGCTGCATCTTTCCTACTCTTCTCAACATCTTCAATACCTATCCAGGTAGTGAACGATAATATGCGTATCCTATTAACTTTATAGATTTTGAGCAGCCTAGCGAGATCTCTATCATATGTTCCACCACTGCTAAGCAATGTATAACATAGTTCAAGAACCTGAATACGATTATTTTTTAGATACGTGGTAACGATCTCGTAAGGATCAAGCCTATGAAGCTTCACATTATCTACAAAATATTTTACATATCTGACAGATGAGCAGGAGGGTACATATTCAATAAACATGTTAGTAAGATAGTTATTACCCTATAAATCACTTACCTTCAAGCTCACTAAGATATTCAGCCACAGTTAAAGCTTTAACAGGTACCTTAGATAGGAGCCACCAGGCACCAGACATATATCTAGTAGAGGTTAGAAAACTGACAAGTTCTGGTAGAACATCACATATGTTTCCAGTAGAGGAGAAGCACATTATTGGCGCTGCTCTAGGCTCCCTCAGAACCTCCCTCCTCATCGGTACTAGACAGCTCGTCAAGACAGAATAGTACCAGGTGCTTCCACACTTATCGTAGAGTACTGGCAGTGGTACCCTAATGATACTAGTCTGACTCTTCCAGTCAGGCGCAACAAGCTCTAGCAATATTAAATTATTTCTAGCCAATCTAACAATCTCATCTACCAATGCATTAACAAGATCAGTGAGATCACTAACGTAAGGCTCTAATTGAAGACCTAGCCAGCTTGGCAAGTAAAGTGAAGTATAATCATCAAGATAGAGCTCATAGCTAGAGGACAGGTACCTCCTATACAGCTCCTCTATCAGTCTCCTACTATGCTCATTATTTACTAGCTGTCTAATAATGTTCCTAATCTGCCTACGTAGTCTATAGGTTGGTGCTCTAGGAATAACTAGATGATCAATACCAAGCTCCCTCATTACTAGGCTCGGAGTAGGAGGTGAAAGTTCAGGTATGATCTCTCGAAGAAACCTATCGATCAGCTTGCTCACACCCGCTCTAAGATACTTGAGAGGCAGCTCGCCCCAGAATAAACCCCACTCCTCAAAACGTTGACGAGATTCATCAGATATGCTAGGTCTAACATTGAGGTAGAGTATCGACATGCTAGGAAAAACATACATTGGAGGATAATAGTGAACCCTCTCAAACGCATCTACTGGAGACAGCTTGAACAGGCTGAACCTACCAAGATCAACATACTCCCCAGTTGGAACAGCAGGAGCAGATCCAGGAGGCTTAACATTAGACAGATAGTTAGAAAGCTCTACCTCACTGCCAAATGGAGGCTCACGATTATTAATAACTGGATAAATTAAGTATCTAACATACTCTGTTAATAGGTCAGACTCCTCAGATACCTCATCAAGAACCTGAAATAGCTCCCTTAAAAGAGGACTATACTGGTCTAGACTAGCCTTAATATGGTAGAACGGCTCCCAACGGAGTGGAAAGGAAGAGGAGAAATATACATAGCTTGGGGTTGAAGAACCAAGAAACAGGAAGATGTACCTACTATTGCCAAGATTAATACATATGTCTCCATAATATGTTAGCTCTATCTTAGCTGGTAGACCCAGCGATCTAAGTCTCCTAACTAGCTCAGCAGCAGCAAGCAGGAGAGTACTGCCCTCCTCACCACCTAGACCGCCAATAATCTTCACAGGAAACGTATCGTTGTTCTAAAATATAAGTTATATTGATAAAGAGAAGATTGGATCTATGATTTAACTCCTCTCCTAGTCAAGAGGACGAGCGATAGTCCCTGCAGTGGGAAGAACCAGTTAGCTAGCATGTAGGGTACAAGGTCAATAACCTTGTCTATAATGTTCCTATTAGAAGCATATACGATGGCGGGTACTCTCCTAGTAATATAGGTTCCATGAGAGATAGGGAGCATGCTTGTTGGAAAGATAATATAGTACCATAGATCTCCACTTCTAAAATAGATGATAGGTACATATGTTGTCTTTCCTTTAGTATGTATCAGCTCTCTACCCGTCAGCTCTAGCAGAACAAGCCTGTTCTTCACTACATCTTTCAGTGTCTTAAGCAAATTATTATACAGTCTATAACATCTAACTAGCTTTTCAACCTCATCACTTTCCCTAGGCTCTCCAATGATTATGTTGCCAGGAAGTGCAAGCGATAGAACCTCGTTCCATCTAGCCTCATCATCTTCTTCACCTTCCTCGCGACTGCTCTCACTGCTCTTCACCTTTATGTCAAACCGCAGCGTGTACTTACCAGTCTGCTTAGCTAGCTGCGCCAGGTAGCGTAGAGGAACCTTCTCAGATACTTGACGTAGTATGGATCTTATCATCGCTAGAGGAGGTGAATGATGCTCTGCTGGGAACAATATATCCTCAATCCCTAGCTCCTTCAGGAACCTGGAAGGCGTTACAGGAACATACTCCCTAACCACCTCTCCTAGCAGCTTGTTCAGTAGGATAGGGCTGCCAGTTGGAACAGCATGCTCAACAAGGAATGCAGGTTCAAGATACCTCCGCTTAATATGACTAATATATCTAACATCTGGAAAACGTCTCTCTAGTATAGCAACATCATTAAACGCGTAGCAGCCAGGCACATACCTAGCTAGCTCACCTATCGGCGTAACATATCTGAAAACAGTACCATACTTCTCCCATTCTGGGATCAGGAGAACATCGTTCAGAGTTCCGAAGTGCGTGGCTGCATACATCTCACCTATAGCTTCAGGAAGCTCAAAGATGTCTCTCTCAGCAAGCTCAGTCGTGGTGATAGGAGCATAGAGACCAGCCACCTCAACAGCCTGCTTCATACCTGGAAGCATCTCACCGCTCTCCAGCTTCCTAGCAGCATCCTCCCTCCACTCTATTAGACCCTCTTCTTCAAGCTCCTGCAGTTTACGTAAAATAGCTGCGATAGGTGGCTGATAGTTCTCTACCTCTGTAGCAATAGGATGTTGAAGCTTGAAGCTAGTTGGAGTACTAGCCTCAAAATGTTTAATATATGTTAAAGCAGGAAAATCAAACAGCACTAGATACATTAATGCCTTGTTAGGCAGCACGATAGTAGCCGTATCCTCATCAACCGTGACAAGAGGAACATGAATTCCCTCCGACTCCAGCTCCTTAACAAGCTCCATTAAACCAAAAGGAAGACCAATAGCATTCTTGAACTCTGTCACGTTCCCCCTAACAAGTACCCTGCCCATAGAACATCATGAATCTATAATAATTAAAGTAGCTCGGATATGGATCACTTATTCCTCTATAATTATGCGGTCTCCAACAGGTCGAAGATAGTGTACTCCGAGAAGTGGAACATACATTGTATCAAGCGCGAAGAGAGGAAGCAGATCAACAATATCTGAAATATCTCTATTACACCTATATGCTATCACTGGAACTAGACCATGCTCCTCCTCTGCAAGACCAAGCGTTGGCAGGATAATATAGTAATAGTTCCCACCTCGCCTCACCTCGTAGACAGGTACCACAAGCCTGCTCTCAATTAGCTCTATCTCAGGCAGATGAAGCATAGCATTAGGAACAGAACGTAACAGCTTGACAATATCATCAATAACTTCAATATATTGTTCAGGAACCTCTACTAGTCTAGACGTTGGAAATATTACCCTAACATCAATATTACGAGTCCTATAATCTTCAGTCATCGTTCCTCTCTCATGAAGAGTAATCATTCTCCTATGTCTCAAAGCTTCTAACAGTCTATCAATACCTGCAGAATATAGTGAACGAACGATCTTCACAATATCGGGAAGAACCTCCACTCCAGCACCAGTCAAGTAACGTTCAACACCGAACAGCTCTATTAGTTGCCTAGGAGGAACATATTGATAATCTTTGATTACTTCCCTCAGAAAGTTTAAACATGGCTTCAAAGGTGGGTAGACTCTTCTAAATATTCCCTCCTCCATAAAAACATCAGCATCAGTACGAGTGAACTTTCTCTGCGATAGAAGGATAGCTAGGTCTAGCCTAGGTAGAACATATGTTCCAGGAGTATAATATCTCTCTATGCTGCTTGTGATATCTATTACTTTGAAAATTGTACCTCTCTCAACATTTTCAAGGTTGAGGTACAAGGCAACTGGCAGCCTACCTATACTACATTTCAGCTCAATGTTATCAGTATTAGACCACTCTCCAATCTCTAAACTAGGACTAAAATAGGTGCCGACACTTAGAACCGTCCTAGGAACGTTCGGTACCCCATATTCACCACTTAACATGCCGCCGCTAACAATATCGTACTCATCTACGAGCTCCAGAATGCTCCTATAAGGTTCACGAAACATGTCTAGCACAGGAAGGAGAGGGTAAGGTAGCCTCCATCCAAGCTCTCTAGGAGATTGAAACCACTTTACTGCACGTACATGAACCGATGGGTACTCACCTTCAATATATATGTAAACATTATCTGGTAGATGAATAAGTAGTGAATTATTAAAGAAGTACTGCTCTCCATGCAGCCCAAGCTCGCTTAATCTCCTACTAAGTTCAGTACCAAGCAACCTAAGAACTATACATAGTCTAGACAACACGCATGTAAGATCATGTGGAAAATTAAAAGGATTGCAATGTCAAACCTCTAAACAGTGCGTCCCCTCTAGCGAGAGGAGCTCTCTGTCTAATGCTAGTATAGGTAAGATATTCATAACATCTCTCAACGATCTACTGCATCTATAAGCAATCACTGGGACATATCTCTCATCATTATCTAAATTTACTGGAAGACCAAACGATGGTAGTATAATGTAATAGTATTCTCCCTGCCTCTTGACCTCGAAGATAGGTAGAAGAAGCCCGCTCTGGGTTCGAGTCTAAACACATATAAAAACATAATCAAACATATAAAACAAGTAACGACAGATCGCGAAAGAGTATTCTACTACCAATACTATAGTAATCTTCTAATAGTTCTATCAGTGATCTGAACGGTTCATTTAGCTCTTCCCTACAGAACTTGACTGGGTAAGGAACCCAACATCCTCCAACAACCTAACTACCTCAGACAGCAACATCTGATAGTTCCCTCTACGCAGCATATGTGAATAAAGGTTACAGAACCCTAAAACAATCATAAGCAAGAAAAACAGCTAAACAACACGTAGAGACATATCACCACACGCTGAGGGGAGGCCCCCTCGATCGGTTTGGTTTTTCTTTGGTCTTGTTATTTTTCTGGTAAACTTGTTTAGGTTAGTGTTCTTCTCCGCGTGCCTGTTTCTTTAGGGGTTCTGGGAAAGATTTTGCTTTTAGTAGGGGTTTAGGAACAGGTTAATAGTTTTTAAACACTTGTACTCATGGGAGTATTGGGATGCCTATTGCTTGTATTGGGAGCTCATTCATGAGCTCTGTTAACAATAGTGTAAGTATTGTTGCAAGTTTCTCATTAGGTATGTTATATGGCTGTAATAGTTCTGCAAGATAGTCCAATGTTGGAACTATTATGATTACTTCACCACTAGCATAACGACTCTTCTTCAAGTTCTCAGCAAGCTCGCTCTCAGACACGTTGAAGCCAAGTCTCTTCAATATTTTTGCTAGGAGCCTAGCAAGCTTACGTATAGATACAGCATAGAGAGCACCAAGAGGAACAGCAGTCTCTCCCTCAGCCGTGACTGGCACAGCTATGTAAGTGCCCTCTACCTCTGGTCTACCAACGAGCACTATATTAGATAGATTACCACCATAAAGCTCCTGTACCCCCTGAGGAGGAGCCAACATCTGTGTCATGAATCCCCTAGCATTTAACTCACTTAGCAGGTTATCCAGCCTGAAGCTACCTGAGAGACTCATCACATGTAGGATGAGCTCAAGCCCGTTTAAGCTTAGTCACCCCTCAGAAGAAGATCCACTAACAAGCACCTTCAACACGTTCAGAACCAGCTCGAAAGGTAGGTTCAGTTTCTTAGATAGGTAGGTCGCAAGCTCCTCTGGTAGTAGAACAATGATCTGAAGATCAGGACTAACAAAATCAGAAAACGCAAGAACATTATACAGCTCATCTTCACTAATATTAACACCATACTTCTTTAACAGCTTTGTGAAGAGCTTGAGGAACCTGTTAAACCACATTACCTTGATAGGACGATCAATGACCCTCCTCTCAACCCTGTTACCTATCAACTCCTCAGTAACTGGGTAACCAATCATCACCTCGCTATTAGACGGATAGACCAGTAGTAGGCTAACATCTGGATTATAGTTTACTAATATTGGAGGTGCCTGTATTAGGTATAGTCTACTGCTTAGTGTACTCATCTCTAGAATCTGGAGACTGATCTAATTAAGCTCTACGTTTAGGAAAAGCTCTATAAGCTGAAACTAGCAGTCTATGAAACATGAGGTTAAGGTTAAGTGATAGAGCTCTACGTTATATCTTGCTTATCTATTTTACTGTTATAATCATGATAAGCATATGTTACAGTGTTCTACTGATCGAGCTCTATCCCATAATATCGATACCATGTAGATTATTAGTTACTTCGCTACCAGAGGTAGATGCTAGTCCCCTAATAATAATTCTCCTGGAGACTGAGCCAGTCGTGATGGTTTTCCTAGCTACTTATAAGAGCGAGCTGTTTAAGAAGTATAAGACTCCTCTCCTACTGGCTACTATTATCACTGCTGTGGGTCTATTGAGTCTAGGCTTGTTTCTACCAGTCAAGATAACGTTGTCAGAGCTATGTAAGCTGCTTCACATTGAGTGTAGTAGAAGCTGCATGCGGTACTTCACGATCAATACATTGTTCGGTAAAGTAACAATACTAGACCTATGCTCCTGTCCACACGTTACTTAACTACTATCCACTCCCACCCAAGATCGAGAAGTCTCCTAGGAGGCGTCTTAAACGTGCTTATCCAGACAGACCTACCTGCCCTTCTAGCAGCCTCCTCAAGCAGGTGCCAGCACCCGTCTAGATCCATTATCTCACTGTCAGTGTAGATTATGAGGATGGTATATGGATCCAACATGTCTATTACCCCTTCCAGTACAGGTCTGAGAAGCGTCCCCCCTCCCCGATTGATGACTAGTTCGGGAGATGGTTCATATATTCCCATGATCTTGTCGCTCCAAGCAACAATCTTAACATCTAGATTATATGGATGCTTCCTAGACAGTTCATGGAGATAGTACAACATTCTCATTATCTCACTATCACTCATGCTGTCAGACACGTCCAGGAGAACAATAAGCTTGAGACTTCTCCTGACATCTCCAGGCATGCCCCGCACCAGTCCTCTAGTGCAGTAAGATGAGTCGTATGGTAGTGAGATACATGTTTCAAATGTTCTAGCAAGCTCTAGCTGCCAGTCAAGCAGAAGCTTCTCACAGTATTTAACCCACATTGACTCATGTATACCAGACTCGCCTCTACCTCTCTCCTCGCTACCTAACATATCTATGAGCAGGTTAAGAGGAACCTTTCTACTAGTATACGAACAGTATAGTTCTAGCATGTCTAGACTAGGCAGCTGAACGTTGCTTCCACACTTCTCAGATAGTGCTAATCTAAGCTTCATGTAGTGCTCCTCCTCACAAGTGAACTCTCGTACAAGACTCCTAACATGTTTAACCGAGTCATCTATCTTCTCCTTCTTCAGTTTTCTTACAAGCTCATCTGTTGGCTGTAGTAGAGAACAGGCTTCGCTACATGTAGCTGCTTTCCTCACCCTATACTCAATATTGTAGAGGAGGTCTAGATTGTAGACGTGATCTCGAACTATCTTGATACTATGTGCATAGAATCTTGCGGCTCCATCATCCATAGGTAAGAGACTCAGTGATAGGAGCAGGGCGAGATCATTTACTAAACAGTCACATACAATATTGAACAATTTATCGTTTCTAAATCTTCTACTTCTCTCAACATGGTTGAGAGCAGCATGCCACAGCTCGTGAAGCAGCATGAAGAGTATTGGGAAAGTTGCTTCGAAATGTAGGATAGATCTATCATTCTTCTCTACCAGCCACCTGTACTCGACCCTTCCTAGCTGAGGCACAGCGTTCACTAGTCTGCTATATATTTCAATCCTAGTTTCCCTATCTTTGAGAGACTTTTCCACTAGCTTCTCTATCTCTTTCCTACCTAGCTTAAGCTCTAGGTGAAGTGGAGTATATTTCCACATCTTGCTCAGGTTTAGGAAGATGTTCTCGTTAAGAAAGGCTGGAGGCTTATCCTCTTCTTCGATAATGTCTATCCCTAGATGTTCTAGCAGTGAGTAGAGCTGGGGGGAGAACGTGCTAACTATCTTGACTGCTTCAGCTGTAGCTTTCTCCCATATGTTCATGCTAAGGATTATATTTTCTATCTGTTTAACAGTTTTCTAATGTATCTAGAGCTTGCCCGTAGATTGCTAGAGTGGTGGTATCTTAATGCTGAGTTTCCTCACGATCTCTTTACTAGATATGTAGAGGCTGTAGAGGAGCTGTCAGGCAAGGTCAGTCCAGACATGTTGATGGCTGAGATAGCTAGGACGCCTCCGAACCGCCCGATCTATATTATTGGTGCTCCAGGTATAGGAAAGACAAGCACGTGCCTACGCTTCGCTGAGCTGGAGAGCAGGGTGATAGGTCGCGAGCTTGTTCTACTGAACCTCTATAATGATCCTAGAGATGTTGAGCATCTGTTAGAGGAGGCTTATAGGGATCCTGCACGCTACTACTTTCTCTCCTATATTACTGGTGGTGAAATAACTAGAGAGTTCTATGCTATACCAGTCGGCGCTTATCTAGATATTGATAAGCTTCTTAACTTAGCTAAGAGCGGTAGCGTACAGTACTGGCAGATTCCTGTTAGAGTGCTAGCCTTCACTTTTCTTAGGCGGAAGATAGATTTGAGAATACTTATGGGTGAGGTGCCTCTCTCACCTTCCCTTGCACGAGAACTGCTTAATGAGGTCTCTATGGGCATGCTCATTATTGATGAGGCACTGCAGGCTTTTCCAGAGTTCGTACGTAACTACATTATGACACTGACTGGACAGCACATGTGGGCTGGTAGGCATCTCAGCCCTCTAGCTAGGCTTGTACTGATCTGGAATCCTAGGGAGCATAATGAGGCTGTCCTAGATCCCCCACTACCTACGTTTAGACGTGGCTGTATTGTTCATGTTTCTGTTCCATCTAGGGAAGAAGTATGGAACTACTTTGTGAAGCTGTATAGAGAGTATCGGGGAAAGGAGCCGCCCACCTTCCTCTACACCTTACTTAATGTTGTCTGTGTCATGTTGTCTAGTAGGGACGAGATGCGTGACTGTGCTAGACGGTACTTACCTTATAATACTCCTGCCAGTATTGTTGCATGGCTGCTAGAGCTTGCTGATCTATGTCAGGACGAGGCTACCTGTCTCAGATATGGTAAATATCTTGCACGTAGGTACCTCTCTCCAGACTCTGTCGCTAGGTTAGAACTATATGAGAAGATTAAAGTTCCCACTGGAAGCGAGCTGCTGCGCGACCCCTCCCTCTTTAGGGAGGTGCTTCAGGACTATGCTAAGAGGAGCATGCTTGAGATGGAGGTAGTGAAACATAGGATGCTTATGAACCTCGTAGATGAGATCGTAGAGAAGAATGTTAAGGTCATTAATCAGCTAGTTAGGTTCCTATACTCTAACGCCGACCTAATCACTAGCAGTGAGCTCCAGCTCATGCTGAGCTTAGTTAGGAGGAGGTTACCTAGAGGAGACTATATGCGTCTCATAGATGAGTTAGGTAGGTCAACAATGTTGCCTGAAGGTTTTAGAAAGATTATTAAGTGGTTAACAGTTATGCAGCATTAAGCAACAAGTTTATTTATTAGTTAGCTAGGATTGAACTAATGATCAACCCTCTAGCATATGTAATATTTATGGCTATAGTTGGAATACCAATGATAATACTGATAGTTGCAGCCTTCTTCCTAATAAGGAAGATACTTGGAGGCGGAGGCGGGGGGCTCAGCCTACCATTCTTCTCTAAGAGGAACAGGCAGTATGAGGAGGTTCTTGCAATGAGCATGAATCCTAGACAGATGATTGGTATGGAGCTGAGTGGTCAAGTACCGTCAGACATGTATCAGGCAATGCTTATGCAACGTGCAGTGCAACAGGCTCCGCAGGTCATGTCTAGCCCAATATATCAGCTCTCTATACCAGAGAGACGTCCAGAGGTTCTCATGGCAGCTGTAGCATATAGCCCACAGGCGCTTAATCAGCTGGCTATGAGACTAATGCTGAACGGTATAATAGTTGGTAGAAGGAAGAACATTGTATATGTACTACGTAGAGATGATATGCCCCTACTCAACCCAATACCTTTCATATTGTATAGATACTTTAAGGAGCATGGACTGAAGCTGGGTCAAACACTTTAATTCTAGATGAGAAAGATGGTTCATGAGCTCTGTAATTGGTCTCCCTCTCTCTCCAATATATGTTCTAGCGCCAATAATCTATATCATCATTATCATCCCTATCTCGCTGTGGGTGCTCTTCTTCTATAGGCATGACTACAGGATACAGCTTATTGCAGGTTTCACACTCATAGCCTCATCTATAGCTCTCATAGTTGCTACAAATGTTGCACCTGCATCCAAGACTTGCTATATTATCGCCCTAAACAATACTACGAGCATAGAGAAGTGCGCATATACTTACAAGGTCAATCTCTACTCAATGTTCTGCATGGCTGGAGCAGTACTAGGCTTCGTGCATCTCCTCTTCGCGTTTCTGGCATACATGCGGTCGATAAGTAGGATGATACTTGCAGAGCTCCCATAGCATTATATCTATATTTTGTTATTAGTCTAGTAAATCCTTCTTTCCACAATATTTAAATCCTTGACAGGTGAAGTCAGTCTCGGTCAGGTATGAGCCTAACAAAGGAGGTACTTGAGAAGTATCTCAAAGATGTGAAAGAGTTCGCAAAGGAGTTCCTAACAACTACAGAGGTAGGTAAGAGAGCAGCACTCAGAAGAAAGGAGTTCATAGCCGCATCAAAAGCATGCAGCGAGATGTGCCACATCGCGTACCCAGGGCCAAAGGACTACCTCAGTCCAGAGGTAACACCATCTGAGGAATGTTTCAACGTATGTATGGACTATCTCGCTAGGCTAAAGAAGGGTACACCTGACGAGGGAATGAAAGAGTTCATAAAGTGGTTACAGGAGAACAATGCACAGAACGTAGATACAATAAAGGCTGCTGCACAGGCGGCTGGACTCCTATCATCAGCATAATAAGTAGTCTCTCAATCAAATCTTTCCAATCCCTACCCTTATTACCTTCCTCTTCTCTACATTCATCATGAGTCTCAGCGTTCATCGTGATGTTGAGACACGTTTAATGTATGTTCATGATGATGCTATCGGTGTAGAGTACGGCCCCTTCTATACTACTGACGAAGTTGTTCAATGTTTAGATAGTCTGAATAGGGGGGAGCTTGGCTGGGATCTCTTCTATAATAAGCTGAAGGCTGTCGTGAACAGGGAGGGCTTGAAGATGTCTCGTTCACGTAATGGTAATATTATTATTGAGGCTCCTGATGGTGCTCCGCTGGCAATAGTTAAGCCTGATCTTGAGAGGCTCATCGTTAAGGTTGACACGTGGCATGGTCTCACTGGCACGTACCCGATGAATCATGTAGGTGCTGAACTATGTGTCCGTCTAGCTCTAAGAGAGCTGACCTACTGAACAAGATACCGAATATCATTGTTACCCTAGCTAAGATGCTGCGCGAGATGGGCTACCATGTCTATCTTGCTGGTGGATCAGTACGTGATCTCCTAGAGGGGAAGATGCCGAATGACTGGGACATCGTTACAGATGCTCCTCTCGAGCTCGTTGAGAAGATCCTACATGATCTAGGTATAGTGCCAGAATGGAGGGGTCTTGAACATCCATCGCTTAGGTTCATAATAGATAATTATCAGGTAGATATTGCAAGCATGCGTAAAATAGTTGAGGAAAACACTGCAGTACCATACCTAGAGCCTACTTCTAATCCTGTAGAAGATGCCTATGCTAGGGACTTCACGATAAATGCCCTATTACTGATGCTGCCAGAGGGAGAGCTGATAGATGCTGTTAATGGTCTGAGAGACCTTGAGAGGAGGATCCTCCATCCATGTAGTGAGGTAGGAATGCTTCTCGAGCCTGGTAGAGTGCTTAGGGCTCTCCGTTTCCTAGCTGAGAAAAATATGAGACCTAGCAGAGAACTAGTAGAACTAGTACAGAAATATGCACCACATATACTACGCCTCCCGCGTGGAAAGATTAGGGAGGAGATAGAGAAGATGATCGAGAAGAAGATTCTTAGCAAGGTGCTGAGACTAGCCGACCAGTTAGGCATACTAGAACAATTGTTTCCAGAGCTGGGCGAGGCTAAATATATTAGACATAGATCATGGGGTCACCATCATGGTGAGACTCTTCTTGAACATATAGTAGAGAGCTTGGAGAGAATGGAGAAGCTTAACATGGAGCTGAGCAGGGATGAGCTACTGCTCCTCACTCTAGCTGTTCTAGTACATGATCTAGGTAAGATAGATACTTACCTAACTAGGGGAAACTTCATAGGACACGAACATGAGCTGAAGAGAGCTAGGACATTATTAGAGAGGTTAGGTTTTTCAGAATCCGTCATAGGTAAAGTGCTTTACCTAGCTAGAACACATATGACCCTTCACAGGATTAGAGAGAACGTTGAGACTCCTAGCGAGCTGGCTAGGCAGGTGCTAGCTCTAGCAGGGGGAGATATCAAGCTGGCATCGATGATGCTTCTGCTAGCCTATGCAGACAGCGGTGATAGAACCTACTTAGAAGCGTATAGATCACTTATAGGATTAGGAACCTGATTCTGACCCTTTCTGAGCTGACGCTGTCTGAGACTGGTTCTGTGTAGCATATTTTAATGGTGATTGAAGACTTACCTGCCAGCTATAGTTTATGCTGCTTGGTATAGGTACTTTAGAAGATGTTGATGGAATGTATATTCTCTCTCCTAGCTTGTTTATCTCTTCACGTATCACCTTTCTAATAAGTTCTGGAAGCTCTTCACTAGTCTTTCCAAGCAGTCCCTTCTCAGCAAGTTTCTCTAGTAATGGAATCCTCTTCGTCTTGTTCTTCTCAACTGTTGACTCTAGGTTGGTATAGAGCAGCCACTTCATTAGTGCTAGTAGAAGATCAATATTGATAATCATCCTACCAAACTCATCCTCATACGCGAACCTGCAGTAGTACATGTTCATTAGATTATCATAACTGCAGCCTAGCTCGCCTGGGGTCGTATCATTTAGCTCGCATATCTCAGACATTATTCTAGTAGGAAAGGGAACATACAGTGTTCTAATTCCTTTGTACTTTAATGCTTCTTTCCAGAGCAGGCTCATATTACATTAGTTTCATTCATGTTTAAATCATTTTACAGCTAGTATAGAAGTACCATAGATAAGTAGGGAGTAGTCAACAATGTGCAACATGTTTGAGCTAGCACAGTATGCCCTATATATTATTGGTAAGAGCAGAAAGCAGTAGGCAACGTATAGTGCTCTCGGCTCTCTCCATCTTAAGAGGAGCATATAGATTATTAAACTATATAGTAGGTAGAGGAAGATTCCTACTAGAACCATCATTATCATGAAGAGCAGAGTGTTACCGTAGAGCAAGTGTAGGATAGTAACTATTAGAGAAATGTCCCTAGCCATGGGCAACAATGTGAATAATCTATATGTGGTGTAACTATCTAGTAAAACATAGAGGAAGTTGAACAAGTTTGCCCACGTTAGTAGGAGCTTCTCATTCATGAGATGGCTATCTGTAAGGTTTTATTAAACTTTGACCACGTATGGCAGCTCAGGATGCGTCTCCAATCTAGATGGGAACGATTCTGGTGACGGAAGCCTGACTTCTCCTTTTCTAAACTTTACTTTCTCTACGACATAATTTGTTAATCCCCTAATAACCTCGCCAATATATTTCACTGTTCCCTCGCCTAGGGCCTTCTCAAGTATCTCACGTGTTGATGGTGATGTAAGTAGGTTCATAGCTGTTAGAAGTCTGCCGAAGGCTACTGCTCTAGCTAGTTCAAGAACTACCTCTATTGCTGGTATGGCCTCCTCAGGTATTCCAACGTTACGTAATACTTCTCTGAGCAGTTTCTGATTGTTCTTCTCTAGGAGCATTACTAGTTCTAAAAGGGTCGGTAGATCTATACTTAAGTCCTGACTGATCTTCTCAAGTATGCTTAACGTAGCTGTGAAGAGCCTAGCAGGACTACGTTTCCTATATCTTGCGAAGAGGGTCATGAACCTGTCGAAGAATCTTGGGGGATTCTGAACCTTCTCTAGGAGAGGCTTGAGATCGGGGCTGTTTAGCACGTATTCTAGCCCGTATGTGTCCACCAGCTGAAGATACCTAGCATAATCGTGGCACCACTCTTCTACTGCTGCTATAGCTGCCCTGCCCTCTGTGCTGGTCGGCTCTACTCCCATGTAGATCAGTAGCCAGCCTATTGTTGGTTTAGGACTGTTCTCTAATGCTTTAGCCACTACCTCGGTAAGCTCCTTTCTCCCGCTAGCTCTCAATGTTGCTAGCACTACACCTGGAGCAGTAGCCCCTGCACCTCTTATAGTTCTCTTAAGCTTGTATTTTTCCCATGTCGCAGAGAGTGACTCTTTAATCCTTCTCAGGAGCGAGCTCACGGTCATGTACCTGTTATATAATTTTTAAAGTTGGGTAAGGTAGCTAACATAGATGTGAACAAGAGCAGTCTCGTTCTCCTATTACATATGATAGACATCCTGCGTCTACTAAAGATAGCTATAAGCGACATGATTGACCCTAACCTAGATGGAGCGGTCAGGTATAAGATAACTCTAGAAAAGATATGTAACATATTGTCACGTAGAGGACTACTCAACACGTTAGTCAAGATATGTGAAGAGGAGGGCAAGCCAAGAAGCTCATGTATCAGATATGCATCATATCTAAAACATGTGTTATACAGCTTAGCTAAGTACTGTCCAAGCATTAACTACCTTCTTAGACTTCTAGAGAAGAAGAGAGCTACCCTACAAGAACTGATGATGTTTCTAGAAGAGGTGGACAAAGATATTGACTGGTACAGACCACAGATCGAACGCGTTAGGAAACATTTATATTGATAAGATCTGCAAGTCAACACATGGATATTGAGAAGAGGATTGAGAAATATGAAAAGCTTCTACAGAACCTGACAGAGAAGAGTGGGGAAGGATTTGGAAGAGAGCAGAAGCTTCTAATAGTTTCAGCCTTAAGAAAAGCCTACCGTGAGGGCAGACTAATACGATTATTAAAGGAGTGGGATCTACTATCTAATATTGAGGATCCTGACCTACTTATGAGAGAGATGATAGCTACATTATACAGCCTAGTTAAAGATGGGCTAAACCTAAGTGATGAGGAGGCTGGCGAGGCAGTGCTCTACATCTTGAACCTACGTGAGACGCCTCCGCTAAGCTTAACAAGCGAGTGAGAGCTATTATTAGTGTCGTCCAGCGGACTACATGTAGATATTGCAGGTCTAATAATAGCTACAGTAGTACTAATACTCTTCTTCGACATGTTCTACAGCTGGATACATTACATGGCTGTGAGCATGCAGCTTGGAATAAACTTCATAACGAGCCTATGGAAGCCAGACATATATGGCGGGCTGTTCTATGAGATGTATAAGAAAATGTATGAGATATTTAACTGGAGTATAGCCATATTAAAAGATAGGTATGCAGTTGCAGTGCTAGTAGCAGCATCGCTCGCATATATGGGGTTAGAGCTCAGAGAGTGACCTATCAACACATTTAGAAACTTCGTCTATTCCCTTTCCCTTACTTAAATAATCTATTACTAGTATAGTTAGGTAAATCTTATCTAGGTTAGGTGCATCATTTCTAAGCTCTTCATATAGTTTATTTACTAGTTTAACGACCTCTTCAGGATCAAGATTGAGCTCCTGCACGGTCTCTTCAATACATTTCTTCAACACGTTTCTATCTATGCCAAAGAAGTAGTTGATTATTTTAGCTAGCTCTAGAAAGATCTTCCCTTTCTCTCCTAGCGTGCTGTTGACCATATTGCCGCCCGTAGTATCCTACTTATTGTCTCACTTATTAACGGTAACAGCTCAGGTCTGCTCCTAGCCTCGCGGGACAGCGTCATTAGCAGCTTCACGGCGTATTCTGTCTGTACTGGCGACTCTCCTACAAGGTTAAGTAATATGTCTAGATCTACAGGTGAGAGAACTGCCTTATTTACCTCTATAAAGTTCAAGAGCTGCTTTGCCTTCTCTAGAGCATACTTCTCCATCATCTCCTTGTTCTGTAATACTTCTGGTGGTGCCTGGAGTGCAGATGCTAGCTCTATAAGCATTCTATACTTTGCAAGTATGTCCATTCCCTTATTAGCATATTCATTAATAGTCTTCTTGAAGAGCTCTGGATTAGAGAGCAGTTCCTTTCCAGATGGTACATGTATCGTAAAGAAGTTTCTGACAAGTGAAACATGTTTAGGCGAGAGCACTTTCCTAGCTATCTCAACAGCGATAGGCTGTATCTCTGAGAGCCTTATCTGCTCGTTAGGATAACCGAAAGCATATAGTGCAGATAGTAGCTTCATTAGGAAGTCAACTATTGTTGCAGGAGTGGTATATGGCAGCGTCTTCTCCACGGCTTCGCTCATCTCCTCCGTCGTGGGTAGCAGTCCAGCAATGCTGATGGTACGTAACAGTGCTTTCATCCATGTTGGTGGTGGTGGCATTCCAGATGTCTTACGTAGGAAGTACTCCCATATCTCTTCGACAGTTGGCTCAGAGACCTCCATTATCTCTGCTCTTCTTAGAGCAGGTTTGGGAGGTGATTGAACCGCCTCATTGTACTCAGGTGGGTTCCATATCAAGATGAGTCTAGCAAAGGGGCTGAGTCTTCTAGACATCCATTTTCTCTCTCCTGCTAGAGGCATTAGGTAGTAATTAACAAACTCTGGAAAGGCCTGTAATGCTTCATCAATAACGAGCATTCCTACTGGCAGATTATTCATTAATTCATTGATGATCTTTTTAACCCATTCACTAGCGGTCACTGGAGAGGCAAGCTTACCCATCATTAAGCTCTCTATAACGGACTCCACCTCACGCCTTGGAGCATTTACCTCGTTTAGGATCTTTCTTATTAATCTATTCATTACTTCTCCTTGCACCGTTAATAGTAGTATTCTTGGAGGTATCTGCCAGACCTGTGATCTACCAACGTTTTTAAGTCTCAGAATGTCTTCAAGATTTGCAAATGCTCCTACAGGTATGCCATAGAACTCTCTAGTGATCTCTCCGCCAGTAACGTAGCTATATAGGTAGTACTTGTTAATGTTTTTCAATATATCGTTGATAGCTGACTCAATATCCTCAGCAGATTCAACAAGCTCGCCAACATCTATAAGCTCTCTGCCAAGCACGTCAGCCTCCATTCTAGCGAGATCCTGAATGGCTGTTGTCTTGCCTACTCCAGGAGGGCCAAGTATATAGACTGTAGACCAGGGTGCTGTTCTGGCTAGAATTAATGGTAGGTATTTTGGAGAGACCTTTATTCTTTCGGTCTCTATGCTGCCGAGCTTGCCCTCGTAGTATAGTCTTAATAGTTCTTGCCTAGCTTTAGGAGATAGAGGCTTTAGACCGTATGATGCAGCGACAAGCTCTTTCAGAAGCTTCAGAATATTTTCATGTTCCTCCCATGATTTCTGTCTCTCAAGCTCTATCAGTTTGCCTCCAAGTGCAATATTGTTAATATTTTCCAGATTTAGCTGCTCTCCCTTCCCAGCACTGGAGCTAGGTGCGGCATGTCTTCTTGTTGCTCGAGTGGACACGGTGTAACTATGTTAAGATCTTCTTTAAGTCTTATAGTTGATCTATAGGATATAATCATATAAGTAGACGAGCACGATAAGTTAAATAGTCTCTAACAGTTATAGTAGCTGTGTCTGTTGCTGGGAGAAGAGAGTCGCCATTATCTAGACTATTCAAGAATAGGGGGACATCAGGTTCTACACAGACTATCCAATCTATTAGACAGCAGAGCGAGATGATGGGTGAGATAACTGTGAGACAACTTGAAGAAAAGCTGAGAGAGCTTGGGAAGAAGATCCTAGAGCCGTTATATGGTGAAGAGTGGGAGAAGCATGTTTCAGAGGTTCTTCTACCCTTAACATATCTAATGTTCTTTCCACAGGAGGATTATCTTCTCCCAGTGCTTGGCGAGCTAATAAAGAACGTTCCAGTAGAGGTCACGGTTGAAGGTGAGGCACCAGGGTTCACGACTAGGGAGGGAATCTACCTGGTTCTTCCAGAGCTCCCAGCTAGATTGCCAGGATGGAACTATGTTTATCAGAAGGTTAAGCCAAGCGAGTACATTAGGCAGCTATATGAGTCGTGGAGGACGGCAGCACTGAGGGGAGAGCTTCCTCAGACTGAGACTCTGAGAGGTCTTGAAGAGTTTGCTAAGAGGTATAACCTTAGGTTACCAATATTTTCACGTGTCAGACATGTATATCTGTCGCCTGAGGTAGCTTTTTCAGTAAACTTATCACCCTTCCTATACTTCCTCTATTATCCGACTCTTGGAGTAGTGCTGCATGAGGCTTATCACTGGTTTGCTAAGCATCCTGAAGCATTTGAGTTCCTGGTGAAGAGGCTAGCTAGACTGTATAGTTGGGTTCCTCCTGAACTTGTTGAGAAGCTTGTACCGAACATAGCTAACGTTGTTGCTGACGCGTTCATTAACACTGAAGTAACATCTTTCTTCAATAACTTGGCAACGTTAATAGAGGCTGGACAGCTACCGCCGCTAGTAGAGAAGCATCCTAACCTGATACTGGCAGGAATGTTGGCTAGGTTAGAAGGTTCAGTAATGCTTTATGATCTTGCTAACCTGTTGAGGATCTTACGAGAGATCTATACTAATATTGACAACATTAAGAGGCTTGAGGAGCTGCTAGATGAGTACTGTAGAACGTATCTGAACGTTCCAGCAAGCAGGTTCCTACCAGAATTAGACATCTATGGTAGACTCTTTGCACTGGCACTGATGTTTACAATGAATCCAGCAGGACTGAGAAGAAACGTTACTCCACAGGAAGTGCTAGTGAAAAGCAGGACAAGTTCAGAATGTCTCAGCCTGATGGAGAAGAATGTTGAGTCCATCACATCAGAGATATTTAAAATATTGATGGAGCTTCTAGCACGAAGCAGAAACAGGCAACAGATAATTAATAAGTTGATGAGACAGGCACAACAGCAGGGAACTGGACAGGGAAGCATGCAGGGTCAGACCAGGTCTGTGAGAGGGAGAGGTAGCGGTAGAGGGCAGAGGCAGGAGAAGACTAGTGGTTCCGAGGGGGAGGAGGAAGCCGAGGAGAGTGAGGAGAAGGAAGAGGAACAGGGCAGGAAAAGCACTACTTCCCAAAGATCTAGTAGAAGAAGAAGAGAAGGAGAGAAGAAGGGGGAGAGTGGGATATCTGGCAGTGAGGTTGAGAAGCTTCTTGAGGAGCTTGGTAAGTTCATAGATGAGCTATATGCTAAATCGCATGTCTATACTCGACCTCCAGTAATCAGGTCAGCAACACTATATAGCCCTGGTAAGGGAGAGATGCAGCGTGAGGCTGTTCTCAAGCTTTTCGAGGAGCTTACAAAAGAGGTAGAAAAGAAGGTACACAATATAGAGATCGAGGGTGCTAGACCTCCAGGACTTGCACCGTTAGGAGCGTGGCGTGGAGAGATCGAGACTGCTAAGAGGAGAGGCAGATCATTAATAAATGAGCTCAAGTCACTATTAACAACATATTTTGGAAGGATAGCACTAGAATCAACATATGCTAGGAAAGGACTAGTGAAAGGTGTTCCAGGTACAAAATTTAGAAAGATACCACTATGGATACTAATAGACACTTCAGGCTCAATATCTAACGAGGAGCTGAGTCACTTTGCTAGAGTACTAACCGACCTATATAGAACATTACTAACATACAACCCAATATTTAACATAGTGTTCTGGGACGTAGAGATGTATGGCCCCTATAAAGCAACAAGTCCAGCTGAGATAGAGAGAATATTTAAGAAAAGTGTCACAGGTGGAGGAGGCACACTCATTTACAAAGCCTTAAACTATGCTGTTAGTGAAGCATTGAGAACGCCGTATAGGGGCGGAATAATAGTATTAACCGACAGCTATATAGGCGACATAGAGAGCGAGATCGTTAGAGAACTATTAAATAGGTTGAAGATGATTAACATGCCTAGAATATGGATCACTATTACAGAAGTAGTACCAAGATCAGTAAGAGAGAGCGGCTGGACATGGCACATCTATAGACCAGTCATAGAATAATCAAATAAATACTTAATTAGATTTAGAACATTTCTACACCATGTCCTCACTAGTACGGAACATAGGTTACTTCCCTATCGCAGGCTCATCAGCAACAGTCTGGATAGATCTTGAACTTGTTAAGAAAATTAAAAATGTTGAAGAAGTCTTAAACTATCTTAAAACTATAGCAGATAACCTAACTATTGATCTAGTACTAAAATCTTCACCATTCGGAATAGAGATCTACACTGGAACACCAGGAAACATGAACCTAGAATATGTACTATATAAGATTGCTGCACCAGCAAACAAGAACTTTTACACTGCATACGAAGCACCAAACATGATACAGAGCAAGCTGATGAGAGTTCTCCCCTTCCTTTACTATGAGATTCCTAGAAAAATTATTGTTACATTGTTAGAAGAGGTCAATCCTGAGGAACATGTTGAGAACCTCGAGATATATCTTCCATATCTATTAGGCTGGAAAGGGAGTGCATTGCTACGTGAGAGACCTGACAGATACATAATAACTTACTCTCCCAAGTATGGGCTTCGCCTAATAAATCCAGTAACGATAGCAAGACTAGCATATTCGTGTGGCATAACTAGGAGAATACTTCGAAAAGAAGAAGCACCAATCTACATTATCATACCTGAGCTAGTAGAAGCATATAGAGAAGCTGGTGAAAACCTAACACTAGAAGAATTGAAGAACCATGTATCTAATATAGACATTATAGCTATACCAGTAATCATTGGAGAACACTTCTACCCTAGAAACATTATAGAACAAGCAGAAACAATAATCAACCAGCTAAGAGAGAAACCAGTAGAAACATTAAAGAGAGCCGTAGCTACTAGAAGAAGTAGGCAAGTAGAACAGTACCGAGAGAACAATAAGATAATTACAAGAACAGTAATAAGACATATACCACTCTATAGACTAGGAGAAGAAACATACCTCCTACCACTACCACCACCAACAAAAATAATAGAGAGAGGAGACAAGACAATAGTAAAATACTACCCACCCAATACAGGACTCATACTAAAACCAACAAGACAGTTAACAATAAGAGAAATACTAGACCTAATCTAGCTTCTTTTTTCAAAAAAAGAAATTGAAAAAGAAAAACTTAAAAATCCTTTAAACAACTTTCAAAAAAGAGAAAATGAAAACAACAAAAACCTACCTAATAAACATGTTCCCCACAAGTCAAACACCTTGGATAATATGGGAATTTGTAGAAGAGGTACCAGCAGAATACTACTTTCCTACGAGAGAAGAGTTAAAGCAGAAAAAACATATCTATAAACAGCTATTACCAACACAAGAAGAAGTAGAAGAATTAACAAATGCGTTAAAGACCTTTAGACTAGTAATTGAGAAATTGCCAAGATGCGAGAAACTAATATTACCGCGTTATATATTAGTTGATTATAACTTGAGAAGAAAGGAAGTTATGAGAATAGTGAGTGTTAAAGCAAAGACATTAGAACCAGGAATGTGGTCTTCAGATGGCAGTAAATACTGGACGAATCTAATACCTTTTAGGGCATTTATTGCTCTTAAATCGTTTAATCATCTTAGAAAGCTACTAGGACTATAATCTTCTTTCCTATTCTTCTCTTATTTTTAAAATTTCAATTTTTCTTCTTCCCCTGTTTCCTTTTGGTAGTAATATTTTTAAGTTCTATAATGAAATTTACACTATGCAGAAGGTAAAATATGGAAAATGGATAGAATATCTCTGGTGTCCAATATATAGAGAAAAAGGCTATTTTAGAACGGTTTTGAAAGGGTTTGTTCCTTGGAAATATAAGGTAATTATAGATGAACCGATTATAAGGATAATCTTTCCTTTTGAAGAAGAGGAGAGAATAAAGAAGATATTTAAGGTAATGTATAATTTGTCTAGAGAATATAGGCAGTTTAATCTTGCAAGTGCATTAGAGCTTGTAGCGTTTTTCACAAATGCGGTTAAGGCTGAGAATGTTGATATTAGGGTGAGGTATCGTCTCGGGAAGTTGAAAATGAGGAAAATGCTGAAGGTAGTAGCAGTCGTAAGGTAAAACTTAAAAATTAGTTAAAGAAAAACCGAAAACGGGAGAAAAATGAGCCACCTCTCGGTATGTAAAACAAAGATTCAGAACCCCAATAAAGAGCTGCTGAAAAGAGCCTTAGAAGACATAGCAAGGAAAATAGGAGCAACACTCAGAGAGAACACTACTGTCTATGGCTGGTCTGGTAGTGAACATGTAGACTTTCTACTACAGAAAAATGGAAAAGGAGGTGCAAACGGGTTTGGAATAAAAGTGACACCTAACGGTATAGAAGTTATTGGTGATGAGTGGGCGTTTAATTATAAGATCAAGTTAGATGAGCTTTCAAGGGAGATAGAACAGCGTTACACAATGTATGCTATTATGACAGCGGCTGCAGAACTAGGTCTCAATATAAGTGGAATGACAGAAACACAAGAAGGAATAGTTCTAGAACTCACGAGGTGAGACCATGCCGAAGAACATAGTCATAATCCGAAAAGATGGGTCTCTAGTAGTAGATGCATATGGTTATAAGGGAAGAATGTGCCTAAAGGAGTTGGAAAATCTACTGAAGCTATTAAGAGAAAAATATGGCGTTAATGTCAATATAGAATATCAGGAGCTGAAACCAGAGGAGGTAGAGGAGACAACTACAGAATACGTAACAACATGAATATGATGGATATAAGTATCTTGAAAGAGAAGTTAATAATTAATGCTTCCAACATAAAAGACACTTTAAAATTACTTGAACTTCTCGAGAAAAAATACGGTATAAAAATTGATGTGAATATTCTAGATGTGCGTTGCGGTTAAATTTCCCCTTTTCTTTTTTCTCTTCTTGAATGACCCGTCTGGGGATGACTTATTGTTTTATTATCTTTTTCTCCATTTTGATATTATGTTTTCCATAGGCGTTCATTTAACGGTTTACATTGTTTTACTATTAACTTGTTAGAATCTGATTGATAGGTAAAACTTAAAAATCCTTTAACGAAATTAACGAAACAGCATGAACCTAAGAAATCTATCTGTCCAGGAAAGATTAGAATATGCATGGAAGAAGAGGAAAGCCGCCGTAAGTAATGTATTAGTTTTCAAGACAGCGGATCCGCACTTACTAGAAGAAATGATCAAGTTCTACG
>Ga0256835_1000133_pt1 | contig 59226 bp, 53 predicted proteins | sample PIR30metaG_FD_185972 | JGI IMG/M metagenome (GOLD analysis project Ga0256835, IMG submission 185972) | Hydrothermal vent microbial communities from East Pacific Rise, Pacific Ocean - PIR-30 | ecosystem: Environmental > Aquatic > Marine > Hydrothermal vents | place: Pacific Ocean: East Pacific...
CATTATGGCAATTAATTTTTTAACTTGGTAGCTTACTTGTTCGGCTACTTGTTCGGCTTTTTTATTTAACTCATAATTCATAATTCAGCATTCATAATTCATCTTTCATCCCCGCACCAAATTATGAAGCTTAAAGCATTGAGCATCGAAGCTTAAAATATTTTCGGTGCAGCTCTTGGGGCTTAAAAGCTATCAAACTCTTGCTGTTTTGAGGCAATCAATTACAGTATGGGATCTTCGCTCACTTTGTTCGCTCCGACATTCAGCATTCATAATTATCTTTATCTCTTTTGTCTTATAATTTTATATTATTAAACTAATCATAAATTTTTAAACTATCTGTTTTTATTTTGATAATACTATCTCTCTATAATGTTTTTAAATTTGATTCCTCGATCTTCAAGAAGAGTTCCGAGAGCTTTTTTGAATTTTAAAATGGCAATATTAAGATCCACTATAGCCTTTACTTCGGATGATTTTGCTTGTTCATAATCTTTTTGATACTGAACAACCTGATAATTCGTGCTTAAACCTGTCATCAGTTTTTTCTCTTCGGCATCAAGTTTGCTTTTTGCCAACTCTCTTGCAAGTGCCGTTGCTTTAACCATCCTTAAATTTGTTTCAACCTCCATAATGGCATTTCTTATCTCTTGGATAACGGATTGTTCCGCTGATTTGATTTGCAAAACAGCTTTTTCAAATTCTATTTTTGAAGAAGCATACCTTGCTTTCAATGCACTGTTTGATAAAGGTATTTTAAGATTAAGGCTTACAGACCAATTATTATAAAGAGCTTTTATCACATCTTTGAGAGCATCCGAGGAATTTCCTTTAATAATGGCGATTATATTTCCCGTAAAAAAATCATTGTTTTCATATATTATCCTGTCTCCGGCAACACCGGTCGTCCAATAACTCGCCTGAAAATCCAAAGAGGGTAATAATTGATTTTTTGCATATTTAACATCAATTCCTCTGCTCTTAAGGGAAAATTCCAATTGTTTAATCGTGGGATTATGCTTTTTTGCAATTTTTATAGCCTCTTTTATCGGGGGTATTCTGAAATTAATCTCTGTTTTAGGATTATCAACGGGAATAATCTCAAAATCCCAGCTACCTTCAAACTTTTTTATATTAAGAATTCTTTTAAGATTATCCTCCGCCGATTTAATGGCGGCTTTCGATCTTATTATCTCGCTTTCCCTTGATGCTACCTCTGATTTTGCCACCATAATCTCAATAGGAGCAAGAGTTCCCACTTTAACCTGTTTTTCATTTTTAGCAAGTAAATCTTTTGCAAGGGCGAGAGCATCCTGTTGAACTTTAAGATTCATTCTCGCATAAACAAGATTCCAATAAGCCTGCTCAACTCTAAATATTGTATCTATAACTTTTTGTTTTAAGGAGTAAAAAGAGGATTCTCTTGTATTTGCCGCAATCAATATCTCTTTTTTTGTAACAGTTAAACCAAACCCCTTTAATAAAGGCTGAGTAAAAGCAAAGGTTAGCCTACTATTATAGCTCGGATTAAAACCGTAAAACCTGTTGTTTGTTTCTGTTTTTGACTGAGAAAGAGTTAATCTGAAATTTCCTCCGGTGGGCGTTTTTTCCATTAATTGAAATTCATAATTATCTGTTTCCGTTTTTGAGATATTTGCTCCGTCCAAAAAAGAGGAGGCGGGTGATTTTGTTTTTCTTTTAGAATAATTTAGCGACAGTTCGGGAATAAAAAGCCCTTTGAACGAAAGAAGGCTTTTTTCTGCTTGTTCAAAGCTTAAAGTTTCTATCTTAAGGTCCAAGTTCTTTTTTAAAGCTTGGGAAATACAATCCTGCAAGCTCAATTTAATAATTTTACCCCCACCATACATTCTTCCGATAAAAATCATGATAAAAAAAATCAAAAAAAATCGCTTTTTCATTTTAATCCTCCACTTTTTTCTTACTCTACTTTTACGAAATAATATTCGGTTTTGTTCACTTTTAATTTTTTTAACCCTTTTTAAAAAAATCCTCAATCTTTTCGTTTGCCAAAGCATCCGCTATTTGGATATACTTATGCGTTCTATATACCTCTTCAAAATCAAAATATTCAAAAATTTTTAATTTTTCCATTATTTTTTGATGAAAAAGTTTAAGATGCTGTTTCTTTACCTTATATTCCCCTTTAAGTTGCCTTAAAACAAGCTGGGAATCACTTGAAATAATTATCTTTTTTATTCCCCTCTTTTGGCTTGTGATAATCCCTTCCAACAAAGCTATATATTCAGCTTCATTATTAGTGAATTTATCCCCTATATAGATTTTTTTCTTTAAAATCACTTTATCCTCGGGCGAAATAATAACAATCCCTCCCGCTGCATGCCCCGGATTCCCTTTGCTGCACCCGTCGGTATAAAGCCTATAAATTTCACTCATATGAAATTTTATCATTTTTCCCGTTTTTTACAAAGAAAAAGTAAAAAAAGAAATAGATTTCATTTATACAAAAAAGATTATTAATACTTAATGTTCATAATCATATATTTTTATCAAATTTGACAAAGGGTATTAATTATTTTATATTATAAAATAATGGAAGTAAAAGATAAAAAGGTTGTTAGAAAACCCTTGGGGATAAGATTAATCGAAGGTGGATTTATAACGGAGGAACAGCTAAACCTCGCTCTTAAAGAACAGCAGAGAACAGGAGCTATGCTTGGGGAAACACTAATAAACCTCGGATTTATCTCTTCGGATGTTTTATCTTCAACCCTTGCAGCTCAATCAGGAGTTGAATTCGTAGATCTGAGAAATATAGCAATTGAAGAAAAAGCAATATCAAAAATACCTGAAAATGTGTGTAAAAAATATAATATATTTCCGATAGATTATGATGAAGAAAAAAATATTTTAACGGTCGCAGCTGAAAATATTTTTGATGTTGATGCTATTTCCGAAGTTGAATCGGTTTCAGGAGCAATCGTTCGTTTTGTTTCCGCTGTTCCGGATGAAATAGCCAATGCTATTGAGATTTATTACAGAGGGGGAAGATCTCTTGATGAATTAATAGAAGAGAGTATAAATCTCGCAAGCAGACCCGGCATAGGAGCACAGGAATTAACTCTCGCTGAAGAAGCTCCTATCGTTCGCCTCGTTGATCAATTGATTATTAAAGGGGTAAAAGACAGGGCGACTGATATCCATTTTGAACCGGATGAAAAGGTTTTAAGAGTCCGATACAGAATTGACGGGATAATGCAGATGGGCCCAACTCTTCCGAAAGCTATTCAACCTCCCGTTCTCGCGAGATTAAAAATACTCGCGGAAGTTAATATAGCAGAATCAAGAATCCCAATGGACGGAAGAATAAAATTCAGGATAGGAAAAAAAATAATAGACATAAGAGTATCTTTTTTCCCAACTTTTTTCGGATATAATGTTGTCCTCAGATTATTGGATAAATCAAGAGTTGTTCTCGGGCTTGAAAACCTCGGGTTTAATCCGCATAACCTTAATATTTTTAAGAATATAATAAAAAAACCACATGGAATTATTCTTGTAACAGGACCGACAGGCTCGGGAAAAACAACAACTCTGTATTCCGCATTATCTTTTTTAAATTCAATAGACAGGAATATAATAACGATAGAAGATCCCGTAGAATATGAGTTTCCAATTATAAGACAATCACAAATTAATGAGAAAGCGGGTTTTACTTTTGCAAACGGATTAAGATCAATCCTAAGACAGGATCCCGATATAATAATGATCGGAGAGATGAGAGACAGAGAAACCATTGATATGGCTATAAGAGCCGCCCTCACGGGGCATCTTGTGTTTTCCACTCTCCATACGAATGATGCAATCTCATCAATCCCGAGATTATTGGATATGGGAGTTGAAAAATTTTTATTGGCATCAACTATAAATGTGATAATAGCGCAAAGGCTTGTTAGAAAAATATGCGATAATTGTAAAACAGAGCATTCACCCGACGAATTATTGATGAAAAAAGTTCATCTGAAGGAGGGGGACCCTCCTGTCTTTTATAGGGGAAAAGGATGCTCCGCATGCAATAATACAGGATATAAAGGCAGAATAGGAATTTTCGAGATGTTTTTAATAACCGAAGAGATAAGAGATCTGATATCATCAGGTGCTGCTTTTTCAGAAATAAAAAGAGTTGCACAAGAGCAAGGATTTATCTCTCTTTTTGAAGATGGAATGGAAAAAGCGAAAAAAGGGATTACAACTCCTGAAGAGGTTCTAAGAGTAGCTTTCGGGGAAATCTGATGCCTGCTTATTCTTATAAAGCCAGAAATTACTTGGGTGAATTGGTGGAAGGGGTCGTAAATGCAAGAAATCCCGAAGAATTAGATCAACATATGGCAAACCTTGATTTAATCTTAGTAAAAGCATCCCCGATAAAAGAGGAAAAAAAATTAACAAAAAAGAGGATAAAAAGAAGAGACCTGATTCTTTTTAGTATTCATATAGCAACTTCTCTTGAAGCGGGAGTTCCCATAATTTCCGCTCTTACGGATTTTGCGGAAACAACTGATAATATGATATTTAAAAACATTCTTGCGGGTATTGTAAAGCAGATTGAATCAGGCCAATCTTTCTCTCAAGCACTTGAAACATATCCGAAAGCTTTTCCCGAAATATATGTAAGTATAATAAGAGCGGGAGAAGCGACAGGTAATCTTGATAAAGTTTTAAGAGAATTAATAACTTTTCTTGAGTGGCAGGAGGAATTAATCGCTCAGGTAAAACAAGCATCCGTATATCCGACTTTTGTTTTTCTGATGATAGGGGTTGTAATATTTATAATGATGACTTTTACGGTTCCGAAGTTTATCCCGATATTAACATCATTTAATGTGGAATTGCCTGCTCCCACTAAATTATTAATCAGGATTGCTAATTTCTTCCAGCATGGTTGGTGGATTATGTTAATAGTGGCTGCAGGGCTTTTTATTCTTTATAAAATAACCAATAAACAAGAAAAGGGAAGATTGTTATGGGACAAAGGAAAATTAAAACTCCCTATATTCGGCAAACTTGCTTTAAAACTTGCTTTATCAAGGTTTGCACATTATACCGCTTTATTATATTCCTCGGGTATAGGAATCCCTCAAACACTAATTATCGTTGAAAAAGTGGTGGGAAACGAGGTTATCGCAAAAGAGATAAAAAGGACAAGAGAGGAGATACTAACAGGCTCAAGCATGTATGAGAGTCTAAAAAAATCTCCCTATTTTCCCTCTCTTGTTTTAAGAATGATTCAAGTTGGAGAAGAAACAGGTTCCCTTGACTCAACACTTAAAAAAGTTTCCGATTATTATGATAAAGAGGTCCCACAAGCGATAAGAAAAATGTTTTCTGTTTTAGAACCAACCTTAATTGTTTTTATGGGAGGGATAGTTTTATTCATCGCTTTATCGATTTTCCTACCAATATATAAACTAACTTCGGGAATAGCTGCGGCAGGAGGATTAAGATAATGAAAAAATATCTTGTTATGGAATATCATGGAGGGGAATTAAAATTATTAGAAGTAAAAAAAACCAGAAAAAGATATGAAATAAAAAAATATCTTAAATTTACTGTATATGACGAAGATAACCCCGAACAAGAGATTAAAATCAGGCTTAAGAAAGAAGGGATAAAAGCGGACAAGGTTATTTTTATTTTAAATTCTTCTCTTGTAAAAAATGTAATAAGGAGTTTCCCCAAGATTCCACAAAAAGAGTTAAAACTCATAATAGACAGGGAAGTAAAAAAAGAGGCTAAGGATGAAAAAATATTTTATGATTTTATCCCTCTGGAGGAGAAAAAAGAGAGAGATACCACAAAAAAAGAGATATTGGTATCGGTAGCTCCACAGGATTTAATATGGAAGGCTTTCTCGTTTTTAAGAGGTATTGAGAAATCCCCGATAATAATAACCTCTTTTTATCAATCTTTTATATTGGGAAGAAGGCTTCTAAAAATAGAGGAAAAAGACAAGACTTTCGGAATACTGAACATACATATGAAAAAATCAAGTTTTCTCATTTTTAAAGGGGGGTCGGAATATGTTCTTGAGAGAGATATTATATCGGTAAGCGGTGAAGAGATTAACCCTGATACAATTGAAACATTATTGATGGAAATTAATAGAACCATTCAATACTTTAAACAGAAAAACAGGGGCTATGAACTATCCTCCATTTACATCACAGGAACAATAAATAATATAGAAGAGGTTTCTTCTGCCTTAAATGAAATGCTTCCGTTTATTGTTCAACCCATCCCTGTTAACAAAGTATTGAATTTTTTAAAGATAACCATAGAAGAGAACCTATCTCCTTATTCCTTTCTTTCGGAATTTTTCACTCTCTTCGGAGGAATATTTATTCCCGATGCAAAAGACAAGATAAACTTGCTTCCTTCATATTATTATGAAAAAGAAGCATACAAAACAAGGCTTTTAACTTTTCTTATAACAACAACCCTTCTTTTCGGGATACTTTTAACCTCTTCTTTTTTTATAAAAAGAACAAAGGATAGTGTGGAAAAGGATTTGGAACAACAAAAAATCGCTTTAGATAAAATAAAATCACGAATGCAGGCAATAGAAGAGATAAAGCACAAAAGAGAAAAATACCATAACGCTCTTCTAATACTTGGAAATTCAAAAAAAGCCGTTGAAAAAATAATTCTTTTCTTTAATTTTTTAACTTTAAACACCCCTGATGGAATTCACTTAAAAACCGCTGATATAGATAAAGAGGGAGCAGGCTATGAAATAATTTTAACGGGAGTAACAGATAGTGTCGCACCTTTTATGAGTAATGAATTGTTTAAAATTTTTTATGATAAACTATCCTCTTTCCCTTATGTCTCCAAAATATCCTTTTCTCTACAACAGAAAGAGGTTAATAAGGATAATGTAATTAAAAAAACTATGAATTTCACAACAAATATCACAGAGAATATTATATCTCCCGAAAAAACGGAAAAAATGAAAAAACAGGTTTTGTTTTTTGAAATAAAAATGAGGATAATAATATAATGAATCAGTTGTTTTATAAGTATGGAAAATTCTTCTTTTGGTTAATCATTTTTCTTATAATATTTCTATATCTTTTTCTATATTTTTACCCTTCCTTAAACAGTTTAAAGGCAAAAAAAAATCAATTTAAAAATAATGCACTAATACTTTCCGAATATCAAAAAGAATTAAAAATCTTCAAAGAACCTACTAAAGAGGAAAAATTATTATGGAAAAAGATAGAAGAGAGAATTAATACAAAAAGAATAATATTAAAAAATGAAAAACAATATCTTTCCTTTCTTTCTAAAAACATAAAGACATTAAAATCAATATTAGAAAAAGATTTTAGTGATTTTTTACTGAACATTGAAGACAAGAACATAAAGATAACTCAAACACTAAAAGATGATTCTGAATTAAAGAATTATTTTAAAGAGATTAAAGACTCTTCTTCCGTTAAAATGAAAAAGAATAAATCTTCATCGTTTATTGCATATCAGGAAAACAATATAAATTATAAGAAAAAAAGGGAAAATAATGTAATAATTAATATGTTTTTTGTTTCAACGCTTGAAAAAACTTCCCGTTTATTATACAAATTGCCAAAAGAGTATAACAACTTAATTATTAAGAAAATAACCATCATGAGGAAAGAAAATAAAACATTTTATCTGATAGCTTTAAAATTAAATATAGAAAAGGTTTACGAAAATGTTAAAAAATAAATATCTTGCCATCGTTTTATCAATTATTGCAATTATCTTAATCGCCAACCTTTTTTTAAAAAAAGAAAAAAAAGGGAAAACATTCGCAGCGGTAAAACTTCCACCTATGCCAAAGAAAACCTCTTTTCCTATGATGCAAACAAACACTGAAAACGGAGAACCTAAAATAAAGCAAAAAAAGGTTGCTTTCTCGGAAGAGAGGAATCTCTCTTTTTCTCCTTATGAACCCCTTAAAATAAAAGAAAATGTCCTGCCAAACCCATCTTCCCTAATCTGGGGAAAAGACCCTTTTGGTCCCGTTGATAATATTGTTTCAAATTATGCTGTTCAAAAGACTTTTCAAAAAGTTTTTCTTTCAGCGATAATAATCAGAAAAAATAAAAAAATAGCAGTTATAAATAATATTGTATTCAAAGAGGGTGATTTAAAAGGTGGAATTCTGTTAAAAAAGATTGAAAATTCTTATATAATAATTGTCGTTAATAATAAAGAGATTACTTTAAAAATATTTGAAAAAAAAGAGATACCTTTGAAAGAAGAAAATAAAGGGAGAGTTTAAAATGAAAAAAATTTTCATAATAATATTTTTTATCGTTTTTTCATTCAATTTTTGCACAAAGACACAAATTATAACTCCTGAAAAGCATCAAAGCAAGAAGATGAAACAGCTTAAAGTGAGGAGGAAAACCCCTCCCCCTCTTAAAATAGAGGAAATTCCGATGGAGGTAGCTCCTCCTACTCAAAAGAATGAGGAACCTAAAGATACACAAAAGGTAAGAATCGCACTCTCAAAAGCAGAAATAAGGGATGTTCTAATAGCTCTGACAAAAAATACAAAATACAGTTTATACATTGAGCCGGATGTATCCGGAACCATAGAACTTGCGAATTTTAAAGAAATTTCTCTTAAGGATGCTTTGGATTATATTCTCCCCTCTCTCGAATTATCTTATAAAATCGAAAATAATAATATCTTACATGTGTTTAAGCATAAGAAAATAACCCGTGTTTTTACTCTGGATTTTCTCGCCATAAAGAGAAAAGGAAAAAGAAAAGTATCTTTTTCAACAAGATCCCAGATGGGACAGGGAGGTGGAACTGGAGGAGGCTCGGGAATGGGGGGATCTTCCGGAGGCTCTGCGGGAGGAAGCTCGGGAGGAGGTGCAGGAGGCCAAAACGAAAGTAGTTCTTCAATACAAACTGAAACAGACAGCACTGTTTGGGTGGAATTGACCGAAGGACTTAAAGCTCTTTTTGAAGATAATGACCAAACTACAACGGGAAATACTTTTTCTGCGAAATCTTCGAGTGCCATCGAAGGGCTTAATCTTTCAAAACCGGACGGAAGAAGGCTAATTGTTAGTCCGAAAACAGGTATTGTTTTAATTACTGATTATCCTGAAAAGATGAATCTGTTTTCAAATTTTCTTCAAACTTTTGAAAAATCAATAAAAAGAGAGGTTTGGATAGAAGCGAAAATCCTTGAGGTCTATCTTAATAAAGCACACCAAATGGGTGTTGATTGGTCTAGTGTTTTCAGTTTCTCCAATTTTTACGGAACTTTACCGAATACAAGCACTCTCGTATTCCCCTCAACTCGGTTAAACACAGGCTCTCCCGTTATGGATAACCTGAACCAGGGCTATGGTATTTTCAGGTATTCCATATCAAACAACCAGATAGATCTTCTTCTTGAAGCATTATCGAGGCAGGGAGAATTAAAGGTTTTAAGTAGCCCGAGAATATCGACTCTTAATAATGAAAAGGCTATAATAAGAGTTGTCAGGGAGGAGGTTTTTTATAGTATTCAGAATCAGATTTCAACCTCTGTCGGAGGAACTGTCTCCGCTCCGAGTATAAATGTTCAAATTGTTCCCGTTGGTATAGTAATGGATATAATCCCTCAAATAAGTGCTTCAGGGGAAATAATCCTAAGCATAAACCCTGATATCTCTCATCTTGTATCAGTAAAAACATTTGAGGCGGAAGGAGCTTCCGCAATGCAACCTGTTATTGACAGAAGATCGGTTGATACAATCGTCAAGGTTCATGACGGTGAAACCGTTGTAATAGGGGGAATAATGGAGGAGAGAAAACAGGAGATAAACAGGGGCGTTCCCTTTTTAATGAATCTCCCTTTTATCGGTTCTCTTTTCAGAAGAACGGAACAATCAATAAAAAAGACAGAATTGGTAATTTTGATAACGCCGCATATTATGGTTGGAAAAACAATAAAAGATTTGACTCAAAGAGAGATAAAAAGGGTAAAAGATGCTTTAACCCCCTTTCATATATCGGACATAGTTCCTATAGAAGAGGGATTAAACAGAGAATTAAAACAGAAGGAGGAAAGGAAAAAATAGATGTATAAGGATTTTTTCGGTTTTAAGCAACCCCCTTTTCCTATCACTCCGAACCCGAATTTTTTTTATCTGAGTAGCGAACATCTTGAAGCTTTGGATCATCTAATCTACGGAATAAATAATGGAGAGGGTTTTCTTTTGTTGGTTGGGGGAATCGGAACAGGCAAAACAACAATATCAAGAGTATTGCTTGAAAAACTCGGAGACAATCTGAAAACATCTCTTATTTTAAACCCTTTTATCAATGAACTGGAATTCTTGCAAACAATTCTTTGGGATTTCGGTTTAATACCCGAGGACAACAGTAAAAAAAGCTTACTTGATCAATTGAATGATTTTTTACTTCATGATGTTGCGGCAAAAGGAAAAAGAGCTCTCTTAATAATCGATGAAGCCCAAAATTTAGGTTTGGATATTCTTGAGCAAGTTCGTATATTGTCAAACCTTGAGACAAACAAAGAGAAATTATTACAAATCCTATTAATAGGACAAGAAGAACTCTATTTTAAATTACAACTTCCGGAATTACGACAATTAAACCAAAGAATTTCTGTCAGATACTATTTAAAGCCTCTTAAAAAAAAGGAGGTTGCTGAATATATTTATCATAGAATAAACAAAGGGGAACCTGCGGTAGAGATAAAATTTTCAAAAAAAGCGATAAAAAGAATTTATAAATTTTCAGGGGGAATACCGAGAGTAATAAACATGTTATGTGATAGAGCTCTTCTTGCAGCCTTTGTTCAGGAAAAAACTTCCATATCACCTGTAATGGTGAAAAAAGCGGAAAAAAGCTTAAGAGGGGAAAATTTTGACGAACTTGATAAGGAACAGGAAAAAAGAGGATTATTTAAAAAAATTTTTAAAAGAAAAAAAGCGAGGGAGATGAAAAATGAGTTTAATCTCTGATGCACTAAAAGAAGCTCAAAAAAGAAGGGATGAACTTTCAAACGATGAACCCGAAAAAATAAAAACAAAAAAAAGCTCAGACGGAAAAAGATTTATTTTAATAAGTATGATATCCCTTTTAATTTTTTCACTCGGTTTTCTTTTTTTATATATATCCACAGGCAAAAAAGCGGAAATAATTAAAGACAAGATAAAAATACAAACTCGAAACAAAATTGTCCAAAAGAACAAAAGACAAAGAACTCAAAAGGAAATGATTCCTCAAAAAAGAAAGCTTCCCGTAATTAAAAAGAAAACAGGTAACGACAAAAAATCCGTAAAATATAATAAACCGAAGAAAAAGCGGTTTTTTTTGAAAAAGAAGGAAAAAGCTAAAAAGCAAAACGAAAAACTCAACATAAAGAAGACGATTACCAAACAAGAAAAAGATATTTCAAAGAAGGAAAAGAAAGGGAAAATTAAAATCTTTTTGACAACCGAAAAAATTATCGGAAACAAAACTTCTTATTTAAAAGAGGCGGAAAAAGCTTTTAAAGAGAGAGACTATGACAGAGCGATAAAAAATTATAATTTGGCTTTATCCTATTCTCCCGATGATACAAACATTCTTTATAACCTTGGAACCGCTTATCTTTTAAAGAAACAGTATCTTCTCGCTCTTAATGAGTTTGAAAAGATATTGGCAAAAGAACCTTACAATAAAAAGACTCTTTTTAATGCCGGAATCTCTTTATTTAAAATGGGTAAAATAGAAAAAGCAAAAACACTTTGGAATAATTTATATCGGATAGAGCCGGACTATAAGGACATCCATTATTTTCTCGGTGTGGCGGAAGACTTAACAGGAAATTACAAACAAGCGAAAAAACATTATTATTATTATCTTTCACGAGGGAAAAACAAAGCTTTAAAAAGATGGATTGTTAATAGATTAAAAAGTTTAAATTAATTTATATTTCTCATTATAAAAAACTCTTTTAACCTCTTTAACTCCGTTCTTTTCCAAAACTTGTTCAAGATATTTTTGTGCGTCAGGCTCACCATGCACAAGAAAAATCTTCTTTAATTTATCAAGATTAAATTGTTTTATATATTCTTTTATCTCATTATAATCAGCATGAGCGCTAAAGGTATTAAGGATTTTAACTCTTGCATTAACCTTAAGTTTTTCTCCGAAAATTTTGACTTCTTTTTCCCTGTCAGCTATTTTTCTTCCCAAGGTATGTTGAGCCATAAAACCCACAACCAAAATGGTGTTTTCAGGTTTTTCTATATTGTTTCTCAAATGATGAACTATTCTGCCATGTTCACACATCCCGCTTGCCGCAATAATTATGGCGGGCCCTTTAAGTGAATTTAGTTTTTTGCTTTTTTCAACATCAATTATATAATTAACATCCTTAAAATCAAAAGGGGAATCATCTTTATCGTAAAAAAGTTCAAAAGTCTCTCTGTCAAAACATTCGGGATGAATCTTAAATATTGAGGTTGCGTGAACCGCCATAGGGCTGTCAACATAAATGGGTAGGGAGGGAATCCTTTTGGTTTCAATTAACTCGTGTATATAATAGATAATCTCCTGAGTTCTTTCAACTGCAAAAGCCGGTATTATTATTTTACCCTTTTTCTTATAAGTTGAATTAATAACCTCGGCAAGCTCGTCTTTTGTTTTTATAAGATTATCATGAAGCCTGTTACCATATGTGCTTTCGAGAATAAAATAGTCAAGGTCAGGCAGTTTTTGCGGATCTTTTAAAATAACTTGATTTTTTCTTCCGAGATCTCCTGAAAACCCTATTTTTAAAGTTTTAAATTCATCAATTTTAACAAAGAAAACAACCATTGCGGAACCAAGAATATGACCTGCATCATAAAATTCAGCCTCTACATTATCAAATACTTTTATTCTTTTATTATAATCAATAAGAATAAATTTTGATAAAGTTTTTTTTACATCATCAATACCATAGATAGGTTCATAAACCTTAAGATCCGTTCTTTTTCTTTTTTTTATGATTTTCCTGATAAATTCCGTATCCCTTTTTTGTATGTATGCACTATCGTTAAGGATAAGAGAAGTAAGATCAAAAGTGGCGGGGGTTGCATAAATATCTTTATCATAACCGTCTATAACAAGAGAGGGCAAGTTCCCGCTGTGATCAAAATGCGCATGGGTTAAAAAAACAACATCTATCTCTTCCGCTTTAAAAGGAAGTGTTTTATTTCTTCTGTATGTTTCTTCCCTTCTTCCCTGAAACATACCGCAATCAATTAAAATTCTTTTACCATCGACTTCAAGAATATGTTTTGAGCCTGTTACCTCTTGAACAGCCCCGAAAGAGTATAATCTGACATTTGTTTCTTTTTTCATTTTTTCTCCTTTAAAAACCTGTAAATATTTGTTTTTCTTTAAAAAAAAGGGAAAAGCCCCCTTTTTCGTTAATTAATTTTATATCATTCTTTTCCTTATAAAAAATTCCGCTTTTACCTCCGCTTTTGTAAACCAATTCTATCCCCTCTATTACTCCCTCCTTATCAACTGCTTTTACCATATCATAAATAGTCATTAATGAGGTTGAAACCGCAAAAAGAGCCTCCATCTCCACCCCTGTTTTATAATGTGTTTTAACAAGTGAAAAACAATTTATTCTATCTTTTTCAGTAAAAAACTCTATCTTTATCTTTTCTACGGGTAAAGGATGAGTTAAAGGGATTAATTCACTAACCTTTTTTACCCCCATTATTCCTGAAATTCTTGAAACTTCATAAACATTACCTTTTTTTATCTTTGAAGATTCAATCAAATTAATGGTTTTTTCGGAAAGAGAGATATAACCTTTGGCAATTGCAACTCTTTCGGAAAAAGGTTTGTCTCCTATGTCAACCATATCCAAATCACCTTTTTTATCAAAATGGGTAAATTTCATTCTAACCCCCTATTTGAAACATAGCTTTATCTGTTTTATGCTCGTATATATTCATATTATGTTTTTCCGGTTTTTTATCCAAAGCTCTCCGAATCGCATTTATTAACTCTTTTTCATCTTTTTTTTGAATCTCCTTTTTTAAAGAGACCTCTTCGTCCGAAGCAAGACAGACTCTAAGTTTACCATCGGAGGTGATTCTGATTTTATCACAGCTTTCGCAAAAATTATGTGTTATTGCGGAGATAAATCCTACAATCCCTTTTTCTCCCTCTTTTTCAACCGTGTAATATATAGAAGGACCTATTCCAAAAGAGAGTTGTTCTCTATTCATTTTATACTCTTTTTTTATAATCTCTTTTACGGTTTTCTCTGAAACAAACTCTTTTCTGACTTCGGAAGAGATAGGCATAAGCTCAATAAATCTTATCGGTATTCGCAGATTATTGGCAAAAGAGATTAGAGTTGTAATTTCATTGATATTTTTTTTCATTATGACAGTATTGATTTTAGTGGTAATATTAGTATTAGCGGTAGCTTTAATCCCCTTTAAAACTCTATCAAGAGCATTAACTTTGGTTATCTCTACAAATTTGTCTGGTGAAAGAGTATCAAGACTAATATTTATGCTTTTAATACCGATTTTTACAAGCGTGTCAATTTCATTTTTAAGAAAATAGCCGTTAGTTGTTATATGAACAGAAGGTATTATTTTTGTAACCTCAGATAAAAAGTCCATAAAACCATGTTTTACAAATGGTTCCCCCCCTGTTAATCTTACCTTTTTTATTCCATGGTTTTTAAGAGTTGCAAGCAAAAAATATAATTCTTCAAAACTTAACATCTCCGAATGGGGGAGATACTTGAAATCTTTTATCGGTTTGCAATAAAAACATCTGAAATTACATCTGTCTGTAATTGATAATCTTAAATATGTAACAATCCTTCCGAAAGAATCTTTTAAAACCTTTTTTTCAGACATATTAAAACATCTGAGTTCTCCACAAATCATGGAGATGTATTAAACCTTTGATTTTTCCGTTTTTTTCCGCAACTATTATTGAAGTGATTTTTTTGTTTTCCATTATATTCAGAGCCTTAACCGCTATCTCATCCTCCTCTATCAAAACAGGGTCCCTATGCATACAATCTTCAGCTTTTTTATCATCAAGTTTTCCGAATTTCAAATATGCTCTTCTCAAATCACCATCCGTAATTATCCCTTTAACCCTTTTAGTATCATCAACTATTATCGCAACTCCTAATTTTTTATCCGAAATCTCTTTTATAACTTTTTCCATTTTATCTGAAAATTTACATAGCGGCAATTCATCCCCTTTATGCATAAGATGTTTAACTTTTATTATTTTTTTCCCGATTTTACCCCCGGGATGAAAATAGGCGAAATCATCTTTTGAAAATCCTTTCTCAACCATTAAAGAAACCGCAATGGCATCTCCTAAGGCAAGCATTGCCGTTGTGGAAGTTGTCGGAACAAGCCCTATTGGGCATGCCTCCTTTTCTATAAAAACAGGAAGAACAATATCAGATGCTTTTGCAAGAGTGGATTCGCTATTCCCTGTTATGGAGATAAGAACATTTCCATTCCTTTTTAAGAATTCAAGAAGATTTTTTACCTCGGCCGTTTCTCCTGAAAAAGAGAGCGCTATTACAGTATCATCGGGAAGAATGGAGCCTAATTCTCCGTGAACAGCTTCAGCCGCATGCATAAACAAGGAGGGGGTCCCTGTAGAGGTCAGAGTAGCCGCTATTTTTTGCGCTATGAGCCCGCTTTTGCCTATCCCTGTCAGAACAACCCTCCCTTTGCTTTCCAAAATAGCCCTTACCGCTTTTGTGAAATCTTTATTTAACTCTTTTGCAATTTTCAGGATTGCTTTTCCCTCTATTTCCAGAACTTTTTTACCTGTCTCAATCATTAACAGCTCTCCTGATTCTTAATAATTTTGAGATAATATCACCAAGATCATTTAACCTGATTGAGTTAGGACCGTCAGAAAGTGCTTTATCAGGGTCAGGATGAACTTCCATAAAAACACCGTCCGCTCCGACAGAAACTCCGGCACGAGCGATATAGGGAGCCAAATCTCTTCTCCCTCCTGTTCTATTACCTTCGGCAGACGGTTTTTGGACAGAATGTGTTGCATCTATAACAACGAGAAAACCTTCCTTTTTCATCAAAGGGATAGAGGTAATATCCACAATCAAGTTATTATATCCGAAAGAGGTTCCCCTTTCCGTAAAAAAAATTTTTTGATTGCCGGTAGATGATATTTTTTCATATATATTTTTCATGTCCCAAGGGGCGGAAAACTGTGCTTTCTTAACATTAATCGGTTTTTGTGTTTTCCCTGCAGATAGAAGAAGATCTGTTTGCCTCGAAAGAAAGGCGGGAATTTGAATTATATCCACAACTTCAGCAACAGGCTCGGCTTGATAAGGCTCATGAATATCAGTTAAAACAGGAATGTCAAAATTCTCTTTTACTTTTTTTAGGATAGCTAAACCTTTTTTTAACCCAGGACCTCTATAAGAATTTATTGAAGTTCTGTTAGCTTTATCAAAAGAGGCTTTAAAAATAAAATTAAAGGAAAGATCCTCTGAAAGTTTTCTTAATTTTTCGGCAACCTGAAAAACAGTTTTTTCATTCTCTATAACACAAGGTCCGAGAATAAAAAACAACTCTTTCCCAATATAAAAATCATCTTTCAGTTTAAACATTATTTTTTTTCTTTTTCCCCTTTATATTTTAAAGAAGCTTTAACAAAAGAGACAAAAAGAGGATTAGGAGAAACCGGAGTTGTTGTAAATTCGGGATGAAATTGGCAGCCTACGAACCATCTATGATTTTTTATTTCAACAATCTCAACGAGTCCCCTTTCAGGGTTTTTTCCCGCAATGAAAAGGCCTTTGTTTTCAAGGGTTTTTTCATATTCGGGATTAAATTCATACCTATGCCTGTGCCTTTCATAAAAAGAACTTTTTTTATAAGCTTTATAAGAATCACTGTCTTTTTTAATTTTACACAGATATTCACCGAGTCTCATTGTGCCCCCCATCTCCTCCACATTTTTTAATTCCTTCAATTTAACAAATATTTTATGGGGTGTTTTTTTATCAAATTCGGTGGAGTTTGCATTTTTTAAACCTGCTACATTCCTTGCAAATTCAATTGTCGCCGTTTGCATTCCGAGACAAATTCCGAAAAAAGGGATATTGTTTTCTCTCGCATATTTAATAGCCTTAATCATTCCCTCTATCCCCCTTTTTCCGAAACCTCCGGGAACAAGAATACCATCGGCATTTTTTAATACATCAACAGATGCTCCGTTTTCCAAATCTTCCGCTTCTATCCATTTAAGGTGAACCCTTGCTTTTGAAGGAATTCCCGCAAGCCTTAAAGACTCGGCAAGACTCTTATAAGAGTCTTTATATTCAACATATTTTCCTACAATATAGATCGTTAAATCCTTTTTAAGGTTTTTAAGAATTTTTACCGTCTTTTTCCATTCCTCTATATCAAATTTTCTTGATTTTAATTTTAATAAATCAAGTATAATTTTATCCAATTTTCCTTTTTTAAAAATAAGGGGAATTTCATAAATCTCATCCACATCCTTTGCGGTAATAACGGCCTCATAAGGAACATTGGTAAACAAAGAGATCTTTTCTTTTATTTCCCTTGTAAGAAACCTATCCGTTCTACATAATAAGATATCGGGCTGAATCCCTATCGCCCTTAACTCTTTAACACTGTGTTGAGTGGGTTTTGTTTTAAGTTCTCCGGACGCATTTATGAAAGGGACAAGGGTCAGATGAATAAAGAGAGTGTTTTCCCTTCCCTTCTCCTGTCTTACCTGTCTTATCGCCTCAAGAAAAGGGAGGCTTTCTATATCTCCGACAGTTCCTCCGATTTCCACAATAATCACATCATTATTATTCTCCAAGGAATAAATCGCTTTTTTGATCATATTCGTAACATGGGGGATAACCTGAACTGTTTTTCCGAGATAATCACCTCTTCTCTCTTTTGTTATTATTTCATAATAAATTCTTCCTGCTGTCCAATTACTCTTTTGAGAGGTCTTGTTTCCCGTAAACCTTTCATAATGCCCGAGATCAAGATCGGTTTCAGCTCCATCATAAGTAACATAAACTTCTCCGTGTTGATAAGGACTCATTGTTCCCGGGTCAACATTAAGATAAGGATCTAATTTTTGGTTTGTAATATTAAGCCCGTGAGATTTTAAAAGAAGTCCTATCGAAGCGGAAGCAACCCCTTTTCCTAAGGAAGAGAGAACTCCTCCCGTAACAAAAATATACTTAGCCATCTTTTTCCTCTAAATATTTATTAAATTTCTTCAAATCTTCCTCTGTGTCTATTCCTACGGAAACACCTTCAATAACATCTATTTTAAAAGATATATTGTTTTCAATAATTTTGAGTTGTTCAAGTTTTTCAAGAGTGTCTATACTTGAAGTTAAATTAGGAAGAATCTGTTTTAAAAAGAATGAATTAAAAACATAAACCCCTATATGGTGAAAGAAGAAACTAAAATCCTCTTTTTGCTGATAGGGAATTGGCGCTCTTGAAAAATAAACAGCTTCATCATCTTTATTTAAAACAACTTTTACATTATTAGGATTTTTAAATTCTTCATAAGAGGGATTTCTAAAACATAGAGTGGACACGAACCCGCCGTCTTCCACCAAAAAGAGTGCTTTTTCTATCTCCTCGGGAGACAGCATCGGTTCATCAGCCTGAAGATTAATAATTATAGGATAATTAACTTTATCAGCAACATAAAGAACTCTTTCTGTTCCCGAAGAAATATCTTTCGGGGTTAAAACCGCTTTTCCTCCGAAAGATTTTACCTCTTCGGCAATAAGTTCGGAATCGGTGGCAACCACAATATCCGTGTTCGGCACTTTTTTGCCGTTTTCATAAGTCCATTGAAGAATGGATTTGCCTTTAACCTTTATCAAAAGTTTTTCTTTAAGCCTGCTTGATTTTAACCTGGCAGGAATAACTATAAGAGCCCTCTTATTTTTTTGCTTTTTTTTCATTTCTTACTTCTTCTAACGGGGGATTTATTCTTTTCAGCTCAGGAGTGGTATTCGTATCCTTCATCTTACATTCCCCTTCAAAAAAAGCACCTTCTTCTATTAAAAGCTTAGGAGTTATTATTGTTCCTATAACTTTTCCTTTACTAAATATTTCAACTTTGGTTTTAGCGTTTATTGTTCCTTTAACTTTTCCGTTAATAGAGATTGTTCCTGTTTCTATCTCGGCATTAACATCTCCTGTTTCTCCTATAAGAAGGGATGAAGAAGAAAAGATCTTTCCTTTGAAAGTTCCGTCAATTCGCAGGGTATTGTTAAATTTTATCTCTCCTGTAAAAAAAGTATCTTTGTCAAGAAAACCTGACAATCTCTCGCTTCCAATGTTTTTAGACATTTTTTACTCCTTAAAATATTTTATAATTTTATCAAGTTCTTCCATGTTTTTAAAGAGAATCTTTATCTCTCCCCCCCTCTTTTTTTTGTTTATTTTAACGACAGAGCCCAAATAAGTTTTTAATTCCTCTTCAAGAGATTTAAAATAAAGATCCTCCTCCTTTTTACCTTTTTTTCTTTTATGCTCTTTTGAAGAAGATATCATCTTTTCAAGTTCTCTAACGCTTAACCCCTTATTGATAATCTCCTTAAGAAAAAGGTTTTCTTTTTCCTTTTCTTTTAACTGTAACAAAACCTTAGCATGTCCCATACTAATTTTTTCTTCAAACAATGCTTTTTGTGTTCTTTCTTCAAGGTTCTTAAGCCTTATATAGTTGGAAACCGAAGCTCTGTCTATACCGAGAATTTTCCCTATCTCTTCCTGGCTCATCTCCATTTTTTTATTCATCTTATAAAGAGCTTCCGATAGTTCCATAGGATTCAGGTCTTCCCTCTGAAGGTTTTCAAGAACAGCAAGACCTATTAAATCCTTGTCTTTTAATTTTTTTATTATGGCGGGAATTTTTTTAAGCCCCGCTTTAATACTTGCCCTTAACCTTCGTTCTCCGACAACAAGAGTATATCCCGCTCCTTTCTCTTTCTTATAAACCACAATGGGCTGTAAAACCCCTTTTTCTTTTATTGAGTTTGCAAGTTCGTTCAAACTTTCTTCATCAAAATGTAGTCTCGGTTGAAAAGGATTTGTTTCTATCCTTTCTATATCAATATAAGCAAGCCTTTCTCCTCCAAAAACTTCATCATCCGAGATTAAAGCTTTTAACCCTTTTCCCAATGCTTTTTTACTCACTTTTTAAAATCTCCTTTGCTAAATTTAAATAAGATAAAGCTCCTTTGGACTTTATATCATAAAGAAGAATAGGCTTTCCAAAACTCGGAGCTTCGGAAAGCTTCACATTTCGAGGCACTTTTGTTTGAAAAACCTTTTCTCCGAAATAACTCCTAACCTCTTCTTCAACCTGTTTGGAAAGATTTGTTCTTTCGTCAAACATTGTTAAAAAAATCCCTGAAAATTCTAATTCGGGATTATAAACTTTTTGAATCTCTTTTATTGTTTTTAATAGCTGTGTTAAACCTTCAAGAGCATAATATTCCGACTGAAGAGGAATTAAAACTTCCTTTGCAGCTACAAGAGAATTAACCGTTATAAAACTCAGAGAAGGGGGCGTGTCTATTAAAACAAAATCATATTCTTCTTTCATCTTTTCTATAGCTTTTTTCAGCAAAAAAACCCTCTCTCTTTCCTCATACACCTCAACTTCAAAACCCTGCATCTCTTCAGTGGAGGGGACTATTGACAAAAAAGGGATTTCAGTTTTAAGAACATTGTCCTCTATCGGAGACTCTCCTATTAAAACATTATAAACAGAGGCTCCGTTTATATTTTCAATCCCAATTCCCGATGTTGCGTTTTGCTGAGGATCCATGTCTATAACAAGAACTCTCTTTTCCGCAAGAGCGAGGGCAGCGCCAAGATTAATCACGCTCGTTGTTTTTCCCACTCCGCCTTTTTGATTTGCAATTACAATAACTCTTCTCATTTTAATGTTCCACGTGGAACTTCCTTGCAAAAACCAAGGACAGCAAGGTTTTTCCGTTGATTTTTTCAGCCGTTATCTTATAATTCATTTTTTTTTCTCTCATTTTTTTTATCTCGTTTGGTCCTGTAATAAAAACATAACCTATACTAACAAAATTCTCCCCTGTTTTCAACAGGGATATTTTATCCCTTATTCCCCAGCTAATCCCTATGTCAAAAAGGGTTTTTCTCTTTTTTTTGAAAAAACCGGCAAAATCTTTTTTTTCTATCTTTATGTTTTCCAAACATAGTTTTTCTTTAACAGCCTCTAAAAACTCCGCTCTTTTCCCCGGTTCAACTAAAACAAGCTCTCTTTCTTCGTCCAATATTTTACCCGGAATAGAGGGAAACCCCGCACCCGAACCAAAATCCACAATCTTTTTATATTCTTTCGTTCTTTCAAAAGTGAAAACGGAGATATTCAAGAGGTTTAGAAAATTTTTCTCTATCTCTCTTCTTGAAATCAGGTTTATATTTTCCGACCATTCTTTTAACAGGAGAAAATAATCATATATCTTTTCCTGTTTCTCTTTATCTTTTATTATTTTTTCTATCTCTTTTTTCATTTTTAAATTTTTTAATATAAAAAATGATTACAGTTACAGCCGAAGGGGTTATTCCCGGAATAGAGTTTAAATCTCCTATCGTTTTCGGTTTATACTTTTTTATTTTTTCTCTTGTTTCAATTGATAAGCTTGGAATATCCTCTATTTTTAAATTTTTCGGAAATTTTAATTTTCCCTCTTTTTTTATTTTTTCTATCTCTTTAACCATTTTTTTCAAATATCCCTCGTATTTTATTTCGGCTTCTATATAATCTATCTCATCCTTTTTAAATCCTTCGAAATCTTTTTTAAAAACCTCTTTTATATGTAAAAAATCACCTTCAGCCATTGTCAAATATTTGCCATATGATATTGTTTTCCCCTTAAACTTAAATTTTTCTTTTTTTATTTTTTTTATGATACCGTCTGCTTTCTCCATCTTTTTCAATTGTTTTTCGTATTCTTCTTCCCCTATCAATCCGAGTTTTCTTCCATGTTTCATTAGTCTCTGTTTCGCATTGTCCGACCTCAACAAAAGTCTATATTCCGCCCTTGAGGTAAATAGTCTGTATGGTTCGTCTATTGATTTTTTTATTAAATCATCTATCATCACCCCTATTAATGATTCACCTCTCCTTAAAATAAATTCTTTTTTATTTTTTATCTTTAATACTGCATTTATTCCTGTCAACAACCCTTGTCCTGCCGCCTCTTCATAACCGGAAGTTCCGTTTATTTGCCCCGCAGAATATAGCCCTTCGTATAACCTTGTTTCAAGTGTGGGCTTAAGTTGATGAGGTTTTATTGAATCATATTCTATTGCATAAGCGGGTCTTATCATTGTGCTCTCTTCAAGGCCGGGAATTGCTTTCAAAATCTTTTTTTGAATTACTACCGGTAAAGATGTTGATAATCCGTTTACATATACCTCGTCCGTTGTAAGTCCTTCCGGCTCCAAATAAAAAACATGGCTGTCTTTTCCTGAAAATTTTACTATTTTATCCTCAATCGAAGGGCAATATCTTATCCCAATCCCTTCTATTTTACCTCCGTAAAGAGGTGTTAATAATATATTCTTTTTTATAATTTCATGAACTTTTTTATTTGTTCTTCCCATATAGCAAGTTATTTTATTTTCTACTTTTTCCGTTCTCCATGAAAATGGCCTTGGTTCTTTGTCCCCCTCCTGTTTTTCAAACTTTTCCCAATTTATCGAATCTTTTTTTAATCTCATCGGTGTTCCCGTTTTTAATCTTATCATCTCAAACCCGAGTTTTTTCAGGTTCTCCGAAAGAGATATTGAAGCAGGTTCATTCGCTCTTCCCGAGCTATAAGCTTTCATTCCTACATGAATTTTTCCGTTTAAAAAAGTTCCTGTAGTGAGAATAACCGCTTTTGCTTTTATTCTTGAACCATCGATAAGTATTACCCCTTCTGTTTTTCCGTTTTTTATCTCTATGTCTGTTACGATTCCCTGATAAAGTTCAAGATTTTTCTGTCTCTCAAGAAATTGTCTCATTAGGTTTCTGTATAAAATTTTATCTTCCTGTGCTCTTTGCGCTCTAACTGCAACCCCTTTACTGCTATTTAAAACCCTAAAATGAATTCCGGCTTTATCCGCCATAAAACCCATAATACCGCCAAGGGCATCTATCTCCTTTACTATCTGTCCCTTGGCTTGACCACCTATGGCAGGATTACAAGACATCTGCCCTATTGTTTCTATGTTCATTGAGATTAAAACAGTTTTTAATCCCATCTTTGAAGAAGCATATGCAGCTTCTATTCCCGCATGTCCTCCTCCTACCACTATTATATCTGTTTCTTTTTTTATCATTTTCCTATACAAAAATCCTTAAATATTTCATCGAGTATAATCTCGTTTGATATTTTTCCTGTCAACTCTTCCATAAAAAATCTTATCTCTCTTATCTTTTCCGCTAAAATCTCTTCTCCTGTTCCCTTTTCTATCATAGGGATTATTTCTTCTATCTTCTCTTTTATCTTTTCAAACAACTGTTTTTGTCTTAAGCTTAGCAATACTTCTTTTCTTTCGGTTTTCTCTTGTTTCACGAAAAACCTTATCATTTTATTAAGAAGGTTCTCTATGTTTTTCTCATATTTTGCCGAAATCTCAACTGTTTCTTTTACCTCGGGAAAAACTTTTTTTATCTCTTTTTTTATAACCTTATTCTTTTTATCGGTTTTATTTATCACAAGGATCACTTTTTTTTGTTTTATTAATTCATATATTTTTTTGTCCCTGTTATCTATATTCTCAGAACCATCTATCATAAAAAGGATATTTTCATTTTTTTTGATAATCTCCTTCGCTATTATAACCCCCTCTTTTTCTATCCTGCCGCTTTCATTTTCGTCTATTCCCGCTATATCAATTATATTAAACCCTATCCCTTTAAAAGTTATCTTTTCTTTTATAAAATCTCTTGTTGTTCCCGGGGTTTCGCTAACTATCGCTCTTTTTTCCTGTAAAATCGCATTTAGGAGCGAACTTTTTCCCACATTCGGTTTTCCCGTTAAAATTATATCATAGCCCTCCTTTAATATTTTTCCGTAATGGTATGATTTCACCAATCCCGATATATTATCTTTCATCTCTTTCAAAATATTTATAACTTTTTTCTTATCTATCTCTATCTCATAGTCCGGAAAATCTATGCTTGCTTCTATAAAAGATATAATCTCTATTATATCTCTTCTCATTTTTTTAACTTTTCTTGTTAAACTTCCCTTTAAATTTGAAAAAGCTATTTCAACCCCTTTTACCGTTATTGAATCTATTATGTTTTTTATTGCTTCCGCTTGTAATAAATCAATCTTACCGTTCATATAAGCTCTTTTTGTAAATTCCCCGGATTCCGCTACTCTTGCTCCGTTTTTGTAAAGAAAATTCAAAATCTCTTCAACAATAACCATGCTTCCATGAAGATGTATTTCTACAACATCTTCGCCCGTATATGATTCCGGTTTTTTAAAATAAAGCAGAACTATATTATCAATAGGTTTTTTTTCCAAATACAGGGTTCCGTAGTTTACCTTTTTTTCAATAAAACTTCCCCGATATATCTTTTTTATTATATTTTTACTTTTACTTCCCGATACTCTTATTATTGAGATTCCCCCTTTTCCGACAGGGGTGGAAAGTGCCGCTATAGTATCTTCATCCCTCATTTTTTTTAAATATTTTCACTTTTTTATAATATCCCGAACCTACACTCTCTGTTTCCACCCCTTCTTCCGAAGCTATTATATGAAGATATTTTCTGTCTGACGGGTTTAGATTGTTTGTTATGAAAAATCCTTTTTCTTCAATTTCCTTCAAAGCTTTTTCAAGAATTCTCTCCATTTTTTTATCTTTTCTTTTCTTATATTTATTTTCAGTATCAACTTTTATAATAATCGCTCTTTTTTCTCCCACCGCTTTGTTTAATATATATTGAAAAGCTATTATTAGTTCTCCGTCTTTTTTTTCAAATAGTTCCGAGTCCTTTCCCGTTATTATAACCTCTATTTCTTTTTCATCAAGTTTTTTAAACATAAAATCTATGTTATACCTTGTTTCTTTCTTAAACAATGTTAACAAAGGAGATAAGTCAGGATGATACGATGTTTTATCCACCTCCGCCTTTATCACTATCTTTTTACCTCTTCTCGAAAAAAGTTGTGTTTTGTCCGTGTCTATCTCATACTTTATGTATTTCCTGCTTACCCCGAGTTCTTGTTCGGCTTTTTTTACCGCCGTTTCTATGTTTTTTGCTTCTATCTCTATCATTATTTTTTTATACTCTTTTTTGAAAGCTTTTCTTCATGCTTTTTCTTTTTCAGTGCTTTATTAACGAGGTATTGTTGTCCGACTTGAAGAATATTGTTTGTTAGCCAATATAAAACCAATCCGCTTTGAAAATTTAAAAACAAAAGCGTGAAAAAAATAGCCATCCCGTATCCCATAAATTTTTGATTTTTATCCGACCCTGATGATGGTGTTAGTTTTTGAAGTGCTATCTGTGACAGACCCATAAGAATAGGTAAAATATAGTAAGGGTCTTTTTGTGAAAGGTCTGTTATCCACAAAACAAAAGGTTGATGCCTTGTTTCTATTCCTACCCATAATAGTTTGTAAAAACCCCATAAAATGGGAAGCTGCAACAAAAGAGGTAGGCACCCTCCCGCAGGGTTCACCTTTTTTTCTTTGTAAAGTTGCATCACTTCCTGGTTCATTCTTTTTCTTGCCTCAAGGTCCTTCTTATCAAACTTTTTGTATTTTGCCTGTATCCTTTTTATCTCCGGCTGTAACTCCTGCATTTTAGCCATTGAGATTGAGCTGGAAAAGGTTAAAGGTAATAATATAAGTTTTATGAAAATTGTAACGAGTATTATTGCCACCCCGTAATTAGGAAATATTTTATATGCATACAGCAACAAGTAAAGTATTACTTTCGCTATCACCCCGAAAAATCCGTATTCAATTATATCTTCAACTTTATATCCTAATTTTTTTAACCTGAAGAATTCTTTTGGCCCTATATATATCCCCTTTATGTTTTTCACCGCTATTATGGCAAATTTGTTCGCTTTTTTATTTCCGTTCGTTTCTATTATTTTTATTTTTGCCTGCTCAATATCCCCTTTTGTAAAAAATATCGCCGAAAAATATTTTATATCCAAAGATACCCATTTTCGGAAATTTATTGAGCTTTCTTCTCCGGCTTTCATTACCTTTATTTTATTCACTTTATCATTCAGATAGTATCCTATTTTTTCTTCGAACTCAAAACTTATGTTCTTCAGATCCTCTTGTTGTATCCTACCTATACCCGGCCCCCATATCAAATATAATTTCCTGTTTTCACCCTCAAGTTCAAAATTTGTTTCAATATCTATGTAATATGTTTTTTCTCTTAATGAAAACACTTTTCTCGCATAGTTTCCGTTTCCATCGCTAAAAATGAATTCTATTACGGTTTTTCCCCCGCTTCTCTTTTTTATAACCTTGTAAATCGCTTTGTTAAAGATCTCCCCCTCTTTGTCAAAAACCATAAAAGGATACTTCCCTGTTTTTTCCGAAAGATCAGAGACAAGTTCAAGTCTTTTTTTGTCCGAGCCCATATGTTTTTTCAATCTAAAACTTATAAGAGCAGCACCTTTGTTTGAAAAAACAGCTCTATACAAATCATTCTCATATACTATATTGTTAATATTTTTTTCCACTATTTTAGGCTGCTTTTCAATGTTTTTATTTATTTTTGTATTATTAACCTTTTTTTCTTCCTGTTTTATTTTAACTTCTTCTCTTTTTCTATAAGGCGTTTCATTCTTTTCCTTTTTTTTCTCCACTTTTTCCTGGACTATCTGTTCTTCAGCTTTTTTCTCAAATTTTTTCATTACAAACTGTTGATAAAAAAATAAAAATACAATCGTTAACACAATAGCAATCGTTAATCTTTTTTCCATTTTTCTCCTCTCACTTTTTTCTCCGGAACCGGATCATATCCTCCCGGATTTAACGGGTGACACCTTAACACTCTTTTTACTCCAAGATAATTTCCGTATAAAATTCCATGTTTTTGAAGCGATTCCATATAATATGATGAACAAGTCGGATAAAACCTACAATGATTCCCAAGTAAAGGAGATATCAACTTTTTATAAATCCTTATAATCAATATCTCTATCTTTTTTATCATCTAAATTAACCCTCTTTTTCCTATCATCTTTATAAACTCATTTTTTATTTCATCATATTTTTTTCCGCTTATATCCTTTTTTACTATTATCATCATTTTTATATTTTTCTTAAACTTCTCTCTCTTTTTTCTAAAAATCTCTTTTAATATTCTCCTTATCCTGTTTCTTTTAACAGAATTTACTATCTTTCTTCTTACAGAAATTCCTACCTTTGATTCTATTGTTTTTTCCGTATAAAATATTTTAAAATCTTCGTTTTCAATTTTTCTTCCTTTTTTCAGAACAAAGATTATTTCATCTCTTTTTCTTAATCTTCTTTCCCTCGTTAATCTTTCATCCATTAAACGGAAATTCTTTTTCTCCCTTTTTTTCTTCTTCTTCTAATTACATCTCTTCCACTCTTTGTTCTCATTCTTACTAAAAAACCGTGTGTTTTTTTTCTTTTTCTATTATTCGGTTGAAATGTTCTTTTCATTTTTCTCTCCCTGTTTACAAAATTATGAAGTATAATATAAAATATTTTTCATTTTGTCAATATTTTTCCCCATGGTTTTATTCTTCTCTTTTTTTTACTTGACAACACCTTTTTTTCATATTACAATAGTTTTTCCACAAATGTGGAAATGTATGTGGAAAAAACCATGATATGGGAAAAATTAAAAACAGAACTTAAATCCATTCTTGATGAAAGAGAGTTAAACACTTGGTTCTCTCAAATAAAATTCATTGGTGAAGATGACAATGAATTATATTTAAAGGTCCCCGACGAATCTTTTCTCACAACATTCAAAAAAAATTATCTTGATCTCCTTTATAATACTCTTAAAAAACTTTCTCTCACCGATTATAATCTGAATTTCATCATCGCAAGAAAAAACAATGGAACAAAAGACCATATCATAAAAAAAACAAAACTTTCCAACATTAAAACAAACATTAATAAAAAATATTTGTTTGATAATTTTGTCGTAGGTCCTGGAAATCAATTCGCTTATGCAATCTCGGTAGGAGCTGCTAAAAATTCCCACGACTATAACCCCATTTATATTTACGGAGATGTTGGTTTGGGAAAAACACATCTCCTTAATGCCATAGCGAATTATATCCATCTCCATGATAAAAACAAACTTGTCGTATATAAAACTTCAAAGGATTTCCTTGATGAAATGGTTTATTATCTTCAAAACAAAAAATACTCTCTTTTCAAAGAAAAATATAAAAAAATCGATGTTCTTATCATAGATGATATTCAACTAATATCAACTTGGGAAGAAACAAAAAAACAACTTTTTTTTATTTTTAATGAAAAGTATGAACAAGGAAAACAGATTATCATATCAAGCGATTGCCCGCCTAAAGATATAAAAAACCTTGAAGAAAGATTAAGATCCAGATTCGAGTGGGGAATTATAGCCCAAATAGAACCTCCTAATCTTGAAACAAGAATAGCGATTTTAATGCAAAAAGCAAATGAAAAAAATATTGATCTTGATATTAGTATTGCTGAATTTATCGCCTCTAAAATCAAGAAAAATGTAAGAACACTCGAAGGTGCTCTCATTAGAGTTTATGCACTTTCTTCAATTAAAGGAGTTCCTGTTACAATTGGTTTTGTAAAAGAGGCTATTAAAGATTATATTGATTATGATAAGGAGAAAATAAATCCAGATATCATTAAAAATTTCGTTGCCGATAAATACAATATAAAAGCTCATGAACTCTCTTCTAAAAACAATTCTAAAAAAATCTCCTTTCCGAGACAGATTGCCATGTATCTTTTGAAAACCATCCTCGGGATGCCTGTTTCAAAAATTGGTAAAGAGTTTGGTGATAAACATCATACAACAGTTCTCCATTCAATAAATAAAATCGAGAAATTAATCAAAGAGGATCCTGTTTTCGAGGATGAAATTTATTCATATATTAAAAGATTTAAAGATGAATAATAATGTTTTTCACAAATTTTTCATTACCGTGATTATAGTGCACAAAAGGAAGAAACCGGTTTTTCAACAAAATAACTTCCTTTTATTGTTTTTTCTTATATATTATAATAATATATATTTATTATATAATAATAAATGTGGAAAGGTGGAAAAATGAAAATTAAAATTAAAAGGGTATCGCTTGTTAAAGAATTGGAATTAATTAACGGAGTTATTGAAAAAAGAAACACCATGCCTGTCTTAAATTATTTTTTACTTAACGCAAAAGAGAATAATAAAATTGAACTTTCGGGAACAGATCTGGAAATCGGTATTGTTATTGAGATGGATGCCGAAGTTGAAGAGAAAGGGAGTTTTGCTATTCTTTTTTCTGTTTTTATGAACTTGGTTAAAGAGATGGACAATGAATTCGTGATTATTGAAAGTATAGACGGTGAAAATGTTGAGATTAAAGGTGGAAAGGGTGTTTATAAACTTTTTACCATTTCCTCTGATGATTATCCTACGATTCCTCTGCCCGAAGAGGGGGAGAAAATCAGAATAGATATAAAAGAGTTTAAAGATATTATAAAATTGATAAAGTTTTCGATATCCGCAGAGCAATATTCAAATGCAAGCGGAGGATATTTTCTTTTTAACGGAGATAAGATAATAGCCGCTTCAACGGATTATTTAAGATTATCTTATGTTGAAAGAAGGTTAAGCGAAGATTATCCGAGAACAGAGTTTCTTTTTTATAAGAAAATATTATCGGAAATTTTGGAATTGGGTGATGAGGGAGAGATGGAGATATTAAAGGGGATTAATAATTATTTCTTTTTATTTGAAAATAAAATTTTAATTTCAAGAATTATGGAAAACAATTTTCCGGATTTTAATGAATTTGTTGAAAAACAAGGAACAGGAAAGGTTTTGGTTAAAAGAGGTCTTCTTATAAAAGCTTTAAGAAGGATATTGAGCATAGTTTCAACAACTTCAAACTATGTATATTTTAATATAAGTAATGGTAAACTTATTTTGAATTATAATAGCACTGATAGTGGAGAAGGAGAGGAAGAGATAGAGGTCGTATATGAGGGAGAGGATGGCTCTTTCGGATTTAATGCTAAAAATTTAAAAGAATTTCTTGAGGTTGTGAAAGAGGAAGATCTTGTTATGGAATTTTCTTCCGATAAAACAATGGTTAAATTTTATCCTGAAAAAGGGATTAACGGAATGGGGGAGAATTTTATATACAAGTATCTTCAGGCACCTTCTTATAATTAATCAAGAGGTTTTTTTTGGCTATAATAGAGAGAGTATTTCTAAAAAATTTTAGAATATTTGAAGAAAGGGAATTTTTTTTAAAAAGCGGGATAAATATTATTTACGGACAAAATGGTTCGGGAAAGACAAGTTTTTTAGAATCTATATATCTTATGAACTATGGGAAATCTTTTAGAACAAAAAATATAAAAGAGATTTTAAACGGAAGTGATTTATATATTGAGGGGGAAATAAGGGATAACGGGTTTTCCGATATTATTAAATTTTATTATGATAAGGAAAAAAAGAGCATTCTTCTTGGTGATAAAAAAGTAAAAATTTCCGATATGATAAAAAAATTTTTTTCATTGTATCTTAATAGTGATAAAATTCATAGGTTTTTTAATGAAAGAAAGGAAAGTAGAAAAATTATCGATATCTTATGTTCGGGAATTTACCCTCTTTACTTAAAAGAACTTTTAAAATATAATAGAATATTAAGAAATAGGAATAGGCTTTTGAAAAGCATAGTAAGAGAGGATTTTAATTATAAAAGTTGGACTGATAATCTTAATAATCAAGGGAATTTGATAAAAGAAAAAAGATATAAACTTATAAAGGAGATGAATAGTATTTTGTCAAGGAGTAATTTAGAGATTAGATTGTTCATGGTTAAAGATATTGAAAATCTTTTTATTAAAGAGAAAAGATATAAAAGAACCCTGCAGGGCCCTCATCTTGATTTTATAAGAATTTTTAAAAACGGCAAGGATTTATCAATTTTCGGATCAACCGGATTAAACAAGATAGCTTTTTTCGATATGATTGACGGATATCTGAAAATATATAAGGAAAAAAGGGGCTCCACACCTCTTCTGTTGTTGGATGATTTTGATTCTGATTTGGATTATAATAATTTAAAGAAATACATTTATGGTTTTGAAACACAAACAATTCTAAGTTTTGTTAATAAAGAATTTGATTTTATCGGAGATGTAAATATAATGGAGGTATGATGAGAGATTTTAATATAAACGAGGAATATTCCGCAAAAGATATAGTTGCTTTGAAAGGGCTTGAACCTGTTAGAAAAAGACCGGCGATGTATATAGGAAGCACCGGAACACAAGGATTACACCATCTTGTTTATGAAGTTGTTGATAATTCCATAGATGAGGCTCTTGCAGGTTATTGCTCTAAAATTAAAGTTTCCATAAACGAGGATTCAAGTGTTACGGTTGAGGATAATGGAAGAGGTATTCCTGTTGATATACATCCCGAGGAGGGAAAAAGTGCTCTTGAAGTTGTTATGACTGTTCTTCATGCGGGTGGAAAATTTGATAAGAAAGTTTATCAGGTTTCAGGAGGTCTTCACGGTGTCGGAATCTCTGTTGTTAATGCTTTGTCGAAAAAGCTTATCGTAGAGGTTAGTAGAGACGGAAAACTTTGGATGCAAAAATACAAAAGGGGAATCCCTGTTTCCGATGTTCAACCTATTAAAGACACCAATAAAACAGGGACAAAAGTAACTCTTTGGCCTGATGATGAAATTTTTGAAAATACCGAGTTTCAATATGAAACCATAAAAAACAGGTTGATGGAACTTGCCTTTTTAAATAAAGGTATTTATATAGAGTTCTCCGACGAAAGGATAGATAAAACCGAGGTTTTTCATTATGAAGGCGGAATAATGGAGTTTGTTAAATATCTTAATAGGAATAAACAACCTCTTTTCTCAAAACCCATCTATTTTTTTGATTCCAAGGATGATACTCATGTGGAAATAGCGATTCAATATAATAAATCTTTCTCAGAAAATCTTTTAAGCTATGTTAATAATATTAATACTATTGAGGGAGGCTCACATCTTTCCGGTTTTAGAACCGGATTTACCAGAGCCTTGAATTATTATATGGAGAAAGAAAATTTAAACAAAGGGAATAAATTTAAAGTTACCGGAGATGATTATAGAGAAGGGATTACCGCTGTTATTAGCCTTAAAGTGAGAGAACCCCAATTTGAGGGTCAAACAAAAACAAAACTCGGGAACAGTGATGTTGAGGGTATTGTTTCTTCCATTGTTTACGAAAAAATTCAAGATTATTTGGAGGCGAATCCGAGCATTGCAAAGCTTATTATTAAAAAAGCGGTTGAAGCTGCAAGGGCAAGAGATGCCGCCAAAAAAGCAAAGGATTTGGCAAGAAGGAAATCCATTTTAAATGGCTCGAGTTTACCGGGGAAACTCGCCGATTGTCAGGAGAAAGACCCTTCCAAAAGCGAGCTTTTTATAGTAGAGGGGGAAAGCGCCGGAGGTTCGGCAAAACAGGGAAGAGACAGAAGATTTCAAGCTATTTTACCGTTAAAAGGTAAAATTATTAATATTGAAAAAGCAAGCATAGAAAAAGTTCTTGCAAACACAGAGATAAAAACAATGATTTCCGCTATCGGAAGCGGAGTCTTAAAAGATGATTTTGATGTTGAAAAACTCAGGTATCATAAAGTTATCATAATGACAGATGCTGATGTTGACGGCTCTCATATAAGAACACTGCTGTTAACTTTCTTTTTCAGGAATATGAAGCAACTTGTTGAAAGCGGTTTTTTATACATTGCCCAGCCCCCTCTTTTTAAAACAAAAAAAGGAAAAGAGGAAAAATATTTCAAGGATGAAAAAGAGTTAAATAATTTTTTATTGGATAGAATAGAGAATGATATCTCTCTTGAAACCTCGGATGGTAAATTTTTAAAGGGAAACAGACTCAGAAAATTTGTCAAATTATTAATATCAAGAGATAAATACTATGAAAGATTAAGAAAAAGAAAGATAGATGATAAAATACCTAAGCTCGTTGTCAATTTTGTAAAAGATCTTTCGGGAAGAAGGAAAATCGAGGATATTATAGAGAACCTTTCGGGAATGTTTGAGAGCGAGGGCTACACCATTGATAAAAGAGATTCTTTTTTCTATGTTCTTTCCGAAGATGGTGTTGAATCCCGAAGGTTTAAAATTGATGAGAATTTTCTCGAATCTTCCGTTCTCGAAGAACTTGTTTCCATTGAAAATACGATTGATAAATTTGGGGGAGAGCCCTTTAAAATTCATCTCGGACAAACAGAAGTTTTTGTTAGTTCGATAGAAGAGTTGGGGGATAAAATTTTAGAGCTTTCCAAAAAAGGGATATATATACAGAGATACAAAGGTCTCGGAGAGATGAACCCCCAACAACTTTGGGAAACAACAATGGATCCCATCAACAGAAGACTGAAACAGGTAAACCTTGAGGATGCTCTTGCCGCAGACAATCTTTTCACCATGCTTATGGGAAACCTTGTTTCTCCGAGAAGAGCGTTTATTGAAGCGAATGCTTTACAAGTAAAAAATCTTGATATTTAGGAGTTAGAGATGGAAGATAAATTTTTAATGGATAAGAATATTGAAGTTATTAATATAGAGGAGGAGGTTAAAACCTCTTATCTTAGCTATGCTATGAGCGTTATAGTGGGAAGAGCGATTCCCGATGTCAGAGACGGATTAAAACCTGTTCATAGAAGAATTCTTTTCTCAATGCAGCAAACAGGCAACACGCATTCAAACCCTTTTAAAAAATCGGCGAGAATTGTCGGAGATGTTATAGGAAAATACCACCCTCACGGAGATACCGCTGTTTATGATGCTGTTGTCAGGATGGCACAAGATTTTTCACTTCGTTATCCTCTTGTTGACGGACAGGGAAATTTTGGTTCGGTTGACGGAGATCCTCCGGCGGCGATGAGATATACTGAAGTCAGAATGACTAAGATAGCCGAAGAGCTTTTAAAGGACATTGATAAAGAAACAGTTGATTTTTTACCTAACTATGATAATTCTTTGGTGGAACCGGTTGTTCTTCCTTCAAGAATACCCAATCTCCTTATTAACGGAAGTTCGGGCATTGCTGTCGGGATGGCAACGAATATTCCGCCCCATAATATTAACGAGGTTATCGACGGAGTTATTTTTTTGATTGAAAACAGTGAAGTTAAAATAGATGATTTGCTAAAAATTGTGAAAGGACCCGATTTTCCTACAGGGGGATTTGCATATAGAAATGATAATCTTATCAGGGCTTATAAAGAGGGGAAAGGCTCTGTTTTAATGAGAGCAAGGGCTCTCATAGAGGAAGATAAAAAAGGGAGTAGAAAAATAATCGTTACTGAAATCCCTTATACTGTTAACAAGGCTAAACTTCTTGAAAAAATAGCCTTTCTTGTGAACTCTAAAAAAATTGACGGTATATCGGGATTAAGAGATGAAAGCGATAGAGACGGAATGAGAATAGTTATAGAATTAAAAAGAGACTCCATACCGCAAACAGTTTTAAACAATCTTTACAAACATACTCAACTTGAATTGAATTACGGGATTATTTTTCTTGCGATTGTTGATGGAAGACCGAGACAACTTAATCTTCTTGAGCTTTTAAGATATTTTCTTTCCCACAGAAGAGAGGTTGTTTTACGAAGAGCGAAATATGAGCTTGATAAAGCTGAAAAAAGAGCTCATATTCTCGAGGGATTAAAAATAGCTCTTTCAAATATTGATGAAGTTGTGGCGATAATAAAAAGTTCTTCCAATGTTAAGGAAGCGAACGAGAGATTAAGAGCAAGGTTTGAACTTTCGGAAAGACAAGCCAAAGCCATCCTTGATATGCAGCTTCAGAGATTAACAAACCTTGAGCAGGAAAAAATAGAACAGGAATATCTCGAACTTATCAAAAAGATAGCTTATCTTAAAGAGGTCATTTCAAATCCAAAATTAGTTGATCAAATAATTAAAAGAGAATTAACCGAGATAAAGGAAAAATACGGAGATGAAAGGAGAACCGAGATTATTTTCGGTAATGTGGAGGAATACTCATGGTCGGATTTTGTAAAAGAGCAGGAGTTTGTGATCGTTTATACTGAATCAGGGTATATAAAGAGAACACCGGTTTCCGATTATAAGCAGAAAAAAAGAGCGGCTAAAGGACAAAGGGGTATTCTAATAAAAGAGGAAGATGCCGTGAAAGATCTTTTTACCGCAAATTCTCACGATTATCTGATTATAATTACAAACATAGGAAGAGCTTATTGGTTGCGAACAATTGATATTGTGGAAGCAAGTCTTTCCGCAAAAGGAAGACCCTTGGTTAATTTTTTACCGCTTCAGGAAAATGAAAAAGTTGCGTCTTTGATTAGTATAAGAGATTTTGATCAGGATTTGACTCTGTTCTTTATAACCAAAAAAGGTAAAGTAAAAAGAACAGCTTTAAAAGATTTTTCAAACCCGAGAGCAACGGGAATTATTGCGGCTACCCTTAATGAGGGAGACGAGATAGTTGATGTCTTTCTTGTTAATCCTGAAGATGAAGTTCTCCTGTTTACAAAGAAAGGGAGAGCACTTAGAATAAAAGCGGGAGATGTTAGAGTTATGGGAAGAACGGCTGCCGGAGTCATAGGGATAAGACTTGCCCCCGATGATATAGTTCTTGGGGGCAGAAAAGTTATTGATGATGGTTTTATGTTTTTGATTTCTGAAAATGGTTTTGGAAAAAAGAGTAAATTAAGTTTGTTTAGAGGATATTCAAGAGGCTCCAAAGGGGTTATCGGAATGAAAGTTACCGAAAAAACAGGTTTTGTTATAGGGGGAGAGATATATAAAGAAGAGGGAGGGCTTGTTGTTATTACTGAAAAGGGAACTTCCCTGAGAATAGATCTTGATACAATAAGAACATCGGGCAGAGCTACTCAAGGAGTGAAAATAATTAAATTAAAAAAAGGGGACAAAACAAAATCCATCACAAGAATAAGGAGTTAAAAAATGATAATACCAAAAAAAACAATGGTTGATAATTTTATCGAGTCGGTTGATAAGTTTAATAAAGAAAAACATATTCTTAGAAAACATAAAAAAAAGTATGAAGCGATTTCCACAAAACAGTTTAGAAAAGATGTGATAAGGCTTGCAATCGGATTAAAGCAAATAGGGGTTAAACCCGGAGATAAAGTAAATATTATAGGAGAAACTTCTTATGAATGGCTTGTTACGGATTTGGCGATTCTCTCTGTCGGAGCGATAACCGTTCCCATTTATCCCACTCTTCCTGCCGATCAGACCCTATATATAATAAATGATTCCGAAAGCACAACTCTGTTTTATTCGACAAAAGCACAATGGGAAAAGATAAAAACCATTAAGAGCGATATTAAAAAAATTAAGCATTTTATCTCTTTTATAGATGAAATTCCATCCGAAGAGATATTAACATTATCTGGGTTGAAAGAGTTGGGTGAAGAGAGGTCTGAAGAGGAGTATTATGATTTTATAAAACAGATAGGCCCTGATGACCTTGCTACTATTATCTATACATCGGGAACAACAGGGCTTCCGAAAGGGGCGATGCTAACCCATTATAATATTTTTTCCAATACATATGTAACAACCGAGATCATGGATATTTCGGATAAAGACACCTGTTTTTCCTTTTTACCATTATCACATATCTTAGAAAGAATGGTAACACAGGTTTATGTTAGAACAGGGGCAACTATAGCTTATGCGGAAAGTATAGAAAAAGTGGCAAAAAACATAACAGAGGTAAAACCTACCATAATGGTTTCAGTTCCAAGGTTGTTTGAAAGGGTATATACGAGAATTATGGATAAAGCTTTATCAGGTTCCCCTTCCAAAAAGAAAATTTTTTTATGGGCGATGGGAGTCGGAGAAAAAAAATTAAAATTGGACATGGAAAGAAAAAAGACACCTATCTCTTTGAAAATAAAATACAATCTTGCCGATAAACTTGTTTTCGGAAAGGCAAAACATGCTCTCGGAGGAAATTTCAGATTTTTTATCTCAGGTGGAGCCGCTTTACCGAAAAAAGTGGGAGAATTCTTTTATCAAATAGGAATTCCTATCAGAGAAGGATATGGCTTGACCGAAACTTCTCCCGTTATAGCTGTTAATACACCGAAAGATTTTAAAGTGGGAACTGTCGGAAAACCTATTCCGGGGGAAGAGGTTAAAATAGCGGAAGATGGAGAAATTCTTGCAAAAGGTCCCAATATTATGATTGGATATTATAAAAAAGAGGAGGAGACAAAGGAGGTTTTTACAGAGGACGGATGGTTTAAAACAGGAGATATCGGTTTTCTTGATGAAGAGGGTTTTCTCGCGATAACAGACAGAAAAAAAGCGATTATCGTAACTCTCGGAGGAAAAAATGTAGCTCCTCAACCTATAGAAAATAGAATTAAGCAAAATCCTTTTATCTCAAATGTTGTTGTTATAGGAAACGAAAGAAAGTATCTTTCCGCATTAATTATACCTGAGTTTGATAAAATGGAAGAGGTTGGCGCTGTTTTAGGTAAGAGTTTCAAAGATAGAGATGATTTTGTTAACAATAAAGATGTCCAAAAATTCTTTTTAAGAGAAGTAAAAAAGATGGTTCCCGATCTTGCTGATTTTGAGGTTATTAAAAGGGTGGGGATTCTTAAAGAGGAGTTTTCAATAGACGGAGGGGAACTCACCCCGACGCTAAAAGTTAAAAGAACTTTTGTGGAAAAAAAATATAAAAAAATAATTGATGCTTTGTATTGATAGGAGTCATTATGGAGAAAAAAATACTTAATTTTCCGACAACTTTTTGGTCTGCTAATATTATAGAGCTTTTTGAGAGAGCGGCATATTATGCAGTGGCTTCTTTTGTTGTTATATATCTTAATGAAACTCTTGGAATGAGCCCGACTTTTGCAACTTTTTTAAACGGAACTCTTTTATGGGGAATCGTTTATTTTTTCCCGATTTTAAGCGGAACACTTGCCGATAGGTTCGGTTTTAAAAAATCTCTTATTTTTGCTTTTATATTAATTTCTCTCGGTTATTTTATTATGGGAAATGTTCAAAAATTTTGGCCGTTGATTGTCGGAGGAGGAAATAATATAAATTATACATTCCCGATTATTGTGGGAATAGTTTTTATAGGGATAGGAGGTTCTTTTGTAAAACCATGTATCTCGGGAACAGTGCAAAAAACAGCCGGAGTTCTTGCGACTCTCGGGTTCGGGATTTTTTATATGACAATAAACATAGGCTCAATGCTTGGAAGAACGGTTTCCTATTTTGTCAGGATAAAAAACGGCATTCCCGCTATTTTTACATATGTTGCTACGGTTTTTGCAGTGATCGGTTTTTTTGTTGTTGTTTTTTTGTATAAAGAACCGAAATATCAGGAAAAGACAGAAGATAATAAAAAAGTTAATAAACCTAAAACACTAAAAGAAGCTCTTGTAGGTATGTTTATTGTTTTAAAAAACTATAAATTTGTTTTTTTTCTTATTGTTATCGGATTTTTTTGGTTTATTTATGTGCAAATATATAATCTGATTCCGCTTTTTTTAAGATATATAGATCCGAAAGCTCCGGTAGAGCTTTATACGATAATAAATCCCATTATGATAGTTTTATTCCAACTTTTAATTACAAAGTTTTCCAAAAGATGGAAGCCCGTTAAATCGATTATTTTCGGTGTTACTGTCACAGTTATAGGGATGCTTTTAAATGTTTTACCTTTTCTTCTTAACCTGTCCCCCTCACACAAAAGCTCTCTTTTCGGAATAATAATACCCATAGGGGGTATTTTTATGCTGCTTTCCATCGGTTCAATGGCAGTCGGAGAGATGCTTGCCTCGCCGAGAATATATGAATACATAGGAGCTATAGCTCCGAAAGGGCAGGAAGGTCTTTATCTCGGCTATGCTAATCTTCCCATGGCAATCGGAACAATTATAGGTGCGCCAATCGGAGGTTATCTTTTCGAAGTTTTTATTAAGACTCCTGCAAAAGCGGGACAACATCCTAAAGCACCTTTAATGTGGGTAATTGTTTCGGCAATGGGGGTTTTGTCTATTCTCGGATTGTTTTTATATGATAAATATCTTATAAAAGAAAAATGAGTTCTTGACTTTTTTATGAAATAGTTTATATTATATTATATAATTTTAATAAATTGTATAAGTTGGGGGCAAAAATGGAGAAAAGAAGAGAAAAGAGGTTGAAAAAAAGAGTTTTAGTCAAGTTCGGTGAAAGCGGTTTTGAAAGGATAGGTTTTACCTCAAATGTTTCTAAAAACGGACTCTATATTAATTCAACACAGATTTATCCTTCAGGTAGAAAAATCAAGATTTTATTATCCGACGGAAATCACAATTTTTCATTGAAAGGGGAAGTAAAATGGAGCATAAAATACCCCTCTCATTTTCATTCCTATATTCCGAGTGGTATGGGAGTTGTCATTAAAGAAGCGCCAGGCGATTATTATGATTTTGTCGGGAGAATATAGAAAAAGACAGAAACTCTTTTCATTTTTTTTTAAAAAAAATATGTTTTTATTATCTTTACTTTTTTTCTGTTTTTTTCTATAATTTAATATAAGAATAGGAGGACAAGATGAAAGTAATTATTTTCATTGGGGACGACAGTGTATCAATTAGAAAAGTTATACAATTGGCTATAGGTGAAAAAGATTATGAAGTTAAATTTTTTAATGACGGGGACTCTCTTTATGATGCTATTAGTGAGAAAAAACCGGATTTTCTTTTTTTAACACCCTCTTTGCCTGGTAAAGGGGTAAATTATCTTTTTGAAAAAGCAAAAGAAAAATACGGAGACGAAACAAAAGTTATTCTTATGAAAGGAGCTTTTGAAGAGGAAGGGGGTCCTATTAATGAATCTCTTTTTGATTCCGTTCTGTCAAAGCCTTTTTCTTCTGATTCTTTTGAAGAACTGCTTAATTCTTTTTCAGAGAAAACAAACGATGATTTTTCCTTACCTGAAGAGGATGAAGAATACGGAGAGGATGAAATGGATTTACCGGAAGAAAAGAAAGAAGAGATACCCCAAATAGAAAAAGAAGATACTCAGTCAAATACAAAAGAAAAACTTTCCATAGGAGATTCCATGGGAATATTTTCGGGAAGAGAGGAAGTTGCTCCCAATGACGATAAAACAAGAGAGAGTTCTGTTAGTTTACACACGATGAAAGAGCAAGAGGAGCAAGAGGAAGATATTGACAATCCTTTTTTTGATGATAGCGGGAAAGATTTGAATTTTTCGGAGACGGCAGAGGAAACAGCTTCGGAAGAAGTTTCCGATAAAGAATCGTTTGATGATATTAAAGATGATTTTTTTTCGGAAGACAAAGAAGATGTTTCCGTAGAAAAGGCTGAAGAGAATAAAGAAAGTTTTTTTGAAGAGGAAAAAACAGAGGATGTTTTCAATGAGGAGGAAAGTAAAAAAGAGATAGAGGTGGATTCTTCCGAACCCGAGGAAAAGGAAAAAATGGTTTTTGAGGAACAGGGTTCCGTTGAAAAAGAAGAAGCTGTAGAAAAGGAAGAGGAGGCAAAAGAAACTGAAACAGAGGAAGTTTTTGAAGAAGAGACAAAAGAAGCGGAAGAGAAGGAACAAATATCAGCCGAAGAGGAATCTGGCGTAGAGATAGAAGAGAAAGAGTATAAGAAAGATAATTATTATGACAATGAAGATAAGGATATTTCAACTTTTCCGACTCAGAAAGTTGACGAAGATGGAAAAACAGCGGTTTTTAGGGAAAAAGATTTAAAAGAAGAGTTGGAAAAACAAGAAAAAAAGGAAGAGATAATAAAGGAAGAGAGTGCGACGGACGAGATATCAGAAAATAAAGCTTTGGTTGAAAATCAGGTAAAAGAAAAAATAGAAGAGATTTTATGGGAAATAGTTCCCGAGATAGTTGAAAAAGTTATCAGAGAAGAGATAGATAAAGTTAAGGAAGAATTGGTTTCTCTTAAAGAAGAAGAGGAATAGAAAACTATAATCAAGGAGAATATTTAATGATTAAAGAATTTGAGAAGGAGTATATTCCGCAAAAAATAGAGGAAAAATGGTTAAAGTATTGGACTGATAAAGAGCTTTTTAAAGGTGATTCGGAGAGTGAAAATCCAAAGTTTTCATTGGTTTTACCTCCTGCCAATGTTACGGGAACATTACACATGGGGCATGCTCTTACTTTTACCATCCCCGATATCATTGTTAAACGAAAAAAGATGATGGGTTTTAATGTTATGTGGCTTCCGGGAACGGACCATGCGGGAATAGCCACTCAAATAGTTGTTGAAAGAGAGCTTGCAAAAGAGGGTTTAAAAAAAGAGGATCTCGGAAGGGAAAAATTTCTTGAAAAAGTATGGCAGTGGAAAGAAAAGAGCGAGAAGAGAATTTTAACACAGCTTAAAACTCTCGGACTTTCCCTTGATTGGTCAAGATATAGGTTTACCCTTGATGAACAACTCTCAAAAGCGGTTAAAAGAGTTTTTGTGAAATTATATAAAAAGGGTCTTATTTATAAAGGAAACTATATGGTGAATTGGTGTCCGAGATGTAAAACAGCTCTTTCCGATCTTGAAGTTACATACAAAGAGGAAAAAGGTAAATTATATTATCTTAAATACCCTGTTAAAGGGGAAGGAAAATTTTTAATAGTCGCTACCACAAGACCTGAAACAATGCTCGGAGATACAGGAGTTGCCGTTCATCCTGAAGATGAAAGATATAAGGATTTAATAGGAAAACGGATTGTTTTACCTATTGTCGGAAGAGAGATTCCCGTAATTTCCGATGAATTGGTTGAAAAAGATTTTGGAACAGGGGCGGTTAAAGTTACCCCTGCTCATGACCCTAATGATTTTGAGATGGGTAAAAAACATGATTTACAATTCATTAAAATAATAGATGAAAACGGTTATATGACAAAAGAAGCCGGAGAGGATTTTAAAGGGTTAAAAAGAGAGGAAGCAAGGGATAAAGTGCTTGAACTTTTTAAGGAAAAAGGGCTTCTTGAAAAAGAGGAGGAATATGTTCATTCTGTGGGACATTGTCAGAGATGCGGAACAATCGTTGAACCTCTTGTTTCAAACCAATGGTTTGTCAGTATAAAACCTCTTGCTGAACCTGCAATTAAAGCGGTTGAAGAAGAAAAGATAAAATTTATCCCTTCAAATTGGGCGAAAACCTATTTTGAGTGGATGTATAATATCAGGGACTGGTGTATTTCAAGGCAACTTTGGTGGGGACATCAAATCCCTGTTTTTTACTGTAAAGAGTGTGGAAACATTATTGTTGAAGAGGAAACCCCTGAAAAATGTTTAAAATGCGGGAGCTCTGATATTTATCAGGAACAGGATGTTCTTGATACATGGTTTTCTTCCGCCCTTTGGCCTTTTTCAACTCTCGGTTGGCCTGAAGAAACCGATGATTTAAAAACTTTTTATCCCACCGATCTTATGGCTACAGGTTTTGATATCATCTTTTTTTGGGTTGCAAGAATGATTATGATGGGTATTGAATTCGGGGGGGATATCCCCTTTAAAGAGGTTTTGATAAACGGATTGATTAGAGATGAACACGGACAGAAGATGAGTAAAACTAAGGGAAATGTCATAGACCCCCTTGATATGATTGAAAAATACGGCTCTGATGCATTAAGATTTACACTTGCAATGAATGCTGTTCCCGGAATGGATATCTCTATTTCCGAAAGTAGAATGAAAGGATATAAAGCTTTCGGGAATAAGCTTTGGAATGCGGCGAGATTTGTTTTTATGAACAGGGAAAAGATAGAGGTTAATGATTATGTTATTGATAAGGATTCTTTAAACATAGAAGACAGATGGATTTTATCCTTGCTGCAGAAACTTAAAAAAGATGTTAATAATGCTCTTGAAGAATATAAAATTTATAAAGCCGCCGACAGTCTTTATCATTTTGTGTGGCATCAATTCTGCGATTGGTATATAGAGCTTTCGAAAAAAGGGTTAAGAGAGAACAATAAAAACACAATAAAAGTATTATTATTGGTTTTAAAAGAGATTTTACAACTTCTTTTCCCTTTTTTACCTTTTCTTACGGAAGAGGTATGGGATAGGTTCTCTTTTTCAAAAGAGAGTATTGTTTTGTCTGAATATCCTCAGGAAAACAGTGTTTTTATTGATTCTGACAGTGAAAAAAAGATGGAATATCTGATAGAGCTTGTTTCTTCCGTAAGAAAAAGCAGAGCTGAAGCCGGAATAAACCCCTCTTCCTATATTAATCTTATAATTGTAAGTTCTGACAAAGAGACGGAAAAACTTTTTATTGAGAACAGTGAAAATATAAAAAATTTAGTAAAATGCAGAGAACTTTTGATAGAAAAAAAAGAACCGAGGGGCAAATTTCTTAAAGGGGTTTCTCATAAATGGCTGTTTTTCATTCCTGTCGAAGGACTCCTTGATGTGGAAAAAGAGATTAATCGTCTTTTAAAGGAGATTAAAAAAGCTGAAGTTGAGATTATATCAATTGAGGGAAGATTAAAAAACAAAAAATTTCTTGATAAAGCACCTGAAAAAGTTATTGAAATGACAAAAAAGAAAAAAGTTGAAACCTCCGAAAAACTTGAGAAACTCAAGTCAACTTTAGAAACTTTTAAAGAGATTTAATTTTTTTTCTTGCATAAACCTTCAAATATTTTTTAAAAGTGTTATAATTTTTAATGTTTTAGGAGGTTATTATGAAAAACAGAAAAATTATTTCATTCATCTTTTTTTTATTCGTTTTTTTAAATTTAACTTTTTCTCAAAACAAAGATACGAAGATAAAAGAATGGCTGGTTTTGAGAGATATTCCGGCAACAATTCCGGTTTTTTCGCAAATCGATAAAAAAGATTTTATAAAAACCTTTTTTGAAACAAATTATTTTAATTTTAAAAATAAAATATTTTCTCTCGGCAAAAAGCAGTTTGAAATTAAAGGGAAGAAATATGTTTGGGAAAAAATTATTTCTTTTGATAATCTTTTAAAAGTGAAAAAAACCCGTATAAATTTTCTTGCAACATATATTGATACTGATAGATATACAGAGGGGAAAATAGTATATACGGGATATTATCCTGTTGAGATTTTTTTGGATGGCAAAACCATAATGAAAAACAGACAATACGGAGAAATAAAGACAAACTTGGAAAAAAGAGTTAAATTAATAAACGGAAAACATCTTGTTTTTGTTAAAACAATACTCTTCCCTGAGGAAAAAAACAAAGAAAGAGAATTTTCAATCTCTTTTGTTCCCGATAATGGTTTTAAAAAAGCAAAAATAATGTTTTCTCTTTCTCCCCGAAAAAGAATCTCCTTAAAAGAGATTCTTGATGTGGAAACCCCTTCTTGGACTAAAATTTCTCCGAACGGAAAGTTGTTTGCTCTTTCTTTAAGAAAAAGAATGGATGGAAAACTTATAAGTTGGATAGAGTTAAGAGAAACAAAAACAGGAAGGATATTTACCTCCTTTAAAGGTTTGAACGGGATAAGTAATTTTAAATGGCGACCCGACGGAAAAAGCTTTTCTTTTATAAAAAGGGAGAATAATAAAACGGTTTTTTATCTTTCAAGTTTAAAAGGGGAAACAAGAGTTTTATACAGAAGCTCCCAAAAGATTCAAAATTATTATTGGACACCCGACTGTAAAAAGATAATCTTTTCCGTGGGAGAGAACAGAAAAGAATATATCAATGGTGTTAAACAAATGCTTAGCACCGAAGACAGACAAAGGGGAAACAGAAACAAGAGTTTTTTATATGTTTTATATATCAACGGGGGTTTTGTGGAAAGATTAACCTCTGAAAAATCAAGTTTTCTTCTTGATATTAATAGAAAAGGGGATAAAATCCTTTTTTCCGTAATGGGTATTGATTATAAAAAGAGACCTTATACCTTTTCCTCTTTTTACACTTTGAATCTTAATACTTTTGATAAGAAAAAATTATTTGATTCCTATTGGGCAAATTATGCGGTATGGTTAAATGATGAAAATTTGGTGGTTTTGGGAGGACCCGATAGTTTCGGAGGTATTGGGAGAAATCTTGAAGAGGGTGTTATTGCAAATGATTATGATATTCAGGCATATCTATATAATATTAATACAGCAAAAGTTTTCCCCGTAACGAAAGAATTCAAACCCTCTGTTGATAATATTAAGGTTACTAAAAAAGGAAAAGAAGTGGTTTTTACAGTAATCGACAGATCCTATAAAACAGTGTTTGTATATAATGTGGCAAAAAAGAGATTCAAGAAGATAGATGGAAAAAAGGAGATAATAAACTCTTTTTCAATTTCCAACGGAGGGGACAAAGCTGTTTTCATAGGAAACAATTCAAATACACCTCCGCAAATCTTTTCAATTGATATAGGGAAAAACAGAGTTAAAAGAGTTTATTATCCGGCAAAAGAGTTTTTTTCAATCATAGATTTCGGTAAAGTCGAGAATTGGGATTTTAAGAATGAAAACGGGGAGACCATTATAGGAAGAATCTATTACCCCCCGAACTATAAAGACGGGGAAAAATATCCCCTGATTATATATTATTACGGAGGAACCTTTCCGGTCGAAAGAACTTTCGGAGGAAGGTATCCTAAAAATTATTGGGCTGCAAACGGATACATTGTATATGTTTTGCAACCGAGAGGAGCAACAGGTTTCGGGCAGAAGTTTTCATCTTATCATGTTAATGACTGGGGAAAATATTCGGCGAAAGACATCTTGGAGGGAGCGAAAAAATTTCTGAAAGCACATCCTTTTGTGAAAAAAGATAAAGTTGGAATTATCGGTGCTTCTTACGGTGGTTTTATGACAGAGTATCTTGTAACAAAAACAGATATGTTTGCCGCTGCAATATCTCATGCGGGAATCTCCCTTTTACCCCATTATTGGGGGGAAGGTTATTGGGGATATTCATATAGTGCCGTGGCAACCGCAAATAGTTTTCCTTGGAATAGAAAAGATATCTATGTTGAAAGAAGTCCCCTCTTTAATGCGGATAAAATTAAGACTCCACTACTGCTTTTACACGGGCAGGTTGATACTAATGTTCCCACGGGGGAGAGCGATCAACTATATACAGCTCTGAAACTTTTGGGAAGAACAGTGGAATATATAAAAATAAAAGGACAAAACCATTGGATTATGGAATATAATAAAAGAAAGGTGTGGAGTAAAACAATAATAGCTTGGTTTGACAGATGGTTGAAAAACCAGCCCGAATATTGGTATTCTATGTATAAAAAAACAGATTAAGTTTTAACCTTTATATTTTTTTATAACATTTAGAACAAAATCTATATCATAAGAGGTGTGGTCAGCATTAATCTGAAAACGGATTTCTTCATCCCCTCTCGGAACAACAGGATAATTCAATCCCGTTGCAAGGACACCGTTTTCAAGAAGATGTTTGACAATTTCCGCTGTTTTTTTTGTATCTCTGACAAGAAGGGGAACAATGGGATGATCGCTCTCAATGATTTCAAGTCCGAGATTTTTCAGTCCGCTTTCAAACCTTTTTGTCAGTTCTCTTAAATACTCAAGTCTCTTTTTCCCTTTTTTGCTATCGAGAAAATCAATTACATACAATGCTGTTGCAGCCTCGGCTACTGTTATCGGATTTGAATAAACATAAGTTATCGCTTTTTCTCTGAGGTAACGGGTTATTGTTTTATTGGAAGTTATATATCCTCCGTTTACTCCGTAAGCTTTCCCGAGAGTTCCTATTAGGATATCGATTTCTTTTGCATTTGTATATTCTTCTGTTCCTCTTCCGGTTTTTCCGAAAGCCCCTACTCCGTGCGAATCATCCACAACAGTGATTATGTTTTCCTCAAAATGCTTATCATATTTTTTAACGATTTCCGAAATTTTATCAAGCGGAGCATAATCCCCTCTCATACTGAAAATACCGTCCGTTACAACAATCACCCTTTTTCCTTTGCCTATGGAGTTTTTAAGTTGTTCTTCAAGCCCCTCCATATCAAGATGTTTATATATATGTTTTTCCAAAGGTCTTGATAATCTTATGGCATTTATTATGCAATTATGATTTAGTTCATCACTTATGACGATAGTTTCCTTTGAGATTAAAGAGGAGAGAACACCTATTACAGTGGTATATGCAGCACTATATATCATTGCGTCTTCTCTTCCGTGAAATTTTGCCAATCTTTTTTCCAAGTCCCTGTGCGGTTTGTAGGTGCCATTTATAAATCTGACAGCTCCGGGACCTACCCCATATTCTTCCGCCGCTTTTTCCTCAATTTTTATAACATCATCCCTTAGAGCCATTCCAAGATATGAATTGGAATTCATTCTTATAAACTCTTTCTCACCAAAACCTTTTAGAAAAAAACGGGGTCCCTTTTCACCCGAGGGTTTTTTTACTTTTGTGATTATTAGCTCTTTTCCTTTTGCCGTTCCTTTTTCTTCAAGTTCCTTTAATTCATTTGCCAAAACCTTTGTAAATTTGTCTATGGGCATTTCATCCTCCTTTATTTTTTATTATGAAAGAATCACTTTTCCCGCTTTTCCCTCCTCCATCAATAAAAGCCCCTTTTCAATATCTTCCATAGGCATTCTGTGTGTTATTATCGGAGAAAGGTCTAATTTTCCGCTTCTTAGTAATCCGTCCATTCTATACCATGTATCATACATCTTTCTTCCGTTAACACCTTTAATCGTAATCCCTTTGAAAATAATAAGTTCGTTTATATCGAGAGAAACATCTTTATTAAAAATTCCGAGAAGAACCAATATTCCCCCCTTTCTAATTGCTTTTAATCCGTCTATCAGAGCGGGTGTTGCTCCGGACATCTCCAGAACATTGTCAACCCCCTCTCCGTCAGTAAGCTCCATAATTTTTTCCACAAGATTCTCTTTCAGCGGATTAACAAGAATGTCCGCACCGAGTTTTTTTGCAAGATCCCGTCTGTATTCATTTGGTTCGGAGACTATTACAAGAGAAGCACCCGCTGCCTTGGCTATTCCCGCAGCCATTGCGCCTATGGGTCCGGCTCCCGTTATCAAAACCGTTTTCGTAGGTATATCCCCTTCAAAAACAGTATGAACAGCATTTCCGAAAGGATCATATATTGCAAAAAGTTCTTCGGGTATATCTTTTTTCACTCTCCAAAGATTTATGGAGGGAACAGCCACGAAATCAGCAAAAGCTCCGTTAGCATCGACTCCGAGAATTTTCACATTTTCACAAAGATGAGCTTTTCCCGTTCTGCAAAGATAACAATGATTACAAACAACATGCATCTCCGCTGTTACAAGCTCTCCTGTTTTATACTCTTTAACCTCTTTTCCCTTTTCAACAATCTCTCCGTAAAATTCATGTCCTATTATAACAGGGAGTTTTAATCTGTTTTCAGACCATTTATTCCATTGATAGATATGCAAATCTGTTCCGCAAATAGCTCTTTTTTTTACTTTTATCAAAACCTCATTGTCTTTTATTTTCGGGATTTCAGACTCGGAAACAGTGATACCCCTTTCAGGCTTTGTTTTTTTTATGGCTCTCATTTTTTCAGACATTGCGACCTCCTACTATTACTCAAAATAATAATCCAAGAGCAAGAGATTGTCAAGATTGGGACAAACTTCCGAAAACAACAAAGATGGAAAAAGAAGAAAACAATAATAAAACAATAAAATTTAAAAAAGTATTTATTCCCTTGATTAATCAACCTTTATCATTATTTGATAAACACCTTTTGATATGCTTATATTATTAAGTTATAAGGAGATTTTATGGGTAAGTTAAAAGAATTTTATGATACTGCAACGGAAAAAGGCAAAAGATGTATTGAGAGATTCTTCAAAACACTGGAAGAAAAAAAGTTTGTGAGGATTAATTTTGAGTAAAATATCTCCTTGCAAAAAAGTGTTATTTCTGATAATTTTTAAAATGTTGAAACCGGAGACAAATAATGAGTGAAACTAAAAATGAATTTTTCGGTAAAAACTTGAGTGAATCTTTGAAAAAATGGATTGAAAACCGGAAAATTGAAGTCCCGCTTGATGATGGAAAAGTTTTTGAAGCTCTTAAAAAAGGGAAAACATCGGGCTTGTATCTTCTTGACGATAATTATGCGAGAAAACTTTTGAAAGAGTTTAAACCGGAAACATTTAAAGACCTGTTTTTATTTGTGGCAATCTACAAAGCTTACAATATTCTCTATGATAGGGAAATGGTTAAGGCTTTTTTAAAGGGTAGGAATAACCCGGCATCAATTGATTATATTTATCCTGAGATTGAATCTATTATTTCCGAAACATACGGTATTATTCTTTTCAAAGATCAGATTGAAGGGATTTTCACAAAAATCGGCGGACTTTCAGAGAAAGATTCCGTAAAATTCAGAAAAGCTTTCGGAAAATTAGACCTATTTGAGATTAACAAATATGGTAAAAAATTCATTGATGGCGGAGTGAAAAAAGGGATTGATAAAAATACATTAAAGAAAATTTTAAAATTATGTGCTGGTTATAGAATCCCCCAATTGGAAAGAGGCTATATAATGGAATTAGCATTCTTGATTTACATTCAGCTTTATTTTAATGAGAATATTATTAAGTATATAAAAGAAAAAAAGCAAAAGCCCATCTGTATTTCACATATTTTTACTAATATTGAGGATGAAAAATTTTTAAATAAACTTAAAAGATGGGTGAAAAAGAATGGCTGCTCTATGATGGACGGAGAAGGAGAGAGCATTTCGGCAATTGATTTTGACATCGCAATTATTGACAGAAGAAAGATTGATAAAAAAGCATGGGACGGATATGTGGCTTATACGGAGGAAGTTAATTCCAAAGGTGGGAAGGGATTTATAATTAAGGATGATCCCTTGTTAATTCTTTACGATAACATAAGGGATTGGAAACTTCCGAATTTAACCCGCATATTCCAGATAGAACCCGACTCCAAAAAAGCGGATAATTTTATATTAAACATTTTAAACAATTATTTGAAATTTTAAGGAGGAGAGTTATGGGGAACATTAATGTTTTAGGTTATTCGGAAAGGGGAGTTATTAACTCCATCTTTTACGAAATTTTGTATGGTGATAAGCCTGTTGAATTTATTAAGAATTTTTGAGTAATATTAAATTTGTTGATGATGATAACAAAAACAATGAAATTGGGATTATCACTCGAGTTAAAGTTTTGATTGAGCAATCATTTTCGGATTTTGGTGATGCGGATATTGTAATATTAACAAAGGATTCATTCGATAATAAAAAAGCTTTTTTTATAGAAGCTAAAGTAAGAGTCTTTAAGAAGAATTGGAATCTGTAGAAAACTTTCATTAATGAGTTTATAAATAAAATTAGTCAAGATAAAAATGAAGTTACTTCAAATTTATTTTCTCAGCTTTATTTAAAAAGCGTATTGGTTCAAAATTTATCAAAATGTGAAGTTGTAAACTTAAAAGTTGAGATGGACGAGTGTTTTAAAATAAAGAGAAGGAATAAGAATGATAGATCAAGGAAAATCGGGGAAAACGAAGTTGTATTAAAAGCGGTAGAAGAATTGAGAAACTATTGTAAGAATTCGTATTTTATAGCTCTAATTCCTGAAGAGAATGAAAATATTGAAAGTTTTATAGAAACCTTCAAAACGAAAATTCCTAAGTGCGGAACACAAATCTTAAAATATTGGAATACTAAAAATTGGGGATTTATTTCATGGAAGAATGTTCATGAGCTGTGTGAGAGATATAAGCTTTACAATCCATTGGAAGTTTTTAACTGGAATACAGGACAAATTTATTAGAAACTTTAAGGAGGATAAACATGTTTCCGGAGTATCTTAGTTTGTTTGATAGTGAAAGAGGAGGATATGAGATTCTTAAACAGCCATCAAGCTTAAAGCCCCAAGCCTCGAAGCTAAAATTGTCTTATCCTCAGATATATAAAAAACCGGAAGAGAGGATTATTGAAATTGTTGCGGAGTTGTGAATTTTTCGGAGATTATAAAAATAATTTTTGATTTTTTGTTATAATAGAGGAAAAGAGATTTGGAGGTGGATGATGGGTTCACTTTTGGCTGAGTTTTATACAAGGATAAGAGGTTCTCAGGAGGATATTGCATCCTTGGGAATTGCCCGTATTCTGAACAAGTCTTCAAAAGTAAGGGAAGCTTTCTCTTTTCTTTTAACTCGAATAAATGGTGAAAATTTTTCAGAGTTAAGATATATAGGACAAAAAGTTGAAAAAGACAAGGAGAGACCTGATATAGTAGGAGTTGATGAGGAGGGGAGGGAGAAAGTTATTATTGAGACAAAGTTTTGGTCATCTTTTACTGAAAATCAGCCGAACAAATATCTAAAGGACCTTACGAATAACGGGATTTTGATGTTTATAGTCCCCTCTCAAAGAAAGAGAATTCTTTTTACCGAATTAATAAGAAAAACTGAGAATGAATTTGAAATAAAAACTGATTCTGAAAAGTATGATCTTATTTTTGTTAAAGAGGGAAATAAATATATATTAATAAAAACATGGGAAGAGGTTTTCAACATTTTTAAACAAGCTCTGATAGAGGAAAATAATACTGAGCTTATTTCGGATATTGATCAATTAATCGGTTTTTATGAAGTTGTTGAGACTGAATCTTTTAAACCTTTGAGCGATGAGGATATTTCTCCCGAAATTGCGAGAAAACTTGTTTCTTACTATAATTTGGTAGATGAGATTGTTGAAGGATTAGGAAAGAAATTAGGATCTGAAAGTTTTAAAAAATTTAAAAGACAACCTCAGGTATATGGCTATCATAGGTATTTTCGAACGGATTATTTTGATTTTGCAGTATGTTTGAAGTTTGAACTTTGGGCAAAGGAGTTTGATACTCCATTTTGGTTTTATGTCTCAAAATATGATGGAAAAAAATGGAATGATCTTAGTATGAAAGATAAAAAAAAGCTTGAATCTTATGCAATCATAAACAGATTAAAATATATTGAAAAAGACAGCGGAGTTTACATCTCTCTGATAACTCCCCTTAATAAAACAGAAGATGAGACAATCAATGATTTTGTAAAACAAATAATAAATATAATTGAAGTTTTAGAAGAAAAATAATTGATAGGAGGTGTGTAAAATGAATGAAGAGGAAAGGAAGACAAAGATTGAAAAATTGTTAAAGGCTTATAAACAACATATAAGAAAAACGGAATTAAAAGATGAACTGTATAAATGGAGAATTGTGGGAAGATACAAAGGGTTGCCAAGAACTAATAACAATTTTTTGGAAGATTTTAAAAAGATAAATCCAGAAAATTTAATTGATCATCACGCTTGGCAAAGCATTGGCGATTTATATAATAACAAAACAGAAGAATATAAAAGCATTTTTATAGAGCTTTTTAACGAAAAAGAGGATTTAAGTATTAGATTAGTAAAATTTAAAAATAAAGCAGAAGAACTATATAATTCAATAAAGAAGGGAGAAACTTATAAAGCTCTTCATTATGAATCAGTTTCAGCTTTCTTTTTAACTCTTAAATATCCGGAAAAATATACCTTATATAGAGCAAAATATTATGAAGAGTTTTGTAAATATTTGGAAGAAAAACCTAACTCAACAGTAGGTGAAAAGTATCCTCACTATTTAGAACTTATAAGAAAGTATGTTCTTCCGGCAATTAGAGATGATGAAGAACTCAAAAGTTTAAAAAAGAAATTTATTGAAGAATGTAAAGATTGTTATGAAGATCCAAATAATATGATTTTAGCTCAAGATATTTTGTATCAAATGTTTTATAAAGAAAAAATAGAAAAGAGTGAGAAAGGTGAGGGAAATAGGATAGAAGAAGAAAGTAAAACTACATTAGAAAATTCTTTTTTTCAGTCTCCTCTCAACACAATCCTCTTCGGTCCTCCGGGAACAGGAAAGACTTATAATACTATTAACAGAGCTGTTGAGATAATTCTTGAAAAAGAAGATAAAAAGAAATTAAATGTAAAAATAAAAAGTGATAATGAGAATGAGGAAGAGAGAGAAATTGAAATTAGTGAAATTAAAGAAACATTGAAAAAAGGCAAGAAAGAAAAGATTAATAATGAGGAAAGACAAGTCCTTAAAGCAGTTTTTGATTATTATAAAGAAGAAAAGCAAATTGAGTTCATTACTTTTCACCAATCATACAGTTATGAGGAATTCGTTGAAGGGATTAAGCCAATCTTAGAAGAAAAGGAAGAAAATGACAAAGAATTGCAATTTGAAAAACATGAAGGTATTTTTAAAAATATTTCAGAAATAGCCAAGGAAAATTTAGAGAAAGCAGAGGGTAAAATTAAAATAGAAATTAAAGAATTGATTTTTGATTTTGCTGATAAAGTAAAGAATTATTTAGATGAAGGTAAAGCCTTTACACTTACCGACAAAAAAGCTAAATTAGTTGAAATTAAGGAAAGAGATGGCGAATTTAGGAGTTTTATTGTAGGTGGGTCTGTTAAAAGTCATCAACATTTGAGTTTGGGGGTCATTAATAGAGATCTTGAAAACTTTTTAATCGGTAAAATAAAAACTGCGGATGATATTAAACCAGCCAAAGAATCAAAACAAAGAAGACATGGAAATGCAATATATTATTATGCTTTATATGAAAGAATTAAAGAATTTTACGAAAAGAATAAAGAAAAATATACTACAAAGAAAGAAAAGTTGAAAAACTATGTCCTTATCATAGATGAAATCAATCGTGGAAACATATCAAAAATTTTTGGAGAGCTTATAACACTTATAGAGGAAGATAAAAGAATCGGTGGAAAAGAAGAGCTAAGGGTTAAGTTACCTTATTCAAGTGATGGTGATGAGGATTTCGGAGTTCCTAAAAATCTTTATATAGTCGGAACAATGAATACTGCGGACAGATCAATAGCCCTTATCGACACAGCTTTAAGAAGAAGATTTTACTTTGAAGAGATGATGCCGGATTATAAATTATTAGAGAATAAAAAAATAAAAGCTGAAAATAAAACAATAGAACTGAAACCCCTTCTTGAAGCAATTAATGAAAGGATTAAATTTATATACGATAGGGATCATACAATAGGGCATTCTTATTTTTTGGATATAGAAACATTTGAGAAGCTGAAAGACGTTTTTGAAAAAGAGATAATCCCTCTCCTTCAGGAATACTTTTACGATGATTGGGAGAAAATAAGGTTTGTTTTGAATGATAAAGATAACAGATTTATAAAAGTTGAAGAGCTGAATTATCCGATACCTAACAATGATTTTAACCTTGAAGATAGAAAAATTTACAAAATAAAATCCTCAGAAGAGTGGAATGACTTGGATGCGGATGCTTTTAAAAAAATTTATGAAGAAATTAAAGCAAGCAATGATAAAGAAGAAGAGCAAAAAAATGAAAATCCAGCTGAATAAAAAATGAAAAATAACATCACAATCACAGAATACGGATATCTTGTTGTTGATGATAAAAGAGTAGGGAAAAAAGTCAAAGATGAGAAAAAGTTCTTGTCCTCTAACATTGACAAAAAATCATTTAAGCTTTTAAAGGATTTTAATTTTAAAAACAAAGATGAGATTTTTCATACAACAAGGTATCAAAGAGATGGGGAAAAATACGATGCTTTGCAGGCAAAATCATTCGTCGGTGTTATCGAGCTTAAAAACGGAGTTGTGATTGAGATACTTCCCAAAATCTATACGGGAAATAATAAAATAGAAGATATAAAAGCAATATTTTTAAAAATGCTTTCAAAACTTATAGGTTCCAAATTTAAAGAGTTTGGCTCGGCACATCTTCTCTACAAGAAGTTTCCCCTTCTTGATATTTTTGTCCTTCTTTTTATGGAAAATGTTCACTCTCTTATAAGAAGAGGTTTAAGGGGAGATTATGTGAATATTGAGGGGAATGAAAGATTCTTAAAAGGAAAACTCATATTTCCCGAACACATAAAAAGAAACCTCGTTCACAAAGAGAGATTTTATGTTTCTTATGATGAGTTCAGTATAAACACTCATGCAAACAGATTAATAAAAACAACGATCTATTATCTGATGAAAAAGAATCTGTTTTATGAGACAAAGAGAAGATTAAAACAATTACTTTTTATCTTTGATGAGATTGATTTTTCAAAAAACATTGATAAGGATTTTCAGATTGCCGATACAAAAATGAGGCTATTCAGTGATTATGAGAGAGTTTTAACATTTTGCAAAGTATTTTTAGGAAGAAAATCATTTGTGAACTATAAGGGAAAGGAGCTTGCAAATGCTATTTTATTCCCTATGGAGAAAATCTTTGAAGATTATATTGCGTATCTTGTGAAAAAGGATTATAAAGAAGATTATAGTGTAAAAATTCAAAAAGGTGGAGAGCATCTTATAGAAGACCCCGGAAAATTTAATCTCGTTCCTGATATTTTATTGATAAATAAAAATGATGAAAACGATAAAATCATCATTGATACTAAATGGAAACTGCTTGATAAAAGCAAGGAAAAAGAAAATTACAATATCTCCCAATCAGACCTCTATCAGATGTTCGCTTATGCAAAAAAATACAAAGCAAACAAAGTCATTTTAATTTACCCTTACACGGAAAAATTTCCGATGAAGCAAGATAACAAATTTATAGAATGGCAATTTGAAAAAGATATCTCCCTCTTAATCATTCCTGCTATGCTTTCAAATGTTATAAATGATGAGCAAGAAGTTGTAAAAAAAATAGAAGAAATCCTCAACGCTTTACTTAACCTTAAAACACATTAAAAATATTTATGTTTTACTTTTAAACATTATCCTGTTATAATAGGATAATATAAGGTAATATTGGATGGTATATCATGAAAGGTGCGGTAAAAAAAATAATACTTGAGTGGCAGAATTTGGAAGTTTCAAACCTTAAGGAGAGAAAATACAAGCTTTTATACACTGATGAAATAAATGCTGTTTACGGAATAAGGAGGAGCGGAAAATCATATTTTCTTTTCTTGGAGATTGAAAAACTTAAAAAACAGGGGGTTCCGAAAGAAAATATTTTATACTTGAGTTTTGATGATGAAAGAATTAGAGATATAAAATCAGAGGATTTAAGTTTGATTATTGATTCCTATTATGAACTTTATCCTGAAAACCTGAATAAAAGGATTTATCTTTTCTTTGATGAGATACAGGAGATTAAAGGATGGGAGAGTTTTATAAAAAGATTATATGAGAGAAAAAAGTATCATGTTACTATTACCGGCTCATCTTCAAAACTTTTGGGAAAAGAGATCGCAACTTCACTAAGAGGAAGAACCCTTAAATATCACATCAATCCTTTGAGTTTTAAGGAGTTTTTGGAGTTTAAAGGTATTCAGATTAATAGAAATGATGCTTTTTCGGAAAATAGGTTTGAAATATTAAAATTACAAAAGGAATTTTTAATTTTCGGGGGGTTTCCGAGAGTTGCACTTGAGAAAGATAATAATTTAAAAAAAATCCTAATAAAAGATTATCTTGATTTGATAGTTTACAAAGACATCCTTGAAAGATACTCAATAAGAAATCCTCATCTTATGAGAATTATTATTAATTATGTTTTGAAAAATTTTGCATCCGAATTTTCAATTAGTTCATTTATCAAAAAATTCAAAAATGAATACAAACTTAACAAGGAAACTGTTTTTAATTATTTTTCATATCTTGAAGAGAGTGATTTTTTGCACTTTTTAATGAGATTTTCGCATAGAATTCATCAGAATTATTTGAGTAAAAAGAATTATATTGGCGATAATGGTTTTTTTTCGATTGTCACTTTTGATGATTTTGACAATTTTGGAAGATACTTTGAAAATCTTGTTTTTACCGAACTTATGAAAACTAATAAGGAAATTTTTTACTATAGGGGAGATAACAGCGAAGAATGCGATTTTGTTTTAATAGATGAAAATTCAAAGGTTTTAATTCAAGTTGCATACTCGGTTGAGGATGCTGAGGTAAGGAAAAGAGAAATCAGGGGTTTGACTTCGGCAATGAAAAAATTCGGTGTAAAGAAAGGATATATAATTACTTTCGGCACCTATGAAGAGTTGGAAGTTTCAGATAAAAATATAATAATTATCCCTTTCTACATCTTTTTCGGGACTGAATCTTTTTATTCATTGTAAAAAACACTGTTTAAAAATTTTTATCATTTTATTGTAAAATCCTTTACAGTAATTGTGATTGCGATAAAAAATGGAAAATTATAGTTCATAAATCGTTAGTTTTAATACAGCTTTTAACATGGAAAAACCTGCAGTGCAATACAGGTTTTTACGGAGAAAAACTGTATTATCGATAATTCGGAGCTTTCTTGTTATTAAGATAGTCTCTGTTTTCAACAGAATCATTGACATATAGTGTTCCAAGTGTTAATTTATAATTGAAAGGGTAATTAAAGGAGGCTATGAAGATGGTATTAGAAGAAGAAAATTATAGAGAGGTAATAGAATCTTATACTCTTGAAGATTGGAAACCATTGTTTGAGCTAATCCCCGAGATTGAGAAGACAAAAGAGTTCGGAGAAATTGTGGGAGGAAGGGATGAGAATAATGTTTTTCAGATGCCGATGTGGGTCGGGGGAGATGTTATCAATAAGTTTACCGATATTATCTATAAAATGCCGATTGTCATAAATTTTAATTGGGGTAAGTGGGAAGAGGGAAGAAAAATCGCAAAGGATAAATCCTTTGATTATGATTCCATTGATATCCCCACAAAATGCAAACTGATTACCGCGATAGTCAGAAATGACAGGTTTTGTGACGGTGTATTAGTATCAGCCTTTGAGTCAGGCTTTATTTTAAAAATTCTAAAATCAATTGAAAGACAGGTGAAACAATCATCAAAGGTTTGAAAATTTTTTATCCGACTCCTTTATATAGATCCCCTATAAAGTATCTCTATGAGCAAAAACACAAACAAATAAATTGACATTTATTTTCAAAACCATTACATTATAAAATGGGAAAAAGATATATTTTTATATGGGTTATTCTTTTATCGGTGATGGTTTCATGCAAAAGAGAGGATACTTCCCAAAAGGCAAAATTATTGTTTAAATCAGGTTTTGAAGCGGGCGTTTATATTGATAAAACAGCCTATGAAGATTCCGAGGATTACAGGTTTATAAGAGGAACGGATAATGAGACAGGGTTTAGCTGGCCTATCACCGTATTGGGCGCAAGTGAAAGTGCTTTACACTATATAGATGATGATAATCATCAGGCTGTTTTTTGCGAGCTACAAACTGTTGCAGGGCATACCGGAAAACCGACAAGAACATTGTATTGCAGAGAAAACTATGATTTGGGAGTAACCCAATGTCCTTATGAAATTTTAAATATAAAAGAGGGAACAAAGGACTTATATGTAAAATATTGGATTAAAATTGACAGTGAGAGTTTGTCTAAACCCTACATGTGGCGTGCTATCTTTGAATACAAAACAAAAAGCTATGCAGAGGGGGAAGGTTTTAGATTGATTGCATTTGTTTACAGTGATGAAAACGGAAACCCTTATTGGTCCTTTCAGGGTGATAAAGATCCCGAGCATCCGATCTGGGAGATTGACAACAAACAAGTGCCGATTCCTTTAAACAAATGGTTTCTTACGGAGTTTTACTGGCATTGGAGCGAGGGGGATGACGGAAGGGCTCTCTGGAAAGTAAACGGAGCCACAATAGGAGACCACCGAGGACCTACAACAAGAAATTCAAAACCGATTGATTTTATAATGCTCACTCAAATTTACGGCAATTCCAATCCAAAGCACCAATGGATAGATGATATTGAGATTAGGGATGGTTTACCTGAATAAATCCGCA
>Ga0256835_1000134_pt1 | contig 59195 bp, 44 predicted proteins | sample PIR30metaG_FD_185972 | JGI IMG/M metagenome (GOLD analysis project Ga0256835, IMG submission 185972) | Hydrothermal vent microbial communities from East Pacific Rise, Pacific Ocean - PIR-30 | ecosystem: Environmental > Aquatic > Marine > Hydrothermal vents | place: Pacific Ocean: East Pacific...
GGGGAGCTGGCGGGGAGTGGGTTGGGGGAGATGGGGAGACTCTGGCGATGTCCCGAGGAGTTGAGGTCTCGGGTTGTGGCATACGCACGGGGGTGCCGTGTGGGCGGGGAGACGGTGGCGGACATTGCGATCCGTCTGGGCCGGGCGAAGCGGACACTGGGCCGGTGGTTACAGCGGGAGCGTGCGGAGGCGGCGGCCGGGTTTCGGCCGGTGGCGATCGTGGGGGTGGCAGGTGTTGGCATGGTCGGTTGTGGTCAGGAAGGCGGGCTGACGCTGGTGACACCTGGCGGATACCGGGTGGAGGGGTTGGATGTGGAGTCGGCGGCAGAAGTGCCGGTGTTGCTGCGAGACGCAGGTGGTCACGGCGCCGGGGCCGGTGAAGCTGGTTCCTGGAGGGCGGTACTCCATCGATCTTGCGACCCATGTGGCGGAGGCGAAGTACCTGGACCACATGCCGCTGGAGCGGCAGGCCCGGAGCACCGGGCGGTCCATCCCCGCCTCCGGCGCGGCGGGGGCCACCCCGGCTCCGGCCGCCATGACCCATGGCCTGCACCAGGCAGGTCACGAAAACACTACGCAATGGGTGGCTCACAGGCTCCTCTCCATGTCAGGCTCGGATTCCACCTGCCCGGGGGAACCCTCCCGCCGTGCGGTGCGGCCTCCATCCCCGGTGACGGGCTTCTGGTCAATGAAGGGCCCGGGAACGATCCCGCTGCCGCAGTTGCCACTGACCATACATGCCGAGTGGCACTGGTCAACGGCGTTTCTGTCAGACTCGATACCGGTATTGATCGCATCGCTGGTTACTCTGTTCCCGGACCTACTTCCTTTTCAGGTGGAGCCGTAACTCATTGACTATTATGCCCAACGCAAGCACTGCAAAGAACACATACGGCTGCCTTCTGGAGCTCGTGGTCAGGGCTGCAACAGCAAAATACACCAGCGTTCCGGAGGCAATTGCGAGCCGCCACGTTGGCGCGATGGACGATCGGGAAATGAATACTGTCACGAGTGCACAAATCGCAACCAGTGCCAATGGCCAGAGCATGCGACACCCCCTTCCTACCACAATAGTGGGCCTACCCACAAACTACATCAACCCAACGAACGAGGTGGTCACGCTGTGCGCTTGTTGGAGAAGAAGTGCCAGGTCTGCTTCTGCTTCTTGCGGACGCAGGCTCCGGCCGCGGAGGCCGCGGCCCCGAATGCCAGACCGGCCATCAAGACACCAAGACTCCGGACGAGAGGCTTTCGAACATCCATTCTCATCCGATGCTCCTTTCATGAATTGGTATGACCCCAGCGAGACCGATGAACTGATACAGTGACAACCTATCCCCCCCCCGGACGTTCTGTCAATCCTGTAACTTTTCGAGACACACCGCAGCCCCCACCATGAGCTCGAGGAGGGACCCGCCGGGCGACCGTGTCGGGGTCCGCCTCCCTGTCAGAGACACGGTCACTGACACGGACACGGTCACCGTCACGGTCAAGAAGTTGGGGAATCCGCGGGTCAGGAGATGAGAAAGCTCCCCCGCCGGCCCCGGGTTCAGTTCACCGGGTCGTCGCTTCCCTCGTCGTCGGTGCCGGGCGAGAGGAAGTCGGGGAGGTCGTACCGCCCGCCGGTCTCCAGGGCCGGGAGGGCCCCGGACTCCAGCTCGGGGGGCACCACGATGGCCTCGGCCACGTGGGGGGGCAGCTCCAGGAGGAAGCGCGAGGGGTCGAGGAGCACGTCCACGCGGTAGCGGTCGCGGGCCATCTCGGGATGGACCAGGTAGAGGTACTCGGCGGCCCGGGTGGCCGCCACGTGGAAGAGCCTGCGCTCCTCCTCCAGGTCCTCGGCCCTCACGGTGGGGAAGCGGCCCTCGGCCAGCCAGATCACGAAGACCGCCCGCCACTCCAGGCCCTTGGCCTGGTGGATGGTGGACAGGGTGAGCATCTCGTCCGGCGGGCCGCCGGCCACGTCCTCGCCGGAGAGCTCGTTGAGCAGGGTGATCTCGGCGAGGAAGGTGTTCACGTCGGGGTAGCCGCCGGCGTAGAGGGCGAGCTGCTCCAGGTCCTCCAGGCGGGAGCCGGCGTTGTCCAGCTGCTCCCGGGCCCAGGCGGCGTAGAAGACCTCCACCACGCGGCGGATCGCCTCGCCCGGCTGGCCGGTCAGCCGGGGGGAGGCCAGCTCGTCGAGGAGCGTCTGCAAGCCGGTCAGGGAGCTGCGGGCGCTGCGCGACAGCTCCACGGTGGCGGGGTCCAGGGCCAGGAGCGTCCGGAGGGGCTCGGCGCCCGCGATCCTCGTCCACAGCCGGGCCGCCAGCCGTTCACCGATGCCGCGCCGGAGCCTGGCCATGCGGACGAAGGCCACCTCGTCCTTCGGGTTGTCCACGAAGCGGAGGTGGGCCAGCACGTCCTTCACGTGGCGCTGCTCGAAGAACCGCAGCCCCGACCGGACCCGGAACGGGATGTTCCGCCGCGTCAGCTCCACCTGGAGCTCCAGGGAGTGGGCGTGGTTCCGGTAGAGGACCGCCATCTCCTCCAGGTCGAGACCCTCGTCGCGGAGCTCCAGGATCCGGCCGGCCACCCAGGAGGCCTGGGCCTCCGGGGTGGGCACGGAGACGTTGCCCGGCGGGTCCCCGTCGCCCCGGACCGGCCTGAGCTCCTTGTGGAACTGCCGCTCGTTGTGGACGATGGAGGCGTTGGCCAGCTCGAGGATCTGGGGTGTGGAGCGGTAGTTGGTCTCGAGGCGGAAGACGGTGCAGTCGGGGTGCCGCTCGGGGAAGCCCAGGATGTTGGAGAAGTCGGCCCCCCGGAAGGCGTAGATGGACTGGGCGTCGTCGCCCACCACCATGAGGTTCCGCTCCGGCCCCAGCATGGAGTCCACGATGTCCGCCTGGAGGCGGTTGGTGTCCTGGTACTCGTCCACCAGCACGTGGGCGAAGCGGGTGGCCAGCTCCTGCCGCACCTCCGGGTGCCGGCGCAGCAGCAGGAGCCAGTTGAGCAGCAGGTCGTCGAAGTCCATGAGGTCGGCCGCCCGCTTGCGCTCCAGGTAGGCCCTGAAGACCGAGGCGATGAGCTCCGACTGGTCCAGGTACTGGGGCGCCCGCTCGGCGAGGACCTCGTCCAGGGAGCGGCCGGTGTTGATGACGAAGCTGTAGAGGTCCACCAGCAGGCGACCCCGGGGGAGACGCCGCCGGGGCAGGTCGGGGGACACCTGGGCCAGGGCGGCGCCCATGAGCTCGACGGCGTCCTCCCGGTCCAGGATGGAGAAGCGGGGCGTGTAGCCCACGAGCGTGGCGTACCGCCTGAGGATCCGGTGTCCCGCGGAGTGGAAGGTGCCGCCCATGACCCGCCGCGCCCCACGCTCCACCAGGGCCTCCACCCGGTCCAGCATCTCCCGCGCCGCCTTGTTGGTGAAGGTGAGCAGCAGGATCCGGTCCGGGGGAACACCGTCCTCCACCAGGCGGCAGACCCGGTACACCAGGGTCCGGGTCTTCCCGGTGCCGGCCCCGGCCAGGACCAGCATCGGTCCCCCCGGGTGGAGCACCACCTCGAGCTGCTGCGGGTTGAGCTCGCTCTCGTAGTCCACCCGCCGCCGGGGCACCGGGGAGCCGGGGGGGCGGTCCAGCGAGGAGGTCACGGCAGTACGGGGATCCCGGGGATGTACCGGTCGAAGGAGTGGGACTCGCCGCGGGTGTGGATCATCCACGTGTCCTCGAGCCGGGCCCCGTTCTCCAGGAGCGCAACCATCGCCTCCTCGAAGGTGGCGGGGACCCTGAGGACGAGGGAGGCGTCCGGGTCCTGCTCCAGGGCCGCGAGCATGCTCTGCCCCAGGGCGGCGAGTGCGGCCTCCCGGGTGGTGCCGGCCACCGGTCCCACCTGGGCCGTGCCGCCGTACCCGTAGGCCGCGATGCGGTTCCCCTGCCGGACGAAGGACGCGTTGAGCCCTGCGCGCTTGAGCCAGAAGACGTGGTCTCCCTCCCGCACGACGCCCCGCGAGAAGGTGTCGATCCGGTCCAGGTCGGCCTGGCCCCGGCGGGAGAGCAGCTCGGCCGTGACGTCCTGGCCCGGGTGGAGGGCCGACAGCGCCCGGCCCAGCCTGGCAGCCCTGCCGGGCTCCACGCGGAGCAGGTACAGGGGGGTCAGCGGGCGGAGGTCGTGCTTCAGGAGCAGGGCCTCCAGGGCGGGACTCCGTGGAACGAGGGCCAGCCACGACTTCACGCCGGCACGCTCACCGTAGGCCAGCGCCTTGCCGAGGAGCGCCGTACCGATGCCCTGGCCCCTGTGCTGGGGCAGGACGCCGATCTCCGAGAGGATCCACTGCCGGGAGCGGACGTGGGCCACGGCGTGGCCCAGCGTCTCGTCGTGCAGGACCGCGGAGAAGAAGCCGTTGGGATCGTGGGTCATGAGGTGGTCGAGGGTGGGGTCCACCTCCATGTCCAGGTCCAGGACGGGGCGTCGCTGCGACGCCCCGGAGCCGTCGTCCCCCATGGCGTCCCGAAGCAGCACGATGCCGGGAAGCTCCTCCCGGTGCGTGCGGCGGACCTTCACCCTGCTCATGCCTCGGCACCCCCCACCATGCCGATGAACCACGACACCACGCTCACGACCAGGGCGCCGAGGACGGACCACCAGAAGCCGTCGACCGTGAATCCGGGGACCAGGGCGGCGGCGAGGAGGAAGGCCACGCCGTTGACCACCAGGTAGAACAGGCCCAGCGTCACGATGGTGATGGGGAGCGTGAGGATCGTCATCACGGGCCGCACGGTGGCGTTGATGAAACCCAGCACGATGGCGGCCACCAGCAACGCCGTGGTGGAGCTGAAATGGATGCCTGCAAGGATCCAGTCCGCCACCCAGAGCGCGATGGCCGTGCTCAGCCACTGGACGAGAAAACGAGCCATGATGACCTCCCTTGCCTTCGGACTTCCCGGATCACGGTTCAACCCGATTCCGACTTCCGGCGCTTCTCGAGCGCCGCGAGGTGGTGGGGGCTGCCCTCGCGAAGCATCACGCGGCCGCACTTGGGGCAGCGCTCCTCCTTGCAGGGCACGCCGGGGCGGTGCGGGACCTTCGTGCCGCAGGCCACGCAGATGCAGCTTCCACCGGCGCCCATGCCGCCGGTATGGACGTGATGGTCCTCGTGATGTGGCATCGGATCCTCCCGGGAGGCGTTCCTCCCCGCGCAAGAGTAGTGAATCCCGGGCCCGCTGGCAATGGAGGGGCCGGGAGGACCTTGCGGAGCGGGGTGTGGAGCGCTATCTCTTGAGAGTGGGGCAGGGGAGCGGGGGAGCGGGGGAGAGCGGCGGTGGGCCCCGGCGTCCGGGCAGGGACAGGGACAGGGACAGGGACAGGGTCGGGGTCAGGGTCAGGGACGGGGACACGGTCGGGGACACGGTCACGGTCAGGGTCGGGGCAGGGGAGCAGGGGAGAGAGGGGGGAGATCATGGGAGGTCGGACACAGGTCGGGGTGCTGGTTGCCGGAGCGGTGCTCGGGTCGGTGGTCCTGGCGGGCCCGGCCGCCGCCTCGGTCCGCAGGCCGGCGGTGGCCGGGGCGTTCTACCCCGCCGACGCCGCGGCCTTGCGCCGGGAGGTGGAGGGCTTCCTGGACCGGGTGCCGGGACCCGGAGAGCCGTCACGGGCGGTCATCGCGCCCCATGCGGGATACGCGTACTCCGGGCCCACGGCGGGGCACGCCTTCGCGGGGTTCAAGGGGATCGAGGTGCGCCGGGTGATCCTGCTCGGACCGTCCCACCACGAGTTCTTCCGGGGGGCGGCCCTCCCGGCGAGGGGCGTGACGGCCTTCGCGACACCGCTGGGGGACGTCCCGCTGGACGGGGAGGCCCTGGAGCGCCTCCGGAAGGCGGGGGGCTTCGACGGTCCCGCCTCCGCCCACGGACCCGAGCACAGCCTGGAGGTGGAGCTGCCCTTCCTCCAGGTGGTGGCGCCGGGGGCCCGGATCGTCCCCGTCCTGGTGGGGTCGGGCACGGACCGGGCGGGTGCGGCGGAGCTGGCCCGCGCCCTGGTCCCGCTGCTGGACGGCACCACGGTCGTCGTGGCCTCCTCGGATTTCACGCACCACGGGAAGGGCTACCGGTGGGCGCCCTTCGAGGGTGATCCCCTCCTGTCGGAGCGCCTCCTGGACCTGGGACGCGCCACCGCGGGCCGTGCGGCGGCCATCGATCCCCGGGGCTTCTGGGAGCAGGTGGAGGTCAGCGGCGACACGGTGTGCGGTCAGCACGCCATCGAGGTGCTCCTCCAGCTGCTGGCCCACGCCTTCGACGGGCGGGGGCGGGTGGCCCGCGTCACCACCTCCGGCGAGGTCACGGGGGACTGGGACCGCTCGGTGACCTACGCCGCCGTCCGCTTCTCCGGCGAGTGGAGACCGTGGCGGGACGACCCGGCACCTCCGGAGCTCGGGAAGCTGGACCTGCAGGAGCAGAAGGCACTGCTGGAGCTGGCACGGGCCACCCTCGTCACCCACCTCGAGCACGGGCCCGAGCTGGCCGGCTGGTACGCCAGCCACCGGGTCACCGGCAACCTCGCCGCCATCGCGGGGGCCTTCGTCACCGTCAACCGGAGGGGCGTGAGGCCCGAGGAGGGGAGGCTCCGGGGCTGCATCGGCTCGATCATCGGGCGGGAGCCCCTGGCCGACACGGTGGTGCACGCCGCGGTCTCCGCGGCCCACGACCCCCGTTTCCCGCCCCTGGAGGCCCGGGAGCTTCCCGGCGTGGTCCTGGAGGTCTCGGTGCTCTCCCCGCCCCACCGCGTGCCGGGCCCGGAATCCATCGTCCTCGGCACGCACGGCGTGATCCTGACGAAGGGCGGTCGCAGGGCGGTGTACCTGCCCCAGGTGGCCGCCGAGACCGGCTGGGACCTGCCCACCTTCCTCTCCCACCTGGCGCAGAAGGCGGGCCTCCCGCCGGACGCCTGGCGGAAGGGAGCGCGGCTGGAGGTCTTCACGGCCCAGGTCTTCGCCGAGGAGGAGGAGACGCCGTGAGCCGCCGGATCACGCGCCGTGACCTGGGGCGTCTGGTGGGTGCGGGGGCGCTGGCCGGCATGGCCTCCCGCGCGGTCAGCGGCGGCCCCGTCCGCCGCCCGGGCGTGGTGGGCCTGGCGCCGCTGACGGCGGGCCCCGGGGGGAGGCTGGACCCCGTGGCGGCGCGGACCGCCATGGCCGGGGCCCTCGTGGCCGCCACCGGGGAGCCCACCGCGGAGAGGGCGGCAGCCGCGCTCTTCGGACCGGGGGACACCGTGGGCATCAAGGTCAACTGCCTGGCCGCGCCACGGCTGTCGCCCCACCCCGAGCTGGTGGAGGCCCTGGCGGAGCTGATCGCCTCGGCGGGCGTGCCGCCCGACAGGATCCTCGTCTTCGAGCGCTCGGAGCGGGAGCTCCGGAAGGCCGGCCTGCCCCCGGGGACCCACGCCCGGTTCCGGAGCGTGGGCATCGAGCGGGACTGGGAGGCCCGGCCCGCCGTGTCGGGCTCCATCGGCTCCTGCTACGCCAGGATCGTCTCCCGACGCTGCACGGCCCTGGTCTCCTTCGGTGTGGTGAAGGACCACGACCTGGCCGGCGTCTCAGCCGGGCTCAAGAACTGGTACGGGGTGATCCACAACCCCAACAAGTATCACGACGACAACTGCGACCCCTTCGTGGCCGACGTGGTGAACCATCCCTGGATCCGGGACAAGCTCAGGCTGACGGTGCTGGACGGGGTCCTGGCCCAGTGCCACGGCGGGCCGGCCTTCCGCGCCGACGCCACCTTCGACCTGGGCCTCGTGGCGGCCAGCACGGACCCCGTGGCGGCGGACGCCTGGGCCTGGAAGGTCATCGAGGCCGAGCGGAAGCGGCGCGGGATGCCCGGCCTCGAGGCGGAGAAGCGGCCCCCGCGCTTCATCGCCACGGCGGCCTCCTACGGACTGGGCGTCGGGGACCCGGCGAAGGTCCGGGAGGTCCGGGCATGAGCGGGGGGATGGACCGCCGCAGGCTCGTGGTGCTGGGGGCGGTGGGGGCCGTGGCCATGGCCCTGCCCGGCCGCGGCCTCGCGGGCCGGCCCCGGCCCGGCGAGGCCATCGAGGGCGACGAGCTCCCGGTGGCCGAGGCCTCCTGGTGGAAGCGGCTCGACCAGGGGAGGGTGGAGTGCCAGCTCTGCCCAAGGGGTTGCCGCGTGGCCGACATGGAGCGGGGCAGCTGTGGGGCCCGGGAGAACCGGGGCGGAACCTACGTCACCCTGGTGAACGGTGCCGCCTGCGCGGTGCACGTGGACCCCATCGAGAAGAAGCCCTTCTTCCACGTCCTGCCGGGGGAGACGGCACTGTCGTTCGCCACGGCGGGCTGCAACGTGGAGTGCAAGTTCTGCCAGAACTGGGAGATCTCCCAGTTCCGTCCGGAGCAGGTCCGGTCCTGGTACCTGCCCGCCGAGGCGCTGGTGGCCCTGGCACGGAAGAACGGGGCCCGCCTCACGGCCGCCACCTACTCCGAGCCCGTGATCTTCTGGGAGTACGTGCGTGACGTGGCCCGTGCGGCGCGAAAGCAGGGGATCCGCCCCACGGTGGTGAGCAACGGCTACATCCAGGAGAAGCCCCTCCGGGAGGTGCTGCCCCTGCTCACCGCCTACAAGGTGGACCTCAAGAGCTTCTCCGAGCGGTTCTACAGGGAGCTCATCCGGGGCGAGCTGAAGCCGGTCCTGAAGACCCTGGAGATCACGAGGGAGGTGGGTACCTGGCTGGAGATCGTGGTGCTCATCATCCCCACCTGGAACGACACCGACGAGGAGGCCCGGAAGCTGGCCCGCTGGGTGAAGACCCACCTGGGGCCGGACGTGCCCGTGCACCTCACGCGCTTCCACCCCACCTACCGGCTGACCAACCTGCCGCCCACGCCCGTCGCCACCCTGGAGCGCCTCTGGAAGGTGGCCCGCGCCGAGGGGCTGCACTTCGTCTACCTGGGCAACGTCCCCGGCCACCCCGGTGAGAACACCACCTGCCCCGGCTGCGGTGCCGTCCTCATCCGGCGGATGGGCTTCACCGTCCTCGCCAACCGGCTCGCGAAGGGCCGCTGCCCCGACTGCGGGCGGGAGATCCCCGGCGTGTGGAGCTGAGGGGCGGGGGGTGGAGTGGAGGGGTGTTTTCGTGAAACGTGAAACGTCAAACGTGAAACGAAGGACCCGCCCGCCCGCCCGGGAGAAGAGAACCACGGATTCCACGGATGTATCGGATTACGAAGAAGATAGAAATATCCCGGACATACGTCCGATTTCACGCCGGTCAGATGGGTATGACCTTCAGAGAGTTTTGCAGTTGGCTAACGTGAAACGTGTAACGAAAGAGGCACCTCCGGTGTGGGTGCCACGGGTGGATGCGGCGGGGTATTCCTTGCGTCCCTGCGCCCCTGCTCCTGACCCTGTCCCCGTCCCTGTCTCCTCCGGCGTGACCCCGCGCACCATGCCGTCGCGACGTTCGGGGTATCCTGGTTCCATCCACATGGAAGGGCGGGATGATCATGAGGAGATTGACCGTCGTGCTGGGAGTCGTGCTGGCGGCCTTCGGGACCGGGGTGCTGTGGGCAGGGGAGGCCTGGATTCCGGTCACCGCCCACGCCACGGGCGTGGGCGGTACGGTGTGGCGTACGGACCTCGAGATCCGGAACACCGGGGAGGGAACGGCCAGGGTGCGGATCGAGGCGCTGCTCGAGGGCCAGGCCAACCCCGATCCCGCCGGTGTGGAGGTGACGGTCGGGGAGGGGGAGTCCCTCCGGATCGGGGACGTCCTGTGGAGCCTGTTCTCCGTCGAGGGTGCGGCAGCGCTCAGGCTGACGGCGGTGGAGGGAGCCTTCCTGGCCTCCAGCCGGACCTACAACCTGACGGCCGGGGGAACCTACGGACAGTACGTACCGGCGATCTCCGGAGGGGACGCCCTCGGGAAGGGCGAGACCGGAGAGCTGATCCAGCTGGCGCAGTCTGAGGACCCGACCACGGGCTACCGGACGAACCTGGGGCTTCTGGAGACGGCGGGTGCGACGACACCTGTGACGGTGATCCTCCGCGATGCCGGTGGCGCGGAGCTGGGACGGTTCGTCCAGGACCTGGAACCCGGCGAGCTGGTCCAGATCGGCCAGGTGTTCCGGAGGGGGAGGCCCGGCCACGTGGACGACGGCCACATCGTGCTGGAGACCACGGGGGAGGGCGGCCGTTTCCTGGCCTACGCCTCGGTGGTGGACAACCGGACGGGCGACGCGGTGTTCGTCCCGGTCCTGCGCCGGGCGCAGGCTGTGGGCGCCGGTACCGGGGTGGTGGCGGACCACCTGGCGGCCGATGCCTTCGACACGCTGACCGCGGTCCAGGCCGATGCGGCGCGCCAGCGTTTCGCCAGGATCTTCTACGGTCACACGTCACACGGAAGCCAGATCATGACGGGCCTCGGGATGCTGGAGGCCGAGAGCGCCACCTGGGCCATGCCGCAGTTCACCGAGCGGAGCACGGACCTCGGCCACAACGGTGACCTCGCCTGGGTGGGCGTGACCCGCGACATGCTCGGCGAGGACGGCAACGGCTTCGACATGGTGGTGTGGTCCTGGTGCGGGGGCGTCTCGGACAACACGCCCGAGGGCATCCAGGCCTACCTGGACGCCATGGACGGGCTGGAGCGGGACTATCCGGGCATCGTGTTCGTGTACATGACGGGGCACCTGGACGGGACGGGAGAGGACGGCACCCTGCGCCGGAACAACGACCAGATCCGGTCCTGGTGCCGGCAGCACGGCACGGTGCTCTTCGACTTCGCGGACATCGAGCGCTGGGACCCCGACGGCGTGGAATACCCGGAGGGGAGCGACGCCTGCGAGTGGTGCAGCAGCTGGTGCGGGGAGCACGCCTGCCCCGACTGCGGTGGCTGCGCCCATTCCCACTGCTTCAACTGCTACCGGAAGGGAAGGGCCTTCTGGTGGCTCCTCGTCCGGACGATGGAGGAGGAACGGTAGGCCCTGCTGTCGCCTTCGTGAAACGTGAGACGTGAAACGTGAAACGTGAAACGAATGAGGCGCTTCCGGTGTGGACGTGATGGGTGGATACGGCAGGGTATTCTTTTCTCCCCTGCGCCCCTGCACCTGGACGTGTCCGTGTCCCTGTCCGTGTCCCTGTCCGTGGCCGTGTCCCTGTCCGTGGCCGTGTCCCTGACCGTGTCCCTGATCTCGTCCTCTGTCTCCTGTCCCCTGGCATGCCCATGGCAGGCCCGGTCCTTCGTTTCACACACGGTCGGGTGGGGATCCCGTGCCGTCCCGGTCCTCCAGCTCCCCGCACTTCCATCCACCGCGGCCGCCCTTCTTGACCCGGTAGAGCAGGTCGTCGGCCCGGAGCAGGACCCGCTCGGGGGTCACGGGTCCGGGTCCTCCGGGAACGGCCACGGCTCCGGTGGAGACGGTGACCTCCATGCGGCGGTCCCCCTCGCCGGCCATGACGGAGATCCTGGAGATGCGAAGGGAGACGGCCTCCACGGCCTCCCGGTCGGCGCCGGGCAGGACCACGAGGAACTCGTCCCCGCCAAAGCGACCGGCCACATCCTCGGGACGGATGGACTCCCGGAGCTGCCGGGCCACCTCCCGGAGCACGCGGTCGCCTTCCACATGGCCGAAGATGTCGTTGACCTCCTTGAACCGGTCCACGTCCAGGAGCAGTACGCCAAAGCGGCGGCGGAACCCCTCGTGAAGGTGGAGCACGTCCTCCAGGGCCGACCGGACCAGTCGGCGGTTGGGGAGACCGGTGAGGGGGTCGTGGTTGGCCAGGTGCTCGAGTTTCTCCGCGAGGTCCTCGAGCTCCCGGGTCCGGACCGCAACCTCCTCCTCCAGTTCCCTGGCATGCCTCCTGAGCCAGGCCATGCGCCACCGATGAACGGCGACGCCGGCAAGGAGCAGGAGCAGGAAGAGGCCGCCCTGGAACCAGCGGCGCATCCACAGGGGAGCCTGGACGGTGATGGGCAGGACCACCTCGGGCCCGGGGATCCCGGCCGCGCTCAGGGGCTGGAGGTGGAGACGGGTGGTGCCCGGAGGCAGGTTGGTGTATCGGAGCTCGCGGTCGGGCCGGCGGACCGGGAGCCAGCCCGGGTCCACGCCCTCGAGCCGGGCCCGGTAGCCGCACCGGGAATGGTCCCGGAACGCAAGCACGGCAACGTGCACCGTCATGTGGCGTTCCGCCCAGCCCAGATCCAGACGGTCGGGATAGTCCTCGCTCCGGTCCGGCATCTCTGCACGCTCCACCACGAGCGGCGGGGCCTGGCGGAGGGGCCGGTCCAGTGCTGGATCGTAGCGTGAGAGCCCGCCGATGGTCCCGATCCACACCCGCCCCCCGGTATCGGCCAGGAGACCATGTTCGTTGGTCTCCCAGTCCGCGAGACCGTCCTCAGGGTTGAAGAGCCGCTGATCACCGCCAGGAGACATCCGTACCACGCCCTGGCTGGTGCCCACCCAGATGGCACCCCTGGGGTCCTCGGCCAGGGCGAAGACGTGGGGGCTGGAGTTGGCGATGGCAGTCAGCTCCACGGCTCTCCAGCTGCCGTCGGGCTCGCGGACGGCGAGGCCCGTGTCGTTTCCCGTCCAGAGCCGTCCCCTGGTGTCCTCGAGCAGGACCGTGATCCAGGATCGACCGGGGAGCGGGGGGCGCGCCCGGAGGACATGTAGGGGCCCACCGTCACTCCAGGCGAGGTGGTCCCCGAGGCTCGCCCAGACGCCACCGGCGTGTCGTGGGGCCAGGCAGCGGACGAAGGATACGGAGTCGCCCCCGGTGTCCCGGTCGATGACCTGCCAGCTGCCGTCGGGCTCGCGAATTGCCAGTCCGGCTCTGGCCGATCGGCCGCCGACCCATAACCTGCCATCGGAAGTGTCCAGGATGTCGAAGGCATTCTCCGGGATCGCGGAATTTCGGACGGGCCGGACCCGGGAGGCACCGGCCGGGAGGGCGTCGACGCCCAGGTTGGTGAGGAACCAGACGGTACCGTCCGGGGTGGCGGCCACGGTCCAGACCAGGGGATGGGAGAGTCCGTCATCGGCCCCGATGATTCGCCGTACGCTGGGCCGCTCACCGGGGTCCAGGAGGACGGCTCCCGCGAGGGTGCCCGCCCAGATTCCCGAGGGAGTCCTCCGGAGCCCGAACACGCAGTCGTCCGGCAATCCCCGGTGCACGCCCAGCGTGGTGAATGCGGTGCCACCGAGGCGGACCAGGCCGCCGATGTCGGTGCCCACCCAGAGGTTGCCCTCGGGGTCGCGGAGTGTGCAATTCACCACGTCGGAGGCCAGGCCGTCGGCCCGGCCCAGGTGCAGGCTCCCCCCCGGAGCCGCCGCGCCGCCGAAGAGGTAGAGCCCGCCACCGTTGGAGGCCACGGCCATGGTGCCGGAGGCGTCGGCCCGGAGGTTCCACACGTCCCGGATCGTCTGCCCCCGGTAGAGGACCTCGCTCCAGGATCCCGCGGTGTACCTCCAGAGACCGTCCGTCCCGCCGCCGGCCCAGATCTCCCCATCCAGGACAGCCACGTGGCGAAGGGCCGTCCATCCACCCGGCGGTGGCGGGAGCACCTCGGCCATGCCCTCACCGTCAAGATGGATGATCCGGTCGAGGTAGGCCACGAGGGCACCGTCACCCCACCGGGCCAGGGCCGTGACCAGGGTCCGCGGCAGGTCCTGCGGAGGGGGAAGCTCGCGATACTCACCGGTGGTGACGATTCTCAGCCCGTGCTCGGTACCCGCCAGGATCCTGCCATCGGTCCACTCCAGCAGGGCGCCACACCACTCTCCGCGGGTGCCGGGGAGGTCCAGCGTCCGGGGGCTGGCACCGTCCACCACGGCGAGCCCGGCCCCTGTCCCCACCCAGAGCCGGCCCTGCGAGTCGGTCATGAGAGCCCGGACGCGGTTGGCCGGAAGCCCCTCGCGTACACCGAAGACGGCGAAGTCGTCGCCGTTGTACCGGGCCAGACCGCCAAGTGTGCCCACCCAGAGGTAGCCGCGACCATCCCGGACGAGAGCGGTCACCTGGGACTGTGGCAGACCGTCGCCGATGGTGAGATGCTGGACCGGCAGGAGCTGGGCGGAGAGCCCGGGGGCCAGACAGGTGACCAGCAACACGACCAGGCGAGCGATGGTGGCAGGTTTCGTCATGGGCTCTCGACCGATTCTACAGGAATGTGCCGGGCCGGATGAAGGGAGTAGGGAGTATCGGATCCGTGGGCACCTCCGGCGAGCCTCAGGGCGATCCCAGCTGCGGTTCGTCCAGGGCCCACAGCGTGGGAACCTGGACCTCGAGACGGACGAGGAGCGTCCCGGATACAGGATCGCAGTCCAGCGACCACAGCGTCAGGCCCTCGATGGAACGCCGCAGGCGATGCGGTTTCCTTCCGTCCAGGGAGATCCGCCAGAGGCCCTCGGACTCGAAGTAGCGGGCGAAGACCAGAGAGGTGTTGCCGGGTTCCCAGCATGGCCACGCCCCGTCCGGCCAGAGGTGCGTGGGGGGGGCCGATCCGTCGAGGGGCACGAGCCACACGCCGGCGGAGGCGGGAGATGGAGGACGATACCCTCCGGAATAGGCCACCATGGTTCCGTCCGGAGAGATTCGTGGAGCCTCGATCCTGGCACCGGTGGCGAGAAGCCGTTCCCGCCCGGTGGCGAGGTCCCGCACGATCAGCCGATCGGACCCCTCGCCACGCTGCACGAAGAGCAGGATCCCGCCTGGCCCCTGGACCGGGTCGCCGATCTCCGGGGTACCGTGGAAGAGGACTTTCCTGTTCCCGGTACCGCTGTACGGCCACCGCTCCACGCGGGAGCCGTCTCCGGTGGACACGGTCACCAGGAGATCGTGCCCGTCCGGGGTGAACGTGATGTCCTCCAGGGGCCCTGTTCCGAGGACCCTGGGCTTCCACGACCCGCCACGGAAGAGCACGATCTCGCGATCCGCCGGCCGTTCCATGAGCACGGCAACAGCCGTACCACCCGGTGCGATCGCGGCGTGCGCCACATGATCCCGTGGCACGATCCACCTGGGCTCTGAATGGGCATCAGCAAGGATGGCAACGCCGTCGAGCTTGGTGCCGCGGCAGAACACGATGCGTCTGCCGTCCTGCCGGACGGTGGGGGAGGTGGCATTGTCGGCACCCACGGTCAGGGGCTGTGGAGAGCCGTCAGCCAGGGGGATGTACCACAGGTCGAAGGTCCCCGAGCTGTTGGAGGCGAGAACGAGGCCCTCCGAGTCCCGGGTCCAGCTGAGCCCGTAGTGCTGGGCCTTCCGGGTTGTGAGGCGTCGGCGCGAGCTCCCATCGGGCCGCGCCACGAGGAGATGGCCGTCGCCCCCCTCGGGGTCGCTTGTGGTCCAGGCGATCCAGCGCCCGTCGGGCGACCACCTGGGCCAGTACCCCGGCCTCGAGAGTCCGATCGTGCTGCCGTCGGGATGGTGCACGGTGACGGTGCTCCCCTCCGGAGAGGTGGCCGTGACGACAAAACCCTGTCCACCGGGCTCGAAGGAGACCGCGGTCGCGTTCTCCAGGAAGAGGCCAGGCTCACCGCCCAGGACGGGGACCCGCCAGATGGTGGGTGAGGTCCGGCCCGCGCCGTAGACGGTGAAGTAGATCTGTGTTCCGTCCGGAGAGAACACGGGTGCCGGCCCCCGGACCTCCAGGTCACGGGTCAGCTGGAGCGCCTCCTCCAGACCGGGCTTGACCAGGAAGATGGAGTAGATCCCCGTGGCGGTGTCAGGTGCGACGGCCGCCAGGAGCTCTCCCCTGGGGGAGTACACCGGCTTGAACAGCCCGTGCCGCCACCTGAGGAGCTCGTGGAGCCTGGGCTCGGGGCCGGAGGTCCGTGAGCGGTGGGGTACCAGGAGGAGGGCCCCCAGCGCCATCAGGCCGACCAGGAGGCCCGCCCGGAGCAAGGGAGGCCCCGCTCTCCTGGACTCCGGTGTCATTCCGGATTCACGGGAACGGGAAGAGCCCGCCGGTGCACCTGGTTCCGGACCGGTGTGGACCTCCGCGATGAACCGGTAGCCGCGGCGATGGACGGTCTGGATGATGGTGGGCTTCCTGGCATCGTCACCCAGAAGCTTCCGGAGCTCCCGGATGGCGTGGAAGAGCGCGTCGTCGGTGACGATCACGTCGTTCCAGGCGGTGTCGAGGAGGTTCTCCTTGGTGACCACATGTCCGTGATGGCGCAGGAGCTCCCTGAGGACTCTCGCCGGACGCTCCTGGAGTTCCACGATCCGTCCGTCGCGGTGGAGCTCGAGCGTGGCGTCATAGAAGACATAGGGCCCAAAAGAATAGGTGATATCGGTTTCGGAGGAAGATTGCCCGGAGCTGCCCATTGGGCAGAATTCTAACACCTCGGCATCCACGATGGTGAGCGGCTTCCCCTGCGGGACGGTGCACGGCGGGGTGCAAACGGGGTACAATCCGGGGCCACGGGAGGTGACGGCCATGATCGAGACGATTCGTAGGCATCTGGGTGAGAAGTCGGATCTCCTCGACTACCGCTGTACGGGGATCCCCGGCGAGATGCTCCACCTGCCGGGTCCCGATTTCGTGGACCGGGTGGTGGCGGTGACCGACCGGCCCCCCTCGGTGCTCCGGAACCTCGCCCTGCTGTTCAACACGGGGCGATTGGCGGGGACGGGGTACCTCTCGCTCCTGCCGGTGGACCAGGGGATCGAGCATTCGGGTGCCGCATCCTTCGCCCCGAACCCGATCTACTTCGACCCGGAGAACATCGTGAAGCTCGCCATCGAGGGCGGGTGCAACGGAGTGGCCTCCACGCTGGGGGTCCTCGGAGCGGTTTCGCGGAAGTACGCCCACAGGATTCCCTTCATCGTGAAGATCAACCACAACGAGCTGCTGACCTACCCGCCCATCTACGACCAGACGCTCTTCGCGTCGGTGGAGCAGGCCTTCGAGCTCGGTGCGGTCGGCATCGGGGCCACCGTCTACTTCGGTGCCGAGGAGAGCCGTCGGCAGATCCAGGAGGTGTCCGAGGCGTTCCAGAGGGCCCACGAGCTCGGCATGTTCACGGTGCTGTGGTGCTACCTCCGGAACTCCGCCTTCAAGAAGGACGGCACGGACTACCACACCGCGGCGGACCTCACGGGGCAGGCCAACCACCTGGGTGTCACCATCGAGGCCGACATCGTCAAGCAGAAGCAGCCCGAGCTCAACGGCGGCTACACCGCGCTCGGCTTCGGCCGGACCCACAGGCTGGTCTACGAGAAGCTCGTGCCGGAACACCCCATCGAGTGGACCCGCTGGCAGGTGGCGAACTGCTACATGGGGCGGGCCGGCCTGATCAACTCGGGTGGAGCCTCCGGGGAGAACGACCTGGCGCAGGCGGTGACCACGGCGGTGATCAACAAGCGGGCCGGCGGCATGGGCCTGATCTCCGGGCGCAAGGCGTTCCAGAAGCCCATGGAGGAGGGTGTGAGGCTCCTCAATGCCATCCAGGACGTCTACCTCTGCAGCGACGTCACCATCGCCTGAGACCCGATCATCGAAGCGGTGTGAGCCCCCACCTCCGGGTGGGGGCGTTGTCGTCTCCCGGCACGGGAGCCGGACGTGGGGGTGGACGTTCCGGTACACGAAAAAGCGCCCCGCCAGGGGGCGGGGCGCGCGATTCCGGTCGTGGTTCGGGCTCAGAAGGTCCAGCCCAGGTAACCGGTCAGGACGTTGATGGAGCCCGTGGTGTCGTAGAGGTAGGGCTGCTTGTCATCGAACTTGGCGTATCGGTAGCGGCCCCCGATGTAGAGGCCCTTGTTGATGTGGAAGTTTGCGAGGAACGAGACATCCCACCTGGAGACGTCCAGTCCGGAGTACTCCGGTGTCCGGGAGAAGTCGAACATCGTGGAGGGGTGGGTCGCCATGTAGTCGCCGGCGGGCAGGTCGAAGGGATCGATCTTGCCGTCGGAGGACGACCAGGTCAGGTCGAGACCCAGGTCCCACCGCTCGGTGGGGCTGAAGTGGACACCGGCCATCAGGGTGTTCGTCGTGGATCCGTAGGAGAGGCGGTCGATCGCGTAGCCATCCTGGCCACCCATGATGCCGCCTGCTCACCCATCGAAGATCGGTATGGTGGTCGGTGCGTCCAGCGAGCTGTCCAGCCAGCTGTACCCCGCGAACCAGGTCCACCTGGAGATGGGGCTGCTGGAGAACATGACGGTGAACGACTGGTTCGTCCGGGACCAGTCCGTCAGGTCCCCATCCGAGTTGTCCCCGTTCCACCACCTGTAGGCGGCGTTGAACACGGAGGTTGCGCTCACGTTGAACGTGGCCGCGAGCCGGATCTCGTCCCAGCTCGAGGGCAGGGCCGTGCCGTCACCGATCCTCGCATCCTGGAACTGGAAGTACTGGGGCGAGCTGAAGGGGTTCCTGTACGGTGGCGACTCCAGGGTCGAGGCCAGCTGGTTGAGCGACATGAACGGGTTGTCCACGCTCGCGTGCCGGTACCGCGCGTCCAGGCGCCACTTCCTGGCAGGCCGCGCCCGCCAGGAGATCCCCAGCAGGTTGGTGGTGGTCGTGGTGTCTCCCGAATCCGTGACCGCGAAATGGTCACGGTCCACGGACCTGTAGTTCCAGGTGAACTTCAGCGTGCCGGTCTTCCTGCCGAAGCGGTAGGAGAGGTCGGCATTGGACTCGACGGTGCTCCGGTTGAGGGCGGACTGCCGCAGGAAGTTGGGCTCGAAGTTGTAGAGCTCCCGGTAGGTCCTGCCCGCGGTGGGCCCGGCGACGGAGGTCCGCTCGTTGGTCTCCACGGAGAAGTCGTCGTTGTCCAGCGTGTAGACCCTGCCGCGCCAGCGGAGCCGCCATCCCCTGCCCAGACGTCCGGCCACGGTGGCCATGTAGCCGCTGTAGGAGGCCTTGAGCCCGGTGTACCTGTTCTCGGTCTCCGACCACACGCCGGTCCCGGTCAGGTAGAACCCCTTCCCCAGGTCCTGTTGCAGGTCGAGACGGGCGATGCCCTTGTCGATGTCGGGCATCATGTCCACCGGCATGGGACCCTCGGCGGAGTCGTACTGCAGCCGGTCGTCGAAGAGCGGCTTGCGCTTCTCGGGATGCAGCGCGTCGTCGTAGGTCACGCTCAGTGACCGGTAGTTTTCCCGGTGCTTCCGGGCGGTGTACCGCGCCGTGATCCCGCCGCTGTGCCAGGCAAGCCTGGCCTCCAGGGCGGCATCCCGCGTGTGCTCGTTGATCGGCCGGTTCATGCCGTTCACGTGGCAGGTGTCGCAGTGGGAGAGCACGAGCGCCTGCCTGTGCCCCTCCCTGTGCTGGTCCCGGAACTCCACGGCGAAGGTGAGCATCTCGGCCCCGGGGAACTGGAACTCGGTCCGGTTGTGGAGCACGGCGTAGGTCAGGTCGTAGGTGCGCCACGGGTTGTGGTCCTCGTGCTGGACCACCTTTCCGTTGATGGAGGTTCCCTCCATGTAGGTCAGCGGATCGTGGCCCAGCCGGTGCAGGAGCTTGGTGTAGGTGGTGTGGGACCGGACCATGCGCTTGATGTCGAAGTCGAAGGTGGTCGTGGCGTCGTCCGAGTGACGGATATCGGTCTCGAGCTGGAGACCACCCATGTCACCGTGCGAGGCCAGGTTCAGCGTGAACTGGGGACCACCCTGGTCGGGTTCGTACTCGGAGACCATGTCGGAAGAGTCCGACGTGGTGGTGCCCCAGGCACCCATCTCGAACGAGCTGGTCGTGGTGCCCTCGTCGCCGGCCACGGCGAGGAGGGGAAGGCTGACCAGTCCGCCGACGAGGACGATGCGAAGCAGCGTTTTCATCGTCGATCCTCCTTCCTCACCGGGTCAGCCCACGTCCGCTGCCGGGCAGCGTCTGCGAGGGCAGGTCGCTTCCGTGGACGCGGGGGTGACAGGTGGTGCACTTGGTGGTGAATGCGCGGTTCATGCTGTACCGCCCGTCAGGATTCTCGTACTCGGTGCCACCCACCTCCACCGGGCCGTCCGGGCTCACCAGGGCGGCGTGGAAGTGGAACTCGTGGCACTGGAGGCACAGCATGGGCTCGTTGGCCACCAGAAGATTGTTGGCCACGGTCCCGTGGGGATCGTGGCAGATCCTGCAGTCCTCCTCCACCGGCTCGTGCTCGAACACGAACGGCCCCTCCTGGGCCTGGTGGCAGGTGAAGCACAGGTCGTTGATCCGCCGGTGCGTCCTGAGCTGGGCCTCGGTGGCCAGGTGGGTATCGTGGCAGCTGGAGCAGGTCATCTTCCCTTCCCGGACCGGATGGTGGGAGGGAAGCTGCATCCGGGCCGCCACATCACCGTGGCAGTCGGTACAGCTGTCGAGGGGATTGCCGGGGTCGTGGACCGCATGGCAGTCGAAGCAGGTCAGGCCCTCGGCGGCATGGGTCGAGGCGTCCCACTCCGGGAGCCCCTTCTCTCTGTGACAGGCGAGGCAGGTCCGGGCGTCCTCCGCTGTTGGCCTGGCGAAGGTGCGGATGAGAGCGGGATCGCCCTCCTCCATGTGCCGGGTGCCGTCTCCGTGGCACCCCTCGCAACCCGTGGTCCTGCCGGGCACCTCGAAGGGCTTGATCTGCATGTGGATGTTTCCGGCCATCGCTGCGGCGACCTCGTCATGGCAGTCGGCACAGGTGGGGCCGTCACCGGCTGAAGCCGGCCACGCCACGATGCAGATCAGGCATCCGAGGGCGAGCAGCACTCGTGCTTTCATGATCTGGTTCCTCCTTGCTCCCGAAAAAAATCGGTGATGAATCCGAAGATATGGATGGTGTCAGGGCCGGGGAGGAGGACACCGGCATCCCATGCCGCATCCCCGGTGTGCCACCCCTCCGGGGCGGCCGCTGCCGCGGCTTCACCGGAAGGGCGTTCTGCGGTGTGCGGACGGGAAGCTCGTGCTCACATTCACAAGCTAGGAGTCTCAGAATAGCCTGTCAAGCTTATGTCACTTTGGGAAGATGAACAGTACCACACATTATCAAACGAGTACACAGTGATACCTCAAGTCACGAAACGGCAATGGGATAGCATTTTCGAGTGATTCCGGGATGGTGTTGGGAGAGGGTCGCGTGTCTGTCAGGAGTCTCAATATAGGATCGTTTCCGGAAGGTGGTGTCCGGTGGGGATTCCGGCAACGAAAATCGGCGGGCCCGGAGGCCCGCCGTGGAGCGCGAGACGCGATGGGGTCAGTGGGACTTCTGGAACAGGGCCAGGAGGGGATCGCCCTCGTAGCCGAGTCCTGCCCAGTCGATCCTGCCGCCATCGCTGTGACAGTCGAGGCACCCCAGCGCCTGGGAGGCGGGGGAGACCTCGTGGAACAGTCCCATGTAGTGGACGGTCGGCATCCAGTCGAACTCGGCGTTGTCGAGGCCGTAGAGCTCGCTCGTGGCCTGGCGGACCGCGTCGGTCATGTCACCGCTCACGTAGAACACGCCGGTCCTGATGGGGAGGAGCCACCGCTTCTCCGTCAGGACGGGCATCACGGCGTGGTACTCCTTGAAGGCGAAGAGGCGGGAACCGGGATCGTCCTTCGATCCCACGGGGACCGCCATCATGATCTCGCCCCTGTCGTTGGTGGCGACGGGCTTGCCGGCCTCCTGCATGTGGCTGGTCTTGCCGTTCCACCACCGCAGCACCGGCTTGACCTCCTTCTCGAAAGTCGCCGTGTAGACGTGCTTGCCCTTCTCCTCGCTGTAGATCCCCTTGGACCAGTCCCGCACCATGTTGGTGGGGTTCTCCTTGGCGAAGACGGGGATGTGGCAGGCCGTACAGAAGACGCGCTTCGTGTGGGTGTCGAGGATGGCCTGACCATGCGGCTCGGTGCCGTGGCAGTCGTCGTTGTCGCACTTGATGTTCCTGTCCGGCATCTCGTTGCCCGCGATGTCGGCACCCGGCCCCGGGATCCTGTGGTCCTCGCCGGCGTGGCAGTCGATGCACTGCATGTCGTTGCCGTCGGAGGCCATGTGGACGTCGAAGTCCGTGTCGCAGTCGGTCTGCTTGTACTCCAGGTCGCCGCGCTTGAAGTTCGCGCCACCGCCGGAGGCCGCGTGGCATCGCAGGCACATGGTCCGCGTGGGCAGGGAGATCCGCCTGGACACGGAGTCCAGCCCGACCTGGTTCTTCCAGAGGATGGGCTTCCACTCCCAGCCGCCCTCCTCGGTCTCGTAGAGGCCGCGCCGGTACCCGCTGGCGTGGCAGATGAGGCAGTCCATGTTCTCCATCTCGGCATCGGTCAGTTCCTCGCCGGGAAGCGTGCCGTTGCCGGGGTGGCACTTGGAGCAGCCCTCCTCCACGACCTTGCCCTCGGGTGTCACGTACTCACCGATCCACATGGGGACGGGATTCGTGCAGTAGTCGTTGATCTGGTTGATCTTGCCCAGCTTCTTGCCCTCGGCGCCCACCACGTTCGAGGCCTCGGCCTTCCACTGGTAGTGCTGGGAGTGGAAGAAGGTCCGGGCCTGCTTCTTGTGGCATTTCAGGCAGGTCTTCGTTCCCTCGTAGTGCTCGAAGTACTTCTGGTGGGAATAGGTTTTCCTGGCGACGGCCGGCGTGGCCAGCAGACCGGCCACGGTGACCGCCAGAAGGATCTGTTTCGTTCGCATCTCCATCGCCTCCTCAGAACCGGGCGATCAGGCCCAGGGTGAACATGGATGCGCTGTCGTAGGTGGGGAAGCCGAGGATCGGCGTGGAATCGAGCTTCTTGGGGGCTCCCAGGTGCCAGCCGGAGCCCGAGTAGTCGTGGTCGTAGTTGATGTAGGCGACCTTGAGCTGGAAGTTCTTGTTGATCTTGTGGAAGAAGTACCCCTCCCAGACGTCGCCGCGGGTGGCCGTCTTGGCCCCGATGAGGTCGTCCTGGGCCGGCGTGAAGTTGAACCAGTACTTGGAACCGTGGTTGTACTCGAGGCCGATGGCGGTGCGGTCGTTGTTGAAGTTCCACTTGGCGCCGATGTACCACATGTCCCCACTGTGGGAGGTGGGGGTCTCGAAGGGATCCGACAGCAGTCCGCCGAACGGCGTGGTCACGTTGTCCGGGTGGGACTTGGAGTAGTTCAGGTTGATGAACCAGTCGAAGGGGCCGTCCCGCCGCATGAGCAGGATGCCGGCCATGTCGAAGTCACCCAGGTTGGCCGAGGGCGAGAACCGCATGACCATGGGGGCGGGAACGGGGTTGCCCGTGACCGGGTCGGTGGGCAGCACCACCATGCCGTTGAAGCCGTCGGTGACGTCGAAGGCCCGGGCCACGGTGGTCTGGATCAGCATGTCGTCGGTGTTCCAGATATCCCAGTTGAGGCCCAGGAACCACGCGTCGTCGAGCCACGTGTCGTTGGCGAGAACCTGGCCGTTGCCGAAGCCGGACTCGTAGCCCACGCCGTAGCAGAGGCGGACGGTGGAGTTGTCGTTGATGTGCCACCCGAAGGTGATGCCGTCGAACTGCATGTCGATGAGTGAACCCATGGGGGTTCCGCCGCGCAGCTCGTTCTGGCGGAGGTTGAGGGGCGGCCCGCTGGTGGACGGGCGGCGGCCGATGGACAGGTAGATGGGAGCTCCACCGATGTCCTTCCAGGTGAAGTAGGCACGCTCCACCCGAAGGATGTCGGAGTTGGGGACCCCGACGGTGTTGCCGTCGATGTTGATGCTGTTGGACTGGCCGTTGAAGACCTGCACACCGGTGGAGTCACCCCAGGCCTTGTACATGGAGAGCCGGCCCGTGAAGGACACGTTGTCGGCCACCCGGGCGTCGATGTTGAGCCGCAGCCGGTTGGTGTACATCAGGCTGTTGTCGTGGTCGTAGCCCTTCTGGTAGGTGGAGGGGAGCAGCATCTGCATGAGGGGGCCGAACATCTCGGGCGGGATCTGGCCCACGGCGTCCTTGATCTGATCGAAGGTGATCTGGGACAGGAACATCTGGTACTGGTCGAAGTTCTGGGCGATGAAGCCGTAGACGTCGTCGAGGCTGCCCGGGGGCATCCCGGTGGCGCCCATGTAGAACATGGTGTCCACCATGCCCTTCTGGAGCGCCATGCCGTTGAAGTGGTTGGGGATGCTGGTCGAGATGCTGTTGGCCTCGAACCGGAAATCGCCGGTGAAGTTGATCCGGTCCAGCGCGGTCTTCCGCTGGTTGTTCATGACGACCTTCCTGGTCCTCTTCTGCTTCTTCTCGTTCCTGGTGACCTGCTTCTCCAGGGCGTCGAGCCTCTGCTGGAGCTGCTGGATGGTCTGCTTGAGGGACTGGATCTCCTCCACGGTGGGGTCGGTGGTCTGGGCGAGCACCGGCCCGGCAGCCAGGAGAAGCACGACGACAGCGACGATCAGAGAGTTGCGCATCTTTCCTCCTTGTCCTTCATCCTTCTCGAAAAGGGTCACGTCCCGGATTGAAGGTCCGAGCGCGCCTCCATCAACCGCAGGTCATGGGGTGTTCGGAATCGGCCGCGTGGTCGATGGCGAACTTCTTGATCTTCTCGAGCATCTCGGGGGTGATGACCTCCGTGACCTTCTTGCCGCCGTGGGCCGTGTCCACCACGTCCTTGTGGGTGTCCACGTAGGTGTCCGAGAAGAACTCCTCCCACTGGTCCTGGATGAGGGTCATGGGCGTGTACTCACCGTTGTCCGAGTCCGCACCGTGACACACCTTGCAGTGCTCCTTGAAGAGGGCCTGACCGTCCATCTTCTTGTCCCTGGCGTTGGCGAGCCCGGACAGGGCGATGACGACCATGCCTGCCACCACGATGCTGGCGATCTTCCACGTACGATGCATTTCGACCTCCTTGTGCTTCTGTTCACAGTCACCGGCCTGCCCCGATTTCGGGAGGCCGGATCGGCGTCTATTTGTGAAAATATGCTCAACCAGGGATGTTGTCAAGTCTGTGCAACTGTCTTTCTGTGCCGTGCCCGCAGAGTGGGGGTTCCCCATGCGCGGGACCCCGGGAATCCACCGGGGGAGCCCGTGGGATGGGAACGGGTCGGGCGGGAGTCCACCGCAACCGGCGGGTGGACCGGGATCGCTGACAGTTCAGCGCATCCGGATCACGAGGTGGGCCCAGTTGGCGAGGATGGCGAGGAGCGCCACCACCCGGATCGCCCGCCACGCTCCGGTGGAGAGGACCGGCACCGGAAGGCGGAGGAGCGACCAGGCCGGGGCGAGGAGGCCACCGCCGACGAAGAGGGCTCCGAGGATCACCACCAGCGGATTCCACAGGAATGCCTCCAGGGGGTGCCCGCTCGCAAGGGCCAGGGCGGCCCTGGTGCTCCCGCAGGTGGGACAGGGGAACCCCGTGAGGTGCCGGAAGGTGCACCGCGGCAGGAGGGGAGCCAGCTTCACCCACAGGGGTGCCAGGAGGAGGGACACCACGGACGACACACCCCAGACCCACGCCAGCTGGCGCTCGCCCTCCCGGAGCGGACGGGACCTCACTGCTGTGCCGCGGCCCCCGTGAGCGCCGCGACGGCGGCGGCTCCCGAGATGGCGAAGACGATGGCCACGCAACTGCAGCAGATCACCAGGGGCAGCAGGACGGCGGCCGCCGCCTTCGCCTGGCTCGTCTCGTGGACCTCGGCAAGGCCGATGATCTCGAGGACGAGGCCCCAGAAGAAGCCGATGATCCCCCCGCACATGGGCACGATCTGGGAGAGCTGCGCGGTGGTGGCGTAGGCCATCACACGGAACGTCCCCTCGAACCCTCCACCGGCCGCACCGAGGAGGAGGAGGAAGAGGTGGACGATGGCGCTCCAGATGAAGAGACCCAACACGATGAGCACGGGGGCGAACACGATGACACCGATGATGTACCCCACGGGGAGCGCGGCGCCGGACAGGCCGTCCATCCCGGGAAGCATCGACAGGGACATGCCCCGCATGGCCAGGCTGTAGAGCTGGCCGACCGCGATCCCGATCCACCCCAGGATGACGGCGTACAGGATGGGCCGGCCGAGTCCCCCCTCGCGCGCCATGCGGCCGTAGGCCTCCGAGGGCCGGGTGATGAACAGCTTGAGGGTCTCCACCAGTGCTTCCAGGAATGGCTGGGAGGGGTCCTCCCAGGGAAGTCCTCCCGGACCGGCGCCCGGCGGGCCGGGGGGGGCGGGAGGGGCCTGGATCGGGCCGTCCGCCGGTGGCGGTGGTGGGGGCATGCTTCCGGGCGGTGGTGGCGGGGGTTGTGATGCCATGGCTCGACTCCTGTTCTCTGGTTGTGGCTCCAGTCTACCCCAGCTTCCGCAGGACAAGAATGTGCGAGGTCATGATGGCGGGACGCTGCCGGCAGCTCGCTGCCGCGCGGAAGTGGATGTCAGGATGTTCCGGGATCCCGACCAGGTTCACGACACGATCCGGACGGGCGCCATCCAGATGGTGAGCCCCAGGTTCTGTGATCTCCGGGGCCTGTGACCGCACCTGACCATGCCCTCGTCTTCGGAGGGAATGGCGCCGGCCATGGCGGGAAACGCCATCACCAGGGCCAGGAGGATCAAGAGGAGCATTGCGGCGGACCCGTGAGGCGACGCCTCCCGCGGAGGCTGCACGCTGCAGGCATGTTGTGGACATCGGTCGGACTCCCGTGCCGGAGGTTTCCGGTTCGCTGTGGGGTTCCCCGGACCATGGTAAACGATCCCGGTGGAGGCGGATCCGGGACCTCATTGCCGGGACCGGGCGAGGGCACCGGCGCACAGGGCCGCGAAGCGCTCCAGGATGGTGGTGCCCCATGGAGAGTCCACGACCTCCGCGAGGAGCCCGTCGGGGTCCCTTCCTTCCCGGACGAGCACCTCGCGCTTCTCCTCGATGTAGGCCCGCATGGCGGCGGCGCCGATCTCCGGATGGAACTGGAGACCCCAGACCGCGTCGGCCACCCGGAAGGCGTGGTTGGGATCCATGTCGCTCTCCGCGAGGCGGAGGGCTCCCGGTGGCAGCTCGAGGACGCTCTGGAGGTGGGTCGCCTGGACGGCCAGCTCGTGGGGGAGGCCTCCCAGGAGGGGGTCCCCCGAGACCTGCGGGAGGAGGCGCACCCGGACCGTGCCGATCTCCCGGCCCCTGGGGTTCGGCCCGACCCTGCCGCCGAGGGCCTCTGCCAGGAGCTGGTGGCCGAAGCAGATTCCCAGCACCGGCAGGCCGGTGGGGATGGCGTGCCGCAGCCAGTCCGCGGTCCGCTCCGCCCAGGGCTCGTGGTCGGTCACCATGGAGGTCGATCCCGTGATAAGGGCGCCGGAGATACCGGACGGAGAGGGGAGGGCCTCACCGGCCTCCACCCGGACCACCTGCACCGACTCCACGGGAAGACCCGTGCCGCGAAGGAACCAGTCCACGAAGTCGCCGTGGCGCCGGACCACGGCTGCCGAGGGGGAGCCTGTGACGATGAGAAGCAGGGGGTGCATTCGGAACCTCCGGGGCCGGCTGTGGCCGGCCGCACAGGATACCACCGGAGGCGCGGCTCAGGCCTCCACCCGGACGGTGGTCCGGTCGTCCAGGCCGAGCGCCACGAGCTCCCCGCCGTACACGGCGCCCCCGTCCAGGCAGATGGCTCCGGGCCGCTGCATGAACCCCAACCGTGCCCAGTGCCCGAAGAGGACCGTGGTGCCCTCGGCGATGGCCATGGAGACCTCGAACCATGGGCGAAAGCCGGCCGGAATCTCCCCCTCGGTGCCGGTGAACGAGGGGTGGGGTTTCCCCTGCCCGTCCACGATGCGCACCCCGGTGAGGACACCGGCGATGGCGGCGGCGTGTTCCACGGGGTCCGCGTACGGATCCGGGACGCTGGGGCGGCGCCACAGGGGGGACCCGAGCAGGATTGCGGGGCCGGACCCCCGCAGCAGGGCCTCCACCTCTCCCGCCAGCGCCAGCGCCCTGGCCGTGCTCCACGGGGGCAACAGGCCCGCATGGACCATGAGATGGTTCCCGGACCGGTGGGCGAGGGGACGCCGCCGGAGCCAGTCGAGGAGCTCGTCCCGGTCGGGGGCCTCCAGGATGTCACCGAAGGTGTCACGGGCCGACGGCGCCATGGTCCCCGAGGCGCAGGCCAGGAGCTTGAGGTCGTGGTTCCCCAGCACCGCAGCCTCCACCAGCGGGCTCCGGGACGCCCACCGGAGCACCCGGAGCGAGTCGGGTCCCCGGTTCACCAGGTCCCCGGTGAGCCACAGGCGGTCTCCGGTTCCCGGGTCGAGGCGCTCGAGGAGCCGTTCGAGCGCGGTCCAGTTGCCGTGGAGGTCACCGATGACCCAGGTCGTCATGGTTCCATGGTATCCGGCCGCCTCCGGTGCGTGCTTCGCCACCGCGGCGCCAGAAGGGCCAGGATCCCGGCCAGCGCCAGGGCGAGTCCCAGCCGGGACAGCGGGTTGCCCGTCCAGCGCACCCGGATCGTGTGGGCGCCTGCCGGAAGCAGGACGCGGATCAGGCCCCTGTTCCGTGCCGCCGCGGCGGGCCTCCCGTCCACGGTGACCTGCCACCACGGGTAGTCGAGCAGGCGCAGGAGGAGGGGCCCGGGACGGGGGGCCGTGGCGCCGATCGAGCGTTCGAGGGGGGACCACTCGCGGATTTCCAGGATGGCACCCGTGGCCGGAGCCACGGCGAGCGCCCCACCCAGGAGTGGCAGCTCGCGCATGGCATCTCCGTACCAGGGTGGACGGTTCTGGGTCGCGTCCACGAGGAGGGGGTTGCTCCCCAGGGCGGTGTGGAGCCTCTCGCCCGCCACACGCCAGCCGTCGCCCGGGCCGAGCACCGGGGCGCGCACCACCGGCGGGACGGGGAGGAGGAGCAGGGGCGCGAGCCAGATCGCCCCCAGGATCCAGGAGCGGGGGTTGGAGACCGGGGTCCGCTCGGCCAGGGGGCGGATGGCCAGCAGTGTCGCGGGGACCAGCCATCGCCACGGGAACTGGAGCCATGCCAGGGGGGATCCCTCCGCCCACAGGGGTGCGGCGAGGGGTGAGGCCAGGCCGACCGTCAGGGTCACCAGGGCCGCCCGGAGGGGGTCGGTCCGCTGCCAGCCCTCCACCAGGACCACGAGGAGGAGGGCGACGGCGGCGGCGGAGAGGGCGGTGTTCAGTGCCGGGGCATGGGCCGAGGGGCTTCCCAGGAGGTTGCTCCCGGCGGCGAAGATGCCACCCTTCAGGGCCCCGGCGCCGCCCACCATGGCCATTTCCCGGAGCATGGGGAGCCAGTGCCAGGCGGTGAGGGCGGAGGCGGCGAGCCCCGCCCGGACCCAGAGCCGTGTGGATCTCCAGCTCCGGCACGGGGCTGCCGCGCCCAGGAGGAGCACGACGAGGACGGTGGTCGGGGCGTGGAGGAGCCACAGCGCGGCCAGTGCGAGGGTGGCCATGGGGAGGGCCGGGTCCGGGTGCTCGCGGCTGACGGCCCGGTCCAGCAGCCACCAGGCCACGGGGAGGGCCAGGAGCTCCGAGATGGCCGAGCGGGTGAAGAGGTCGGCCAGCACGGGTGTGGCCAGGACGGTGAGCGCAAGCCCCATGGGCCAGCTCTCCACGCCCCCACGGCGAAGCAGGATGGCCAGGAGAACGAACGCCGACACCAGCAGCACCCTGAGGCCGGCGAGGGCATCTCCCGCCACCAGGCCGAGGAGCCCGGCGAGGAAGGGTCCGGCGGGGCTGTACAGGCGGATCCCGGGGCTGCCGCAGCCCGCGTTCATGTCGGGGAGCCACAGGGGAGGGGAGCCTGCCCCGAGGCACCGCATGCTCTGGTGGGCCCAGGCGGCGTGGACATAGATGTCCGGGCCGGAGGGAAGCCAGGGAAGCGCCGCCAGGACGAGTGCGGCGGCCCCGAGGACCACCACCGCCGCGAATCCGGACCCCCTGGTGGGACGATGACTTCTGGGCATGGAGAAACGCTAGCACAGGAGTTGCGTATGATGCTCCGTGCGGAGCCGGTTCCGCGGTGAAAGGAGGACGGCGTGAACAGGATCGTTCGAGTGGTGGTTGGAGTTGCGGTCGTGCTGGGCCTGGTGATGCCGGCGGCGGCGCAGGAGGCCCCGAGGGACCACGTGAAGTGGACGGAGCGGAAGAAGGACCCGGTCATCAAGGAGATGGTCGAGCGGGACAAGAAGCTGGAGGCCGAGGCCAGGAAGAAGACCGAGGAGATCCTCGCCCGGCTGAAGAAGGAGGAGAAGGAGCGGCGGGAGTCCCGGCCGAAGCTCCGCTTCGACGTGAGCGGGATCGAGAAGCCCGCCGGTCCCGAGGCCTTCACCACGGCATGGCACACGCCACCCGTGGCCCAGTACCTCACGGGGACGTGCTGGAGCTTCTCCGCCACGTCGTTCATGGAGTCGGAGGTCAGGAGGCTCACCGGGCAGGAGATCAAGCTCTCGGAGATGTGGACGGTGTACTGGGAGTACGTGGAGAAGGCGAAGGGGTACATCGAGAGCCGCGGTACAACGCTCTTTGCCCAGGGCTCCGAGTCCAACGCGCTCATCCGCGTCTACGCCACCCACGGGGTCGTGCCCGAGGAGGCCTACCCCGGGGTGCTGGCCGAGGACGGGCGCCACGACCATGCCGCCATGGTCCGGGCCTGTCGTGAGTTCCTGGAGTGGTGCAAGGAGCACGATTACTGGGATCCCGAGCTCATCATCCCCACCATCCGGCGCATCCTGGACCTGACCATGGGCCCGCCTCCCGAGACGGTCGGGTGGAAGGGCGCCACCATGACGCCACAGGAGTTCCTGGAGGACGTGTGCAGGCTGGACCCCTCCGCCTACGTGAGCGTCATGTCCACGCTGTCGGTGCCCTTCTGGACCCACGGGGAGTACAGGGTCCCGGACAACTGGTGGCACGATGCCAGCTACGTGAACGTCCCCCTGGACGTGTGGTACGGCATCATCGTCGACGCCGTGAAGGCGGGGTCCACGCTGGTCATCGGTGGCGACGTCTCGGAGCCAGGCTACTGGGGCGAGGAGGACATCGCCGTGGTGCCCACCTTCGACATTCCCGGGCCCTACATCGACCAGGATTCCCGCGAGTTCAGGTTCTACAACCGGACCTCCACGGACGACCACGGCATCCACCTGGTGGGCTGGACCCGTGTGGGCGGGCACGACTGGTTCCTCATCAAGGACTCCGCGCGTTCGGCGCGGCGTGGGAAGTACGACGGCTACCTCATGTACAGGGACGACTACGTGAAGCTCAAGATGCTGACCTTCACCGTCCACAGGCAGTTCCTGAAGGGCATCCTCGAGAAGGTCGCCGAGACGGAACGGAAGCTCGCCGCGGAGAAGGCGGGGGACGAGGCCCCGGAACGACCGGAGCCGCAGGCCTCCCACTGAGCGGGGCCCGGACCGGACCGGAACACCGAATCCGGGTTGGCCCGGATTATTCAGAAGGGTTCGCAGCGAGCGGTGCAAGACGCCGTTGCTGGCGGCGTTCTCGCAAGACGAGGGAGCGAAGGCGTGCCTGGGGCACTTCGAGCGACCGAGTCGAGAAAATGCCGCCAGGAATGGTGAATCGCGTCGCACAGGCGAAGCATCATGAAAAATCCGGGTTAGAATCTCCCTCCCCACACCGGGGAGGGAGATTCCTTTTCATGACGCTGATCCGCGTGGCCCACTCGCCCGATTCCGACGATGCCTTCATGTTCTACGCCCTGGCCCGGAACCTCCTGGACACCGGGGGTCTGACATTCGAGCACGTCCTGGAGGACATCGAGACCCTGAACCGCGAGGCCTTCTCCGGGACCTACGAGGTCACCGCGGTGTCCATCCACGCGTACGCCCACCTGGACGATCGCTACGCCCTGCTGGACTCGGGTGCCTCCATGGGCGACGGGTACGGTCCGGTGGTCGTGGCCCGGGAGGGGATCCCCAACGAGAAGCTCCCGGAGACCACCGTGGCCATCCCCGGCACGCTGACCTCGGCGGCGCTGGTCCTGAAGATGTGGAACCCGTCGCTGAATACGACGGTCCTGCCCTTCGACGCCATCATGCCGGCGGTGGCCTCGGGCGAGGTGGACGCCGGCGTGGTGATCCACGAGGGGCAGCTCACCTGGCGGGACGAGGGTCTGGTCAGGATCGTGGACCTGGGCGAGTGGTGGGCCGGCGAGACCGGTGGGCTTCCGCTCCCCCTGGGCGGCAACGTGATCCGCAGGGACCTGGGGGCGGAGACCATGGCGAGGGTGGCCCACCTGCTGCGGGCCTCCATCGAGTACGCCCTGGACCACCGGGAGGCGGCGCTGGACTACGCCCTGGAGTACGGCCGGGGCCTCGACAGGGCCCAGGCCGACCGCTTCGTGGGCATGTACGTGAACGAGCTCACGGTCTCCTACGGTGAACGCGGCCGCCGGGCCGTCCGCGAGTTCCTGGAACGGGCCCACCGCCTCCGCCTCATCCCGAGGGTGCCCACGCTCGATTTCCTGTAGGCCGCGCGCCGCCCACCCGCCCGCCCGTGAAACGTGAGCCTGTTGCAGGAGTCCTGGATCGAGGAGGATTCCTGCAGCATCGGCCCCACCCACCCGGGAGAATGAACCACGGACTTGCGGACGAGGAAGGCGATGACGAAGAACGGAACGTGCCTCCAGCTCGACGCCGGACCACCGGATGTATTCCTCCGGGAAGTGATGTACGAAGCTCGGATTCGACGGTTGCCGGGGGTGGGCAGGAGGAGGTGTTGGAGGCGACGGCCGGATTCGAACCGGCGAATGAGGGCTTTGCAGGCCCCTGCCTTACCACTTGGCCACGTCGCCGCCAGGGAAGAGATTCTAGGCAATGGGGCGGAGTGCGTCAAGCACGGGAGCCCGGGAGGGCGCGCGCCCGGCCACGGAGGATGGTGCCGTGGGCCGTGCCGTGAAATCCCAGCGGGGCGACGGCGATGAAAGGGCGTGGGAAGCGGGACAGTCCCGCAACACCGCCCGCACTCCATGGGTCCCGGCCCCAAGATACCGAACAGCGCAACGACCTCCATGAGGAGCCCGCCTTCCACCTCCGGACGGTCCGGGTTACCATCGGTCATGCCCGTGACGCGCGCACAGATCGTTTCCTGGTTCTCCTCGCTGCTGATGGCGGCGCTGCCGTGGGTGGCGTCCCGGTACCCCGCCTGGGCACCGCTGGTGGCGGCGGTCTCGCTGCTCCTGGAGATGCCGTGGTCCATCCGGGGCCCCCAGCTCCAGTGGAGGGCCCTGGTGGTGCTCGTCTCTGCCGGGGCCTTCCTCGCGCTGGAGGGGGGCTGGGTGGTGGCGGCGGCCTGGGCCGGCGTGGGACTGGTGGTGGCGCTCTTCTCATGGCGGGAGTCCCGCCGGGGAGCCGCGCGCCCCGATGCGGGCGACCTGATCCTCCTGGGGTGCTGGAGCCTGGGTCCACTGGTATCCCCTGGGGGTGCCGCGATTCCCCCGGGCGGATGGCTCGCACCGCTGGTCCTGCTGGTGGCGGTGCGCCGCCTCGTGGATGCCGCCGTGACCGAGATGGGCGTCGGGGGTCCGGTTCCGGCCCCTCCCTCGCGGGAGATCCTGGGTGCGCTGGAGCTCGAGAGGGTGGTGGTCCGGGGGGACGACGACCTGGCCCGGTCCACGCCACTGGACCTCGTCCTGGAGCCGGGGGAGTCCCTGGCCATCCTCTGTGACTCTGATGTGGAGGCGGAGATGCTGGCCGAGACCTTCGCCTGCCGGAGGGCTTCGCTGGAGGGGAGGTTGCTGGTGGACGGCGAGCCCGGAGGAGGGTGGGTCCCGGTGGCCGTCGTCGGGCCCGGCGAACGCTTTCTCCCCGCCACGGTGGACGAGAACGCCGGGGCCCTGGTGGACGGTGAGCTCTCGGACGCCGCCAGGGCCGCGGTGGAGGAGGCGTGCGCCCTGGACGAGGTCCGGAGGGAGGCCGGTGGGCGGACGCTGGCGGTGGACGGCTCGCCACTGAGTCCATTCCACCGGCTGCTCCTTCTGGCGGCCAGGGTCATCCCGTCCCACTACCGCCTGCTGGTGGTCCTGGATCCGGAGCCGTGGGTCAACAGGGTCCGGGCGGAGCTGTGGCGGTCGGCGGTGGTCCGGGCCTCGGTGGGGCGGACCTCGGTCTGGATCACCCCGGATCGCGAGCTCGCCTCCCGGGCAGAACGGATGGTGGAGTGGCGGCATGGACGCTTCGTGGAGATGGATCGGGAGGACTGATTCCGGAGGAGGCTGGAGGAGACGATGGGTCACTATGTTGGAGGTTCGGCACCTGCCATGGTGCGTCAGATCAGCGAGGGCTACACGCTGATCAACGCCGTGATGCTGAAGCGCTTCACCGGCAGCGAGCTGGATACCCTCGTGTTCGAGATCGAGAAGAAGCTCCGGGAGATCCGGGGCGACGTGACCGACGTGGCGGACATCCAGGCGACCCAGACGAAGAACCGCAGGATCAGCCGCCTGGAGAACGCGCTCCGCGTGGTGCGAGGAACCCGGCAGGAACGGGGCCGGAGGGGCGGGTGACCTCTCCGCGGGAGCCGTGCACCGAGTGGTGGCAGGCCCTGCGGGCCGACCCGCTGGGATGGCTCCTGGACGAACGCCATCCCAACGTTGCCTGGAGGGTGCTCGTGGACCTCGTGGAACGGCCCGCCGAGGCGCCGGCCGTTTGCAGGATGCGGGGAGGCGCCAGTGCGACGGAGCCCGTGGCCTCGCTCCTGGAGCGGCTGCTGCCCGATGGGACCTGGGAGTGCGGCGTGCCGGCCTGGAGCCCGTTCCAGGGCGCGTGGTGGCGGCTCATCGCCGCGGTGCGCCTGGGAGCCGACCCCACCGATCCCCGGCTCCGGGCCGGGTTGCAACGGCTGCTGGAGGAGGGGGATGGGCTCCACGTGGCGGACCCGTGCGCCCGGGCCCGGGCCGTCGAGGCCGCATGCCGGCTGGGCTGGGGTGACCACCCCGTGGTGGCCGAGGAGCTCGCCCGCTTCGAGGCCGGTGCCCACGGTGGCTGGACCTGCGTCCACGAGGCCCACCACGACGGGGAGGGCCGGTGCACGGTCACGGCGGTGGCGCTGGCCCGGGCGGTGGCCTCGACGGAGCGGCCGGACCGTGAGCTCGGGGAGGCCGCGGCGTCCCGCATCGCGGCGTGGCTGGGAGGGCTGGATCACCCCCTGGAGACCGGGCTCGCCGGGGGTTTCCCCAACCTGATGAGGACGGATCGCCTGGAGGCCCTCACCGCTCTCGTCATGGCGGGGCACCCGTGGGACGGGGGCCTGCACCCGGCCCTGGCGGCCGTCCAGCTCGCCCAGGATGCCGAGGGAAGATGGAGACTCGATGCCGGGCCCGAGGCGTTCGGGCACCTCGAGGGCTGGGAACGCGAGGACCGGCCCTCCCGCTGGTTGACGCTGGCCGCCCTGGTGGTCCTGAAGGCCTGGGCGGTGCCGGCGGGGCTGCCCAACGTGCTCGGACCCCCGCCCGCGGCGTAGGCCCCCACGCACCCGGGACAATGAACCACGGATTGCGCGAACATATTGGATCAAGAGGAAGATAGGAATAGATCCGGATATACGTTCGATTTCTCGCCAGGCCGATGGGCATGACCTTCCGAGAGTCTTGCAAGTGGCTCACGTCAGACGAGAGGAGAGACGTGAGACGAGGGAGGTCCTCCGCCCCCGGCCTTGGAGCTGTACGGGGGGCCTTCCCGTTTCCCACGGCCTCCACAGTCACGAGAACGATCCCTGCTTCCTGACGTCAGGAACAACATGCGTCGGCGAACGAAACGCACCAGACCGTGCCGTCCGCTTCTCGATGATCGATCATCCTCGGCAATGGTCCGGAGAGATGCGAGACGCGATCGATCCCCCATGTCGGGATGTTTTCCTTCGGCTCAGTTCAAGGAAGGGGGAGCGAAGGGGTCAGGGCGGTGACCTTCCCGGAGACCGGTCCGGGAGAAAAGGGACTCCAGGGAGGTAAGGGCCGCGTCCCGCTCCTCGAGGAAGGCCCTGCGCCTGGCTTCGGGCGAACACCGGGCCAGTTCCTCCGCGAGAGCCGCTCGGAGCCGGTGCCCCGGCGCCAGCCGGTTGTTGATTTCAAGGGCCTTCCGTGCGGCAGCCAGCCCTTCCTGGAAGGTGGCGATGGCCTCGCCGCACCCTTCCTGGCTCGCCAGCCACTGCCCCTCGAGCAACGCCGCTCGTGCCAGCAGCATGTGGCCCCGGGCATCGCCCGGTACCGATCGCAGCAGCCTGCTGGCGGCGGAGCGAGCCCGTGCGATCGCGGGGGAGGGAATGCGACCGAGATCGAGGAGCCACCGGGCCCGCTCGAGCTCCAGGGCGGTCCGGAGCCGGAGCGCCGGACCGAAGCCGGGATGATGCCGGAGCGCCTGTGCTGCCGCGCGAAGTCCCTCCCTGACCCACGGCTCCGGGGAACGCCCGGTCCGGATGGCGGCCCGTGCACCCTCGAGCTCCAGCTCCCCCCGTGCGACCCACATTTCCGCATCGTCGGGGTTGCGCGAGAGCGCCTCGCGAAAGAGGGTCCGGCCCCGTTCCAGGGCGGGAAGGGGATCGCCACCGGAGGAGGTGACGAAGCGGGCGCGTATCGTCTCCAGGATCCCGCGAAGTGAGTCCAGCTCCGCAAGATCCGGGCTGATCGCGGCCGCCCGCTGGATGGCCCGTCGGGCCCGGTCCAGAAAGACGGTCGGGTCCTCGCCAGATGCGACGGTCTCCCGCGCAAGCTCCGACAGCGAGATGGCAAGGTTGTGGAACGCCATCGGGGATGTGGCGCGTTCACAGAGCCTCTCGTTGATCGACACGCACTCTGCGAAGGTCGGCCGGGGGTCGATCCCATGGTCTCGTTCCCACAGCCCCCTGATGTACAGAAGGTTGGAACGCTGGTTGAGGACGAGGGCGTAGGGGCGGTCCCCGAGGGCTTCCATCGCGTCCAGGCCACTCCGGATCCAGGACCGCGGGTCCTCTCCGGCCCAGTAGGCGTGGATCGCCCCGAGATATGCGCACGAGGCCAGCCGTGGGCGAGCACTGATCCGGCCGGGCTCCAGCCGGAGCACTGCAGTGAACGCGTCCATGCAGGTCTCGATTGTCTCTGACACGTCGAGGCCCCGTCCGAGCTCGCTCCACCCCAGCCGCTCGGCCGCCAGGCCGAGCCAGTAGTGTGCGGCGGTCGAGTGGTCGTGGGACCTGGCGATGCCTGCAGCACGATCGACGGCGGCCCGGAGGACCGGGATCGGATCCCCGCCCCCCAGCTCTGTGTCCAGGCCTTCGGCCAGGGTGAGCTCCACCAGCTCCAGCTGGCCTGTGAGATTTCCCGGATCCAGCCGTTCCAGTGTCTCGCAGGCTGCTCTTGCCCGATCGATCGCCGCCCTCTCGATCCGCCGCTGTTCCGAGGCCACCTGCACGTAGAGGGCGGCGGTGAGGTCGGTGCACAGGTCCGCCGCGACCGCGGGGTCGCTGCGGGCAACTGCCAGTGCCCGTTCGCTGGCCCTGGCCGCCTCCTCGTAGCTCCTCCGCAGGGCAACGGCATCGGCCTGCAGAGCGAATGCCTGCTCGCCACGCTGGCGCGCGAGAGCGGCCCGTGCACGATCGAGCTCGTAGAACCAGGAAGGAACGTCCTGGATGGACCCGAGACACCGCTCGCAGTCGTCGAAGCGGTCCTCGTACAGGGCGATGAGCGCCTCCACGTACGCTGCAGGGGCGGTCGTGGTTCCACGGGCTGCAGTGAGGTACCGGAGCGCCGGATCACGCAGTGTCCTGCGGGCCTTCTCCCGGGCCCCACGCGCCATGACCGGATCCTGGAGCCGGTTGGCCCGACCGAGGGCCTCCCGGTACAGCTCGCCAAGAGTGACTCCAAGGGTGTAGGCCACCTCGGGATCCCTCACGCCGGCCTCCCAGGCCTGTTCCAGAGCTTTCCTGGCCTTCACGTACCGTCCCAGGGTCAGCCAGCCGCGTCCCGCAGCTGCCGAGGCGGTGCCCCTGGCGATCCTGCCCCCTTCCCGTGCCGCAGCCACCATGGCGCCGATGTGCCGTTCCACCTCCTCCTGCGCCGACCGGACGTCATGCTCGGGTGCCAGGTATTCGGCGCGCATCCGCCACTCGATGGCAGCCGCCTCTCTGGCGAGCCGGCGGGTGATCCGGGCGGTTCGCTGGCCCCGGTATGCCGTCCACGCCACCAGCACGGTCGCGCCGGCCACCACGGCGGCCATTGTGGCAGCGGCCGCGCGGCGGAGCCGGCGCCTCCGGAGGATGGCCGGGCGGTCCAGGAAGTGCCGGAGCCGCACGGCCGCCCCTGCCGCATCGGGACGCCGGCGCGCGTCGAGGTCCGTCAGATCGGTGATGAGGGAGGCAAGATCCGGATCCACGCCGGTGGGCGGCTCCACCTCGGCCCGTGCCACCCGTAGTGTCAGATCGGTGCCTGCAGCATCTCCATAGGCCGGCCGGCCCGTCAGCAGCTCGTGGAGCATGATCCCGAACGAGTAGCAGTCCGATGCCGTGGTCAGGGGCAGGCCGTTGATCTGCTCCGGACTCATGTACTGGACCGTGCCCATCACGGCACCGTCCTCGGTGGCGAAGGTCCCCGCAAGAGAGGCCGTGCCCTCGCCAGGAAGATCGGGCAGGGATGTTGGATCACGTGGCGTGGTGGCGGGATGAACCGGCATGATCGCGTTGCGTGCGATTCCGAAGTCCAGGATCTTCGCCCGGCCAGCCGGGGTGACCATGACGTTGTCCGGCTTGAGATCCCGGTGGATGATTCCCTCGGCGTGGGCGGCGGCCAGTGCCTCGGCGACCTCGGCCATCAGCTGGACGATCTCCCCGGTCCGGAGCGAACCCGCCACGGCCCGGAGGGTCTGTCCCTCGATGTACTCGAGAACCAGGCATGTGTCCCCGTCAGCCTCGACGAAATCGTGGATCCGGCAGATCGCGGGATGGTCCAGCCTGGACAGCAGCCGGGCTTCTCGCAGGAACCGTGCCCTCCAGGCCTCGCTGAGCCGTGCATGCGATGCCAGGACCTTGACAGCTACCGGGCGTTCCAGGACCTCGTCATGCCCGAGGAATACCTCGCCCATCCCTCCTTTCCCAAGGCGATGCTCGATACGGATGTGTCCGAGGCGCTGGCCGATCTTCATCCCGTCCGGTTCCCACCGTTCCCCCTTGATTGTACAGCCGTCGTGACGTCCGTTGATGTAGACTGAAGCCGCGCACGGAAGGACCGAGATCCGATGCGGTACGTACTCGTGACGACGGGGGATGAGGAAACTCGAAGGATTCCGCTGACCGGGGACTCCACGGTGGTCGGCTCGGCGCCCTCCTGCGATGCGGTGCTCCGGGATCCGTCGGTTTCCCGCCGTCACGCCAGGCTGCGGATCGTGGAGGATGGCGTGCTCGTGGAGGATCTGGGCTCCCGGAATGGGACCCGGATTCGCGGCAGGAGGGTCAACTCGGAGGTGGTCCCTCCTGGTGTGATGCTGCGTTTCGGTCGCGTGGTCTGCATGATCGAGAAGGTCTCAAGGGACGACGTGGAGCTGGGTGTGGATTTCGGGACCGGGACGGGGCCACGCGGCAGCGATGGGGAGGCTCCGGAGACAGCCGTGACCGGTGCGGGCGAGCAGCTCGTTCTCGAGGTTCTCCCCCGGCTCGTTGCCGGCCGGGAGGATCTCACCGAGGCCCATGGCTTGGCCCGTGAGCTCGCCGCGGCCGTTCACCGGTTGCTCCCGGTCACGGGGGTCACTCTCGTGGTTCCCGGGGAGAAGGATGGTACGGCGGTCCTGTTCTGTGCGGTGCGGGAGGGGGCTCCGGATGGCGGGCGGGCCGGTTTCCCCGTTGGAGATCTCCGGCTCGAGGTGGTCTTCCCGGGACCTGTCCCACCGCCGCCCCTCATCCGGCTCCTGGATGCGCTCTGTCGCCTGGTTCCCGTCCCGCCGGACACCACGGCAGCCGACCGGATCTGGGCGGCGCCCCCGCCCCTGCCCGAGCCGCCCACGGTGGATCCAGGAATGTCCGGGATCTACCGGACGGCGGCTCGCGTGGCGCAGGCCGAACTTCCCGTGCTGATCTGTGGCGAGTCGGGGACGGGCAAGGAGGTCCTTGCACGTTACATCCACGCTGCCTCGGTCAAGGCCCGCGGCCCGTTCCACGCCCTCAACTGTGCCGCCCTGCCGGCCGATCTTCTCGAGGCAGAGCTCTTCGGAATCGAGAGAGGAGTGGCAACGGGGGTGGAGGCCCGCCCCGGCTGGTTCGAGCGCGCGGAGGGCGGAACACTGCTGCTGGACGAGATCGGGGACATGGCCCTGACGACGCAGGCAAAGATCCTGCGCGTGCTCCAGTCCGGGGAGGTCTACCGCCTCGGTGCCAGGGTACCCCGGAAGGTCGGCGTCCGGGTGCTGGCCGCGACAAACCAGGATCTGGAGAGCTCCATGGCGCGTGGGAGATTCCGCACCGACCTCTACCACCGGCTGGCCGGGTGGGAGGTGACGATCCCCCCGCTCCGGGACAGGCCGGCGGATATTCCGAACCTGGCGGCGTTCTTCCTGGAACGCGCGGCCGCGCGTTGCGGGGTCCGGGTCCGCGGAATCACCCGGGCGGCCCTCGGGGCAATGAAGGCGTACCCGTGGCCAGGAAATGTCCGGGAGCTGGAACGCGAGATGGAGCGAGCCGCGCTTTTTCTGGCCGACGGAGAGGCACTCGATACCACCCGGCTCGACGAGCGGATCGTCCGGACTGCGGGCGAAGGTTGCGGAGGCGGGCGGCTTGCCGCCGTCATCGAGCGCGTGGAGCGCCGCGAGATCCTGTCCGCCCTGGCCGCGGAGCCCACCGCCGGAGCGGCCGCGAGGCGGCTCGGCATCTCCCGTGCCACCCTCTATCGGAGGATGAAGGCGCTGGGAATCGAGCCAGGAACAGGCACCGCCTGAGCTCCTGCCGGTGATGCAGGCTCCGGGTCAGTCGCCCAGCAGGGTCTCGATCTCCCGGGCGATCTTCGTCTCGTCCCCATCGTCGAAGCCGAGGTGGTAGTACATGATCCTGCCGTCACGGTCGAGGAGGAACGAGGTGGGGAAGACGTGGACCCCGAACGTGCCCCCCACCACGGGATCGTCCTCCCGGTCCTCGAGGAGGAGGTAGGTGAGGCCCTTCTTCGCGATGAAGTCCTTCGCCCTGGCGGTGTCCCGGAAGGCCTCCACGGCCACGATCGCGAGACCCCTGTCCCCGTAGGTGGTGTGGAGCTCCTGCAGGCGCGGCAACTCCGCGCGGCAGCCGCCTCAGGTGGGGAACCAGAAGGCCAGGAGCGTGACCTTCCCCAGCTCCTTCGAGAGGGTGTGATCGTTGCCCTCGTAGTCGGCGAGGGTGAAGTCGTCCACCGGGCGGGCGAGCTGCTGGCGGGTCGTCCAGAGCCACTCCTCCAGGCCGTCCGTGGAACCGTGCTTCCCCCTCCATGCCGTCTCCACACCACGCATGGCCTCGGCGTCGCCGCCCATGATGGCCAGGGGGGCGAGCAGCTCCAGGGCCCGGTCCCAGTCCTGCTGCTCCAGGGCGATCCGGCCCCGGAAGGAGGCGGCCGGCGAGGTGGGCAGGCCCACGTAGTTCCTCGCGGACTTCTCCATGGCGGCGGCGAAGAGTGCCTCGGCCTCTTCCACGTTCCCCGTGCTCGCCAGTGCCAGGGCCCTGTAGGCCAGGGCCTCGGAGGCCCGGCTGTCGGCCATCTTCCGCAGGGCCTCCTCGTCCTTTCCCTTGCCCCGGCGGCTGGCGGCGCACGCCTCGGGCGTGGCCAGGGCCAGGGCGGCCTCCGATCGTGCAAGCACGAGATCCCAGTCCTTCGCGGCGGTGGCCTCCTCGAGGACGGAGATGGTCTCGTCCCAGTTCAGGGGACGCTCCTTCTCCAGCGCGGCGACGGCTCCGGCCAGGTCCACCGGTCTGCCGAGGTCACGGGCCAGGGGAGCGAGGATGAGCGTGATCTTCAGGCGGCGGGCCGGGTCCTCGTTGGCCTCCAGGACCCCCGTCAGGGTCTCGTAGGCCTGCTCCTTCTGCCCCAGCTCGTTGCCCCGGTACTCGGCCACCACCCAGGCAAAGCTTCTGGCGTGCTTGCCGTCGGGGAACTCCTTCAGGTAGGACTCCGCGATGGCGGCCTTGGCCTCGGGTGTCTCGGCGTCGTGGTAGGCCGACTTCGCGGCCTCGTAGGCCTCCGCCTCGGTCCGTGCGGGAGCGTTCTCCCGCCTGGTGCAGGCGGGAAGGACGATCAGGACCACCGCGAGCACGGTGACGAGTGGGACGAATTTCCGCATGGGCTTCTCCTCTTGCTGCCGGACCCTCACGTGACTTCCAGCATTGAGCACCCGTGAAGTCTAACGCGTCCTCTCCGGGGCCGCCACCGGCCGGGTGCCCTCAGCGAACCGTCAGGAGGGCCATGAGCTCCCGGACGTCGTCGAAGGTCTCCATGCGGGAGACGGCGTCCCGCATGCGCTCCACGTCCGCCGGCGTGGCGATTCCCTCGGCGAGGGCGTTCATCTTGCCCGCGATCTCCTCGTCGGTGAGGGGGTTCCGCGGGTCGCCCTTGGGGTAGTCCAGCTGGGTCGTGAACGAGCGCCCGTCCGTGGTGGTGATCTCCACCCGCACGCGCTGCAGCTCGGGGAAGACTGCCTCGATCTCGGGGTCGGCCACCACCTTCACCTTGTGGAGCTGGGCCCGGATGGTGGGGTCCATGATCTTCTCCGGCGTGAACTGGAGGGGCGTCACCTGCCGGTCCGCGATGGCCGCGGCGATCACGTAGGGGAGGGAGTGGTCGGCCGTCTCCTTGGTCCTGGGGTCGTACTTGGAGGGGTCCGCGAGGATATCGGCGGCCCGGGCCAGGGAGTGGATGGTGACCTGTTCGATCTCGTCGGGCTTCAGGTCGTTGGCCGTGACCAGGTCGAGCACGGCGGAGATGGGGGCGTGGGTCAGGGCCTCGGTCGGGAAGAACTTCATGCCGCACTGGAGGATCCGCCAGTCCTCGCCGAGGCCGTCCGTGAGGATCTCCCACTTCCACTCGGTGTCGAAGACGTGGGAGAAGCCCTCCTTGCCGTCCAGCACGTGCTCGGGACCGGTGTAGCCCCGTTCGGCGAGCAGGGCGGCCAGGACGCCGGACTGGGTGGCCATGGGGTCCACGGTGTTCTTCATCATGGTGAGCTTGCCCGCCGTCACGGAGCCGGTGGTGCAGTGACGGGAGGCGGAGATGCCGATGGCGTGCTGGATCTGCTCCGCGTCGAGGCCGAGGAGGCGGCCCGCGGCGATGGGGGCGGCCACGGCGGTGAGCGTGGCGTGGTGCCACCCGATCTCACGGATCCCGGGGAAGGACACCTCGCAGAGGCGCTGCTCGAACTCGTAGGCCAGCACGATGCCCAGGATGAGGTCCCTCCCGGAGCCGCCGGCCCGCTCCGCGGCGGCCATGGCCGCGGGGATCAGGTCCGAGGGATGGGACGGGTCCTGCTTCCAGTAGATGTCGTTGTAGTCCATCACCCGGATCATGAGCGCGTTGAGCAGCGAGGCCGAGACGGGGTCCCACCGTTCCCCCGTCACGAGGACGCGGCAGGGGCCTTCCCCGGCTGTCTCGGTGAGGACCTTCCGGGCCAGGTGGACGTCGTGCTGCTGGGCGCCGCCCAGGGCGCAGCCCAGGGAGTCCATGAAGAAGCGCCTGGCTGCAGCGACCACCTCGGGTGGAAGCTGGCCGTACTCCAGGTTCGCGGCGAACTCCGCCATGGCGAGGGTGATGTGGGACATGTCCGTTGCCTCCGTGGGGGCTCGCGCGGCGTACCGCGCGGCGTGCGGGGATTCTACCGTATGATGCGGGGCCATGGACGGCGGGCGGCGACGATTCGACACCGGGTCCGTGGGCACCATTGCCGGTGCCCACGCGGTCCACGACACCTACAGCGCCTTCCTCCCGCCGCTGATCCCGGCCTTCATCGAGCGCCTGGCCCTGAGTCGGGCCGAGGCGGGCCTCCTGACGGCGTTCCTCCAGGGGCCGTCGCTCCTCCAACCCCTCTTCGGTCGCCTGGGCGACCACGTGGATCCCCGCCCCGTGGTGGCCCTGGCCCCGGCCCTCACCGCGGTGGCCATGAGCCTGCTGGGGGCGAGCCCCACCTACGCCTGGGCGGCCCTGCTCCTCGTGGTGGCGGGGTGCAGCTCGGCGGCGCTCCATGCGGTGGGACCGGCCCTGGCCGCCGCGCTCTCGGGCGACCGGGTCGGGCGCGGCATGGGGTTCTGGATGGTCGGGGGGGAGCTGGGGCGGGCCCTGGGGCCCCTCGTTGTCGCCTCCGGCGTCCGGCTCCTGGGCCTGGAGGGGACGCCGTGGCTCATGGCCGGCGGCATGGCCGCCTCGGCCCTGCTCTGGGGGCGGTTGGGCCGCCTTCCCTGGTCGGCCCGTGAGCGGCGTGGCTCCGGACGGCGAACCCTCGGGAGGGTCGTGCGCGACCTCCTCCCGGTGATGGCGCCCATGACCGGTCTCCTGGTGGCGAGGGCCTTCCTCCTGGCGGCCCTTGCCACCTTCCTCCCGCTCTTCCTCAGGGAGGAGGGTTCGAGCCTCTTCGTGGCGGGGTCGGCCCTGGCCGTGGTGGAGGCCGCCGGCGTGGCGGGGGCCCTGGGTGGAGGGATCCTGAGCGACCGGATCGGCAGGAGGCGGCTCATCGCCCTCTCCCTCGTCCTGACCTCGCCGCTCATCGTGGCGTTCGTGCTGCTCGGCGGGTTCTGGCGGGCGATTCTCCTGGTTCCCATGGGGTTCGTGGGCCTGTCGGTGGCGCCGGCCCTGATGGCGGCCGTCCAGGACGCCTTTCCCGGGGACCGGGGGCTGGCCAACGGCGTCTACCAGGCGGTCAACTTCGTGGTGCGGTCGGTGGTGGTGGTGGGCGTCGGAGCGCTGGCCGACACCGTGGGGATCCATGCGGCGTTCCTGACCTGTGCGGGCGTGGCGCTGGCGGCCCTGCCACTGGTGGGCTTTCTCCCGGGGGAGGTGTCAGCCCGGGATCTCCAGCAGGATTTGTAACGGTCGGCGGGCGACCGAAGGCCATGGCCCGCCCCAGTACAGGGCCGCGAACGCCGGACGAGACACCTCTGAAGCCCTCCCGATGGATGAGACGGGTCAGGATCGAGGCCATGGCGGGCGTCCACATGGCATAGGCCCCCGGTGGAAGGGATATCCCGTTCCTGATCACGAGGATGTGGGCCACGCACGAGGAGGAGGAAGAAGAAGATCGTCAGGCTTCTCCGTGGAGCGGTCCGGATTGGGGCCCTGATGGCAGTCCGGCCCGCCGGTCCGTGTGGCGGACGCTCGAAGGGGTGACAGGGGGGACCGCGTCCGGGTAGGCTCGTTCCATGGTACTGACCACCATCGTCGTCGCCGTCGCCCTGGGGATCGGTGCCCAGGTGGCCGCCGAGAGGCTCCGCCTGCCGGCGATCCTCCCGCTGCTCCTCCTGGGCATGGCCTTCGGTCCGTACGGCGCCGGGGTCTTCGACCCCACGTCGCTGGGCGGGGTCCTGGAGGTCTTCATCCACCTGGGCGTGGCCATCATCCTGTTCGAGGGGGGCCTCACCCTGGACCCGTCACACCTGGCCCGGGTGGGGGCCCCGGTGAGGAACCTGCTGACGGTCGGTGCGGCGGTGACGGGCGGGGTGGCCACCGTGGCGGCCCGCGAGCTGACGGGGCTGCCCTGGGACGTGGCCGCGCTCTTCGGGGCCATCATGATCGTGACGGGGCCCACGGTCATCGTGCCGCTCCTGCGGCACATGATCGCGCCACGGAGGGTCAAGACGATCCTCACCTCGGAGGGCCTCATCATCGATCCCATCGGCGCGGTCCTCGCGTACCTGGTGCTCCAGTGGATCCTGCGGCTGGGCATCCCCTGGCGGGAGATGGCCACGGAGGTGGCGATCCTGGTGGTGACCGGCGTGGTGGTGGGCTTCGCCGGGGGTGCCCTGGCGAAGCAGGTGCTCCGGACCCGCTTCGTCGGCGGGGAGCTGCGGAACCTGGTGGTGCTCGCCGTGCTGCTCGTGGTCTACGCCGTGTGCGAGCACCAGGCCCCCCAGTCGGGGATCCTGGCCTCCGTGGTCATGGGGTTCACGCTTTCCGCCGCGGAGCTGCCCGACCTGGTGAGCCTGCGGGCCTTCAAGGGGCAGATCACGGCGCTGGTGATCTCGGTGCTGTTCATCCTGCTGGCAGGCGAGCTGGAGATCGCCAGCATGTTCCGCCTGGGGACCGGGGCCTGGATCACCATGGCGGTGCTCGTCTTCGTTGCCCGCCCGCTCTCGGTGGTGCTGTCGGTGTGGCCTTCCATGCTGCCGGGCCGCGAGCGGATGGTGCTGGCCATGATCGCGCCCCGGGGCATCGTGGCCGCGGCCGTGGCCTCCCTGGCGGCCCGGGAGCTGGCCCTCCGGGGAATCCCCGGGGCCGGGCAGCTCGAGGCCCTGACCTACCTGGCCATCCTGGTGACCGGCGCCTGGGCCACCCTCTCGGCGGTGGTGTGGCCCCGCGTTCTCGGCTTCACCGACGACCCCTCCCGCCGGCGGGTGGTGATCGTGGGCGAGAACCCCCTCACGGAGGCCCTGGGACGCGCCCTGGACCGCCTGGAGTGGACCGTCGTCGTGGTGGACGGCGTGGCCTGGCGGCTGGAGCGGGCCAGGGCCGCCGGCTTCTCCACGGTCCTGGGAGATGCCCGCGATGCCATCACCTACGAGGAGGCGGGGGTCGAGGCGGACACCCTGGTGGTGGCGGGCACCACCAACGACGAGCTGAACCTGCTGGTGGCGGAGCTGGTGCACCACGAGTTCGGTGTGCCGAACCCTGTGGTGGCGCTGCACCATCCGCCCGAGGAGCTGGGCCGGCGCTCGCGGGCGTGGGTGGACCTGCTGGGAGGCAGGGGCCTGGACGTGCCCCGCTGGCTCCGGCTCCTGGAGAGCGGGCACGTGCACGAGCTCGAGGTGGAGGTGGACGAGGCGGCGGCGGGGATCCTCCGCCAGGCGGAGCGGGAGCTGCCCGACGACGTGCTGCGCCTGGTGGCGGTGGAGAACGGCCGGCCCCGCTTCAACGTGTCCGGCCCGGTCCGGGAGGGCTGGGAGCGGCTCGTCCTGCTCGTGGCCGAGGGGCGGGCCTGGGAGATGCTGGCCGAGCTGCGGCGGGAGAAGGCGGCCCCGGAGGAGGGGACGGAGGAGGAGCCGTCACAGCCCGCCACCGGAGCGGGGAATGGCTGAGAACCCGGTGACGGTGACCGTGGCCTCAGGCCACCGGAGGTTGCACGCCTGGGTCCGCCGTGCCGGGAGGGACCTCGTGGTGGTGCTGGAAGGTGGTGGGGCGCCCCACGTGGGGTGCGTGGTGCTGTCCCAGCCGAGGCCCTCCACGGCGGCGGGCGGCGGTACCTCGGTGAGCTCGTCGGTGCTGACCCTGCCACCCCACAAGGAGGAGCCCGTGGCCCGGGGGGTGGCCGAGCACCTGGCCCGGGCGCTGGCGTGCGTGGTCGTGGCCAGCGCCGGAATCCACGAGGAGGGGCTCGACGCCGGGGGTATCCGCGCCTGGCTCGAGCTGTCGGAGGTGGTGGCGGAGCGCCTCGAGGAGCGCCTCAGGGGCGCGTGACCCCGAGCATCGTGCAGGACTTCCCGGAACGGTGTCCTCTCCGGTCCGGCGAGACACTGAAACTGAAAGTACATTCAGGTTTCCATCATCCTCCTTCCGATCCACACGATCCTCGGGATCCGTGGTTTGCTCTCCCGGGCGGGTGGGGGCCGGTCTGGTGGGAATCGGCCTCGATCCGGGAGCCTTGCAGGCGGCTCACTCCACCACCTGGAGGGGGCAGGACGACCTTGGCGCGATCTCGGGTCCCGCGAACCCGAGGAGCCTCCAGCCGGAAGAAGGCGTCTTCCGTCGGGGCATGCAGCCGTCCGGTGTGCCTGTCACCGGTCCGTTGTGGGGGCCCCGGGGTACAATCGTGAGCCATGGGAGCTGTGGCGTTCTACCTCGTGGTCCTGGCGGCGGGCCTCGGCGGCTACCGGGTCCTGCTGATGCTGGGGCTGGAGGACCGCGAGGCCTGGGCGGGTGGGCGGATGGCGGGCCTGGTGGCGGTGGCCTTCCCCGCGTGGTGGACGTCGGTGGCGGGCCTCGGCGCGTGGAGGTGGGTGGGGGCGATCCTCCTGGCAGCGGGAGCGGTGCTGGGGGGCAGGGCCCTCGTGGCGAGAAGGGGGGCCTGGAAGCAGATCGTGGCGGCCGAGGCGGTCTTCGTGGTGTGCTTCGTGGCGGTCCTGCTGCTCCGCCTGGACCGCCCTGAGATCCGGGGCACGGAAAAGCCCATGGACCTGGGCATCCTGGCCTCCCTGCTCAGGGCCCGTTCGTTCCCACCGCCGGACATGTGGCTCGCGGGCGAGGTCCTGCCGTACTACTACTGGGGCGCCCTGCTCTGGACGGTGCCCCTGTGGGTCTCCCGCATCCCGCTGGAGGTGGGCTACAACCTGATCGTGGCGCTTCTCGCCGGCCTGACCGGTTCCCTGGCCTGGGCGACCGCCTCCCGCTGGTCGGGGCCGTGGCGGGGGGCCCTGCTGTCCGTGTTCTTCATGGTGCTCGCCGGGACGCCCGACGGGCTGCGCCAGGTGCTGTCCGGGACCGCGCTCCGGTCCCTGGACTGCTGGCACTCCTCCCGCCAGGTGGCCGACGCCATCACCGAGTTTCCGCTGTTCACCTTCTGGCTGGGCGACCTCCACCCGCACCTGCTGACGCTTCCGCTGACGTTGCTGGCGGTGCTGCTGGCCCTGACTGCGGGGAGGAAAGGTCCGCGGCCGGCCCTCCTGGCGGCGGTGGCGGTGGTCTCCGGCGTGACCTGGGCGGCCAACCCCTGGGCCATGCCGCCCACGCTTGCGGCCGTGGGCCTGATGCTGGTGGCGGGGGATGGCCGGTGGCGCTGGCCCTGGGGCCCCGGCTGGCGGAGGTGGGCCGGCGCCGCGGCGGTGGCGGTGGGGAGCTGGGTCGCCACCGCGCCCTTCCACCTGAGCTTCCATCCGCCGTTCCAGGGCATCGGCCTCGTGCATGCCTGGACCACGCCGGCCGAGCTGGTCCTCTTCGCGGGTCCGCTGATGGTGGCGGCCGCGCTGGGCGTGGTGGGGGTCGCGGTGGCGTGGGGTGGCGCCCATCCGGAGCGCCGCATGGCGGCCGGGACCGTGGTGGTGGCCGTTGCCGTGCTGGCCGCCGCGGTGAGCGGCAGGCCCGTGGCGTCCTTCCTGGCGGTGCTGGCGCTGGTCCTGGCGGTGCACGGTGTCAGCGGGGCCCGGGAGGCGGACCGCCCCGCACTCCTCCTGGCGGCCCTCGGCATCTTCCTCTTCCTCGTCCCGGAGATCCTCTTCGTCAGGGACCCCTACGGCGAGAAGCTCCACCGGATGAACACCATCTTCAAGGCATGGTTCCAGGGGTGGATGTTCCTGGCCCTGGCGCTTCCCGCACTGCTCAGGAGGGGGGTGCGCCGGCCCGGGGCGCGGCTGGCGGTGGCGGTGCTCCTGGTGCTCCCGGCGCTGCCCCACCTGGCGGGGATGGCGACGGGGTCGCTCCTGGGCCGGCAACCGGGCCTGGACGGCCTCCGCTGGATGAGCCCCGGGGATCGCGCCGCGGTCCGCTTCCTGCGGCGGCAACCCCCGGGGACGGCGCTGGTGGAGGCCGTGGGCGGCGCCTACTCGGACTACGCCAGGCTCTCGGCGGCCTCCGGCGTCCCGGCGCTCCTCGGGTGGGGAAACCACGAGCTGGTCTGGCGTGGCCCCTCCATCCTCCCGGAGCTGGAGCGCCGCCGGAAGCTGGTGAAGACCATCTACGGCTCCGGTGACCCCGCCGAGGTGGCCAGGGCGGTGAAGGAGGCCGGCGTGGACCTCGTGGCCGTGGGAACCTTCGAGAAGAAGGACGGTGATCTCGAGAAGCTCGCGGCGGTGGCGGAGTCCGGAGAGCGGGTCTTCGACGAGTCGGGGACGTCACTCTACCGCTTCCCGGAGGCCGGAGCCCGGTGAGCAACACCACCTGTGGCCGGGAGGCCGGGCCGGGGAGCCTCCGGAGGTGGGCCCCCTGGCTGGGGCTCCTGCTGCTCGCGGCTGCGCTCCACCTTGCGGTTCTCGGGGAGCGTTCCTACCACCACGACGAGTCCATCCACGCCAAGCTGTCGTGGGACCTGGTCCACAGGGGGGCCTACCGCTACGACCCCACCTACCACGGCCCGCTGCTCTACTACCTCACCGCCGCCACCTTTCTCACCCTGGGCGAGTCGGACTTCCTTGCCCGTCTTCCCGTGGCCGCCGCGGGAATCCTGATGGTGCTGGTGGCGTGGAGCCTGAGGCGCCGCCTGGGGGAGCGGGCGGCCTGGTGGACGGGCCTGCTGTGGACCCTCTCGCCGCTCTTCCTCTTCTACGGGCGGTTCCTCCGGATGGACGTGCTGGAGGCGGCCCTGGCCTCGGCCGCCGGGGTGGCGTGGCTCGGCATCCTCCGGCACCGGCGGGGGGCGTGGTGGTGGTTCGGCCTGTGGACCGGACTGGCCTTCGCCACCAAGGAGAACGCCTACGTCACGACGGCCCTGGCGGGGTTCTCGGCGGGGGTGGTGGCCCTGGTCTTCGGGCTCCGGGAGCGACTCCGGGAGGCATGGGCGTGGACGAGGGCCCGCCGGGTGGGGGTGCTCACGGCCGTCTCGGTGTTCGTGGTGGTCACGGTGCCGCTCTACACGGTGGGGTTCAGCCGTGCGGGAGACTGGGCGTTCCCCGTGAAGGCCATCGGGTACTGGTGGAAGCAGCACAGCATCGAGAGGGTCGGCGGGCCGTGGTGGTACCACCTGCCGCGCCTCGGGATCTACGAGTTCCTCCCCATCGGTGCGGCGCTGGTGTGGGCCTGGCGGCGCCGGGGAAGGATGCGGCCGCTGGAGGTCTTCCTCCTGAGCTTCGGCCTGGCCTCGGTGGGCCTCTACTGCTACCTGGGAGAGAAGACCCCCTGGCTCGGTGTCCACCAGGTGTGGGCGTTCATCCCCCTGGCCGGGTTGCAGCTGGCCCGCACCTTCGGTCCCCGGGGGAGCCGGTGGGGGCGGGTCGTGGCCGCGGTGGCGCTGGCGGCCACGGCCGTGGTGTCGGTGACCGCCTCGTTCGTGCTGGACGAGATCACACCGGAGGCGAGGCGGGTGGAGGCCCTGATCTTCGTGCAGACCTGTCCGGAGCTCAGGGCCGTGGCCCGGGAGGGGCTGGAGCTTGCGGGGGAGGGGGGGGCGGGTGCCCGGATCTCCGTATCCGGCCAGGCCGTGTGGCCCCTCCTGTGGTACTGGCGCGACCTGGGGGTGTGGTGGAGCCGTCCGCGTCCGGGGATGAAGCCGGACCTGGTGGTCTGCGATCCGGGGGACGAGGGCGACATCCGGAAGGACCTGGTTCCCGGCTGGGAGCGGCAGCGGATTCCGTTGCGGGCGTGGTGGCTCATGTACCAGGACCTCCCGTCGCCGGTGGAGGCCCTGCGGTACCTGGTCACGAGGGTGCCCTGGAGCCCCATCGGGTCCACGGACGTGGTGGTGCTCCGGAGGACGGGCGAGACGGAGCCATCGGTGGAGGCGGAGCCGCCGGCCTCGCTTGCGCGGGGGTTGCGGGTGGTGGGCGCGAGGATCGTGGGGCGGGGCCTCCTGGGAGAGCCCCGCGGCGTGGCCCTCTCCGGAGGACGCCTGGCGGTGGCGGACGCGGCCTTCGACCGGGTCCTGCTCATGGACGCGGACGGGGGAGACGCCGGACCGGTCGCCGGGATCGCCCTCGTGCAGCCCGAGGGCGTGGCGTGGACGCCCGAAGGGAAGCTCGTGGTGGCCGACACCTGGCAACACCGGGTGGTGGTGGTTTCTCCCAGGGGGGGAAAGGCAGAAGAGCTCCCCGTTCCCGAGGGGGGATGGTACGGCCCGCGCGGCGTGGCGGTGGGGCCGGACGGGGCCATCGTGGTGAGCGACACCGGGAACAAGCGGCTGGTGGTCTACCCGGCGGGCGGGGGAGGCCCCTCGGTCCTCGGCCGTGGGGGCTCCGGTCCCGCGGAGCTGGACGAGCCCGTGGGGGTGGCCTGGCGGGACGCCGGCTCGGTGATCGTGTGCGACACGGGGAACCGCAGGCTCCAGGTCCTCTCCACCGGAGGCGGGGTCCTGGAGACCGTGGAGCTCCCGGAGGCCTGGACCGACTACTACTCCCGGCCCCAGATCGCGGTGCTCGGACCCCGCGACTGGGTGGTGACCGACACACCGGGAGAGAGGCTGTGGAGGGTCCGGGACGGTGCCGTGAGCTCCCTGCCGCTGCACGACGAGGGGATCCGCCCCACGGGAGTGGCCTGGGACCCGGCCACCCGGACCCTTGTCATCGGCGATCTTTCCGGTAGGGTCTGGGTACTGGAGGTGATCCATGTCTGAGCGTCCCGAGCTGAGCGTCGTGATCCCGGCGTTCAACGAGCAGGACAATGTGGAGCCCATGGCCGAGCGCCTCGTGGCCGCCCTCGAGGGCGTGGTGGACGGTCTGGAGGTCCTCTTCGTGGACGACGGTTCCTCCGACGCCACCTGGGAGAGGGTGGCCGAGCTCGCCCGCAGGGACCCGCGGGTCCGCGGCATCCGCTTCGCCCGGAACTTCGGGCACCAGGCGGCGGTCACCGCAGGGGTGGACGCCGCGCGGGGCACCGCGGTGGTCATCATCGACGCCGACCTCCAGGACCCTCCGGAGGTGATCCCGGAGCTGGTGGCCCGCTGGCGGGAGGGGTACGAGGTGGTGTACGCGCAGCGGGAGCACCGCGAGGGCGAGACGGCCTTCAAGAAGGCGACGGCCGCGGCGTTCTACCGCATCCTCCGGGCCATCACCAACGTGGACATCCCCGTGGACACGGGGGACTTCCGGCTCATGGGCCCCGATGCCCTGGCGGCCTTCCGTGCGCTGCCGGAGCGGAACCGGTTCATCCGCGGTCTGGTGAGCTGGGTGGGATTTCCGCAGGCGGCCGTCCGGTACCAGCGCCACGCGCGGCACGCCGGCGAGACCAAGTACCCCCTGCGGAAGATGGTGCGTTTCGCGGTGGATGGGATCACCTCGTTCTCATTCCTCCCCCTGCGCCTCGCGACCTGGACCGGGTTTGGCGTGTCGTTGCTTGCCTTCCTCTACATCCTCGTGGTCATCACGCTGAAGATCCTGGGGATCAACTGGCCCGGCTACACCTCGCTCATGGCGGCGATCCTCTTCCTGGGGGGTGTCCAGCTCATCATGATCGGGATCCTCGGGGAGTACCTGGGCCGCGTCTTCGACGAGGTGAAGCGGCGCCCCCTCTACCTGGTCCGCGACTCCACAGACCGGAGCGTGGGCGTGGTTCCCCCGGCGCGGCCGGTGACCTGAGGTGCCGCGCGGGGGGGAGTGGTCGCCCCGGATCACCTTGCTCCGGGAGGAGCTGGATTCTCGCATGACGCTGACACGGGTCCCCCGCCCGGGCTTCCGGGCGCTGAAGAGCAGCCCCACGCCCCACGGGAAGCCGTCGAACAGCCTGTCAAGGGAGAAGATCGCCGTCACGAGACGAACCAGCCATCCGTGCTGCCCGAGCCGCCCCACGGCCCGGAGCGCGGGGTCGGACTGGACGGGACCCTCGACCCGGAGCCGGCGCCGGTTGACCCGCTTGAGGAAGAGCCCGTCGTAGATCCGCACGAGGGGCCAGCCCCACCGGGTCACGTCCGGTTGGAGGCCGGCCTCCCGGAGCAGGGCGGCCATGCGGTGGGAGGTGTAGCGGCGCAGGTGGCCGGCCCAGTCGTCCCAGTCGGACCACTGGGAGGGACCGGCCGGTACCGTGCCGACCAGCAGGCCTCCGGGCACGAGCACCCGTGCCAGCTCGCGCAGGGCCCGGGTGTCATCCGTGACGTGTTCCAGCGTCTCGGCCGTCGTGGCCGTGGCGAAGGTACCCTCCCGGAAGGGCAGCGCCATGATGTCCGCCACCACGGGAAGGATTCTTGTCCCTCCGCCAGGGGTGGCCCTGTGGGAGGCCGCCACCACCAGGGACCGCAGCGAGCGGTCGGCGGCCACCACGGTGCGGCCGCTCCCGGCGAGCAGGGCCGAGAGGGAGCCCACCCCCGCGGCGCATTCCAGGTGAAGCTCTCCACTGCGCCCCGGCGGTCCGAGGGCACCCAGGATCCGGGACTCGCGGTGGACATGACGGGGCCCGAAGAACTCCGGGTCGGAACCCCACCGGGCCCTGCCCATGTTCCGGACCTCCCCTACGCCATCCCGGGTCCTTCTCCCGCGGTCATGGGCCGTACAGGGTCAGGCGAAAGGCAGTGGTGATGAAGACCGACATCTGGGCGCGGGTCACCAGATCTTCCGGACAGTAGTTGCCACCACCACATCCTGCCGTCACCTCGTTGGCGGCCAGGTAGTGGATGGAGGCACATCCCGGATCCTCCGGGGGCACATCCGCGAAGACCGAGAGTCCACCGGGGGTGCAGTCGTAGTCCCCGAGGCCCGGGACCGTCCCGGTGAGGGGTATCGGGTTGTCCCCGACCATCGCCTTGGCGATGAAGACGGCCATCTGCCAGCGGCTCACCTGGTCGGTGGGGCAATAGCGCAGGGGATCCACGGCGCATCCTGCCGTGACCTCGTTGGCGGCCAGGTAGTGGATGAAGCGGCACCCCGGATCCTCTGGGGGCACGTCATCGAAGAGGGACTGGCCGTCGGCGATGCAGTTGTAGGCGCCCAGCGTGGCGACGGTCCCCTCGGCCGGGACCTCGGCGTCGCCGGCCATGGCGGTCGAGATGAAGACGGCCATCTGCCAGCGCGTGACATCGTCCTCGGGACAGAAGAGGTCGCTGGAGCACCCCGAGGTGATCCCGCTGTGGAGGAGGGTCTCCACCTGGGAGTAGGTCCAGTGGTCCACGGGGACATCCGTGAAGCTTCCTCCCACGTGGAGCACCCAGCTGTGAGTCTCACCGCTGGACAGTGTCTCCTCGACAACGCGGTCCACGTGGCCAGGGGGACGGGTGGTGGCGATCCGGGCGGAGTAGCAGTCGTCGAGCTGGGCGCAGGAAACGGAGGTTCCTGCAGCGATCGAGCCGTAGCTGGCGGTGCTCTTTGCCCCGCTGATGCCGGTGCCCCAGGACACCGAACCGGTGACCGAGGGTACGGGCAGGGTGCCGGGGTTGTGCCAGGTGGGTGAGAGCCTGAAGACCTCGGTGGGCTCCAGGATGCCGTTGCCGTTCCCGGTGGTCTCCGTGATGTCCAGGGCCTCGGCTCCGAGGGTGATGTCCTCGGTCAGGGCCTGCTTGATGTCCACGAGGCCGTACCCCCAGCTGTTGTTGGGTCCGTTCACGTAGTCTCCACCACAGGTTTCCACGACGGCAGTCAGGCGGTGGGCGCTGTCGTTGAGGATGGCCTCGGTGGCGGCCTGGTCGTTCTTCAGCTCGGGCTTGGCCGACCACAGGAGTGCCACGGCGCCGGCCACGTGGGGCCCCGCCATGCTGGTGCCATTCCACGATGCGTAGCCTCCGCCCGGCGTGCAGGAGCGGACTCCCACGCCGGGGGCCGAGATGTCCGGTTTCATGAGGTTGGGGTTGTCCTCATTGTTGGAGGCAGGCCCCCGGCTCGAGAAGGAGGCAAGGTTGTCGGACGAGTTGGTGGCGGCCACGGAGTAGGCAACGTCGTAGAGGGCCGGCGGATCCTGGACGGATCCACAGGAGGAGCCGTCGTTCCCCGCGGAGACCACCGTCATGATTCCGGCGGCCACCTGGGCCTCCGTGGCACTCTTCAGGGTGTCCCAGGAGCACCCCTCGGAGGCAGGGCAACTCCAGGAATTGTTCGTCACGTCGGGGGCCTTCGAGGGATCACCCTGGCTCGGCTCTCCCCCGATGGGGTAGGGGGCCAGGAAGAACTCGAAGCACTCCAGGTACGTGGAGGGCGAACCGTCGCCCTCGTCCATGTTGCGGCAGGCGATCCATCTTGCGCCCGGTGCCATGCCGATCTGGTTCGCACCCCCGTCGTCACCCACCACCGTACCGATGGTGTGGGTCCCGTGTCCGTGGTCATCGCAGGGTTCGGCGCTGTCGGCGCCGCAGGGGTTCGAGGGGTTGTGGACCGCATCATGCCAGTTGTAGTCGTGGTTGGCGGTGGTTCCGTTCCAGCCACGGTACCTGCTCTTGATGGCGGGATGGGTCCAGTCCACGCCGGTGTCCTGGCCGCCCACCACGATACCCTGGCCCGTGAATCCCATGGCCCAGACCTCGGGGGCGTTCGTCCGTGCAATGCCCCACTCCACGCCGGTGGCTGCCTCCCCGAAGTCCTGCGGTGGTCCCTGGGGGATGGGGTTGTGGATCACCGGATTGCCCTCGATCCGCAGCACGTCGGGACGTGCTGCGAGCTCGTTCACCAGTGTCCGGTCGCCACGGACGAGCACGGCGTTGACAATGTAGTAGGACCGGTACCAGATCCCGTGCTCCTCGAGCCACTTCAGGAGGGGTGCCTGGCTCCGCCGTGCGGTGTTCCAGAGGGCGTCACGGACGAAGCGTCCCTTCTCGGCCTTGGTGGGCAGTGCCGCCGCCGGCGCGAGGTCGGCCTGCTCCCGGAGCACCACGAAGAACTCGGCCTGCCGGCCGTCCGCGGTGTGCTCCAGCACCCAGGGACGGACCTCAGCCCGCAGGGTCGAGGCGGCAGGAACGTTGCCGGCCAGGAGGCCGAGCAACAGCGATAGTAGTATGACAGGGTGACGGTGGAATGTCATGGGCATCCTTCTTCCTGGATCGTATTTCCCCTAAGGACAGCACCGGTATTTCCTGAAAGTGTCCTGGGGTGCATCGTATGGGAATCCTAGCCCGGAGACGGAGGCAGGTCAAACCTTCCTGACCGGGACGTCTCACGGCACGACCCGGCCACCGGGTCGGCGCGGAGAGGGAGCCGCGAGCTCCCAGGAGCGGACCACGTCCAGAAGGCCATGGCCCCACGAGTTGTTGGGTCCCACCGTGTAGTCTCCACCACAGTTCTCGATCACCTCCGGCAGGGGACGGGCCCCTCGGGCGAGAAGCTCCTCGGTGGCCCCGATGGAGTTTGTGAGCCAGGGCCTGGCAGACCAGAGCAGCGCCACCGCTCCGGCCACGTGGGGCGTGGCCATGCTGGTGCCGTTCCAGATTCCGGTGTAGCCCCCGCCCGGCAGGGCGGAGTAGATGGCCACCCCCGGTGCCACCAGGTCCGGCTTGATGAGGTCGGGATGGTCCTGGTTCGCGGTGGTAGGCCCCCGGCTGGAGAAACCCGCAAGGGCGTCCGCGGCATCGGTGGCACCCACGGTGAAGACCGCGTCGTAGAGGCCCGGCGGGCTCATCACGGTGCCGCAGGCGGGACCCTCGTTGCCGGCGGCGGCCACGGTGAAGATTCCGGCGGCCCTCTGGGCCTCGATGGCCTCCCGGAGGGTGTCCCAGGAGCACCCCTCCGAGGCGGGGCAGGTCCAGGAGTTCACGGTCACGTCGGGGGCCATGTCGGAGTTCCCCTGGGAGGGGTCTCCCCCGGGGGGCCAGGGTGCCAGGAACCACTCCATGCACTCCAGGTAGCGTGCAGGCGAACCCCACCCCCGGTCCATGTTGCGGCAGGCGATCCACCTGGCGCCGGGCGCCATGCCGATGGCCCGGGTGTTTCCGTCGAAGCCCACGGCCGTGCCCATGGTGTGGGTGCCGTGGCCCGCATCGTCGCAGGGCTCGGTGGTATCGCTGCCGCAGGGGTTCGAGGGGGCGTCATGGATGGCGTCGTGCCAGCTGTGGTCGTGGTTCGCGGTGCTGCCGTCCCATCCCCGGTACTGCCGGATCAGGGCGGGGTGGGTCCAGTCCACGCCGGTGTCCTGTCCGCCCACCACGATGCCCTCACCGGTGATCCCGAGGGCCCAGAGCTCGGGTGCCCGGGTCCTCTCGATGCCCCAGGGGATCATCGGCTCTCCACTGGCCTCCAGCGCCGTGCTAGAGGGCAGGAGCGGAAGGTCGTTGTGGACGAGCGGATTGCCCTCGATGCGCAACACATCATCTCGCCGGGAGAGCTCCTCCACGAGACGACGGTCCCCGTGCACCAGGATGGCGTTGACGATGTAGTAGCTGCGGTGGGGGATCCCCCGTTCGGCGAGCCATGAGCGCAGCGGCGCCTGGCTGCGTGCGGCGGTGGCCCACAGGGCATCGCGGACCGCCCTGCGGCGGTCGGGAGCCGCCGGGATCCGGCGGGCCTCCAGGAGTCCGGCCCGATCGCGGAGAACGACGAAGAAGGAGGCCTCCGAACCGTTCCGGGTGTGCTCCAGGACCCACGGGTGGACGGGCACGGTGGCCCGGGCGTCCCTCCGCAGGGCGGCGGCTGCGGTCGAGGCGCAGAGGAGAACCAGGGCGACGGCTGTGATGTTCCGGCGAATCATTGGAGGAGGGTACCCGCCGCCGCGACGTGGGGTCAATAGGTGCGACGCCCGTCCACACGCCCGTTCGTGAAACGTGAAAGGTGAAACGTGAAACGAAAGAGGGTGAGGGGAGGTGTGCCGCCCGCCCAGGCCTCCGTGCGGGGAGTGCCGCATTGGCGTTCGCCGAGGGGAGGCCGCTCCAGGGAGCGCCGCTCGAAAGTCGCGGCCTCGTGCATGGGGCGAGTGGAAGCGAGGTGGCTCGCCGGGAGGACGTGGTCCGGGTTCTGCGGGAGCACGATGCCGGCCTGGAGGCCGGCGCTCCCTGTGGCCGCGTACTCTCTTCGGGTGTCCGGTTGTGTTCCGGGTTTGGGAGGTTTCCTGTTCACCGGGGCGGAGGGCGGCGTCGGGGATCGGGGACGGCGGCGGGAGACGGCGACCGCGTCCTGTGGTCCTCCCTGGTGCGTCCGCGGTTCCATCCGGCAGCTGGAGCGCATCCAGTCTGATTCATCACCCCCTCGCCCTTGCACCCCTGCGCCCCTGCCCCCCGGGTGGGCGGGGGACGCCCTCCCGTCCTGACGTCTTCACCCCCTCACCGTGCGGGCGGGTGGAGGAGCTTCCAGGTGGCACCGCGGGAGCGGTCGAGGAGGGTGAGAGCGGTGGAAGCACGGTCGGGATCCACCGCACCGGCGCCGAGGAGGAGGCGGAGGTGGATGTCGGCTTCCTTTGCAGAGGCGCAGGCGATACGCCAGTGGTGGAGGCGGTCTCTGCCTGTACGGCCGTGGCCCTCGGCGAGGTTGGCGGGCACGGAGCTCACCGACCGGATGAGTTGGTCGGCCACGGGCCTGAGCGGAGCGGGAACCGCACGAGCCAGGGCAAGCGCGATGGAAGCGGCTTCCATGGCGAGGTTGACGGCATCAAGGGGGTGGTTGGCTGGAAGGGTGTCGGTCATGGTCACCTCCGGGTCGTTCATGGAGGCCCTTCAGCTTCCGGGCGCCCCGGTGTCAAGGGCCGCGCAGCGGCCGGAAGTTCATCCTTGACACCGGGGCGCCCGGAAG
>Ga0256835_1000135_pt1 | contig 59146 bp, 38 predicted proteins | sample PIR30metaG_FD_185972 | JGI IMG/M metagenome (GOLD analysis project Ga0256835, IMG submission 185972) | Hydrothermal vent microbial communities from East Pacific Rise, Pacific Ocean - PIR-30 | ecosystem: Environmental > Aquatic > Marine > Hydrothermal vents | place: Pacific Ocean: East Pacific...
GCTCCGTTGTGGGGACAGTCCCGATCGTGAAGGGCGTGGTTCTCTGAAGCGCCAACCGGAACATCGCTCCGCTCGTCCCTGGGCGGGCAGGTGGGTGGGGTGCCAGGTGGAGCGCCATCCTCTCGGCGGGGGTTTCGGCCAGGTTGCGGGGGCAGTCCCGATCGTGATGGGCTTGGTTCTCTGGAACGCCAACCGGGTCGTCGCTTCGTTCGTCCCTGGGTGGGTGAGGGGTGGGGCACCGGCTGGGAGTACTTCGTTGGTCTCGACTCCGTCACGGACTTCGGTGTCAGAATGCCGGTGTTCCTCTGCCTGGGGGGATCGGTCGACGGGTTGCGGCGCGACCCCCTCGGCCCCGCGGGCGTTGACCCTTGCGGGCTCGGGTGTTAGCGTTGGATGGGAGGAGGAGCGTCATGGCGGACTATTCGATGATTGGCCCGTTCGTGCTGTTCAAGGAGGTGGAGTCCGACGAGCTCGGCCGGCTCTACCGGGCCCGCGAGGTGGACAGGGATGGGTGGCGGCGGACCGTCTGGCTCCGGGTCTTCCAGGCCGCTGGGGTGCAGGTCGAGGCGCTCCGGGAGCGGATGGCGCTCGTCAACGAGCTCTCCAGCCAGCTCAAGGCCGCCAACGTGGTCTCCGGTCAGGAGCTGACCATCGTCGACGGGACGCCGGTGCTCGCCTGGGACCACGTTCCCGGCAACCTCCTCTCCAGGCTGCTCGCCACGACGCGCGAGGAAGGGTTTCCTGTCCCGACGGACAACGCCCTGCTGATCATCGAGAAGATCGCCCTGGCGCTGGCCTCGGGTCTGGCGTTCGAGCTCGAGGGCCAGAGCCTGATCCACGGTTTCCTCCATCCCGCCATGATCATGGTGACGAACGAGGGTGAGGCTCAGGTCTCCGGGTTCGGGTTTGCCGAGCAGCTGCTCGGGATCCTCGATGATCCGGTGGCCCGCGAGCGGTGCGCCCCGTACCTGGCGCCGGAGGTCCTCCAGGCGCGCTCCACGACCAAGCGGGGCGACGTCTACTCCCTGGGCGCCATCCTGTTCGAGCTCCTGACGGGCCAGCCGCTCCCGGCGGATCCGGCAGCCCGTGCCGAGGCCGTGGCGAATGCGCGGATGGCGCTGGAGGACGAGCCCATCCCCGACGACATCGCCGCGCTTCTCAAGCGTTCGCTGGCGGACCGCCCGGAGGAGCGGTTCAGTTCGGCCGCCGACTTCAAGAAGGAGCTGGACAAGCTGCTGTTCGGCGGCGCCTACAGCCCGACGACGTTCAACCTCGCCCTGTTCATCGACCGGCTCTTCCGGGCGGACATCGAGCAGGAGGAGAAGGAACGGATGGCGGAACAGGACCTCGATCCGGCACCGTACCTGGCGCCCGGGCCCGAGGACGAAGAGGAGGAGACGGAGCTGGCCGTGGCGAAGGCGCGGAGCCGCGCGGGGATGTGGATCGCGCTGGCGGCGGCGCTCGTGCTCGTCGCCGTCGCCCTCGTCGTCCTCGCGCCGAAGTTCCGGCAGCCTGCGGCGCCGCCGACCCCGACGCCCGAGGAGCTCGCCCGCAAGAAGGAGGCGGAGCAGAAGCGGTTCGAGGCGCTGGTCCAGGAGGAGCTGCAGCGGCTGATCGCCGAGCGCGAGGCCCAGAGTCAGAAGGAGCTCGAGCAGCGTCAGAAGGAGATCGAGAGCCTCAAGAAGAAGCTCAAGACGGTTCAGAAGCCCCAGGGGAAGCAGACGATGACGGCAGAACAGAAGCGCCAGGAGGAGGCGATCCGGGAGCAGCTCGCCCAGGCCGAGGCCGCCAAGAAGGCCCAGGAGGCGAAGCTGGAGGAGGCGCGTCAGAAGGCGCTCGAGGAGGCGCGCCGCAAGGCCGAGGCCAAGGCCGCGCAAGCGGCGACCCCCACCCCGGTGCCGAAGGCTGCGCCGACCGGCGCCCCGGCCGCCGCCCCCACCGAGGCGCCGAAGGTGGCCGCCGCGGCGTCGCCGGCCCCGGAGGCCGCCGCGCCCGCTTCGGCCGCCACCGCAACGGAGCAGATCACCGAGGGGATGTACGTGCCACCGACGGAGCTGGACACGAGTCCCGCCGTGCTCCGGACCGAGGCGCCCCACTGGTCGCGGATGGCACTCAACTCCCGGCGGCGCGGGGTGGTCATCCTCTCCGCCCGTGTCGATGCCGAGGGCCGCGTGACGGCGGTGAAGATTCTTCGGGCCGACGACAAGGGGTTCGGGATCCCCAAGGCCGCAGCCGAGGCCGTCAAGAAGTACCTGTTCAAGCCGGGCACGAAGAACGGTGTCAAGGTGACGACGGACACGACGGTGGCGATCCCCTACTCGTTCCGGGGACGGTAGGCGGCCGGGGGCCGGGCGAAACTGGCACGGCGTGACGTACCGAGGCCCTGCGGCGGATGCCGCAGGGCCTCGAATCATCGCTCACCGCGGCGTCCAGGCGGGAACCTGGACCCGCGCGAGAAGAACCGGCTTCCGCCGTTCTACTTCTCGACGCGCTCGCGGAGGGTCTTGCCGGGCTTGAAGTGCACGTAGTGCTTCTTCGGGATGGTGATCGTCTCACCGGTGGCCGGGTTGCGGCCCTGGCGCTCCCCGCGCTGGCGGGTGGAGAACGTCCCGAACCCCGGGATGGTCACCTTCTGGCCGGCGTCGAGCGCCGTGGCGATCAGTCCCTTGCCAGGCTGCGCGGCGAAGATGATGTCGAGGATCTCGGCAGCCTTCGCCTGGCTGATACCGGCCTTCTTCGCGAGCTTCATTGCCATGTCGGTCTTGTTCATGCCAACCTCCGTATTGGTTTCATCACGAGGCATTATCGGGGCGAGTTTCGCCTCCTGTCAAGGGCCATCGGCCTTTTCGCGGTAATCTCGGCCGGATCGGAGACTGATCGGTCGTTGTCCGTCTGTCACCGCGCCCGCGGATCTTACGTGCAGTCAGTTGGTTGCGGAAGCCGTCATTGGGTCTCCCCGGATGCCGGGCCGGTCGTGGATCCGTCCCGCCGGAGGATCGTCTGGAGGTAGCGGCCCGTGTGGGACGCCTCGGCGGTGGCCACGGCCTCGGGCGGGCCCTCGGCCACCACGCGGCCGCCGGCCTCGCCGCCCTCCGGACCCAGGTCGATCACCCAGTCCGCCGTCTTGATCACGTCGAGGTTGTGCTCGATGACCACGACGGTGTTACCCCGGTCGACCAGGGCGTGCAGGACGTCGAGGAGCTTCCGGACGTCGTGGAAGTGGAGGCCCGTGGTCGGCTCGTCGAGCAGGTAGAGGGTCCGGCCCGTGGCGCGCCTGGCGAGCTCCCGGGAGAGTTTGAGCCGCTGGGCCTCGCCGCCGGAGAGGGTGGTCGCCGGCTGGCCGAGCTTCAGGTAGCCCAGGCCGACGGCGATCAGGGTGTCGAGGATCCGGGCGATCCGCGGGACCGGACCGAACAGCTCCCGCGCCTCCTCCACCGTCAGCTCGAGCACCTCGGCGATGTTGAGCCCCTTGTACCGGACCTCGAGCGTCTCGCGGTTGTACCGGGACCCGTTACAGACGTCGCAGGTGACGAACACGTCGGGCAGGAAGTGCATCTCGATCCGGGTGCGTCCCGCTCCCTGGCACGCCTCGCACCGCCCCCCCCGGACGTTGAACGAGAACCGCCCGGCCCGGTACCCGCGGGCCCGGGCCTCCGTCGTCGCGGCGAACAGCTGGCGGATCGGGTCGAACACCTTGGTGTACGTCGCCGGGTTGGAGCGGGGGGTCCGGCCGATGGGGTTCTGGTCGATCATGATGATCTTGTCCAGATGCTCGATGCCGGAAAGGCCGTCGTGCGCCCCGGGCCTCGTCAGGGTCCCGTACAGCTCCCGTCCGACCGCCTTGTGGAGGATCTCGTTGACCAGCGTCGACTTCCCCGAGCCGGATACGCCGGTCACGCAGACGAAGAGCCCCAGCGGGAACCGGACGTCGATCCCCTTGAGGTTGTGTTCCCTGGCGCCGTGGACGGTCAGCGCCTCCGGCCCGGGCGCGCGGCGCCGCTCCGGGACGGGGATGCGGAGCTCCCCGGAGAGGTACCGGCCGGTCAGCGATTCGGGGAACGACGGGATCCGCCCGGGCGGGCCCTCGGCGACGACCCGTCCGCCGTGGCTCCCGGCTCCCGGTCCCAGGTCGATCACCCAGTCGGCCTCGCGGATCGTCTCCTCGTCGTGCTCCACGACGATGACGGTGTTGCCCAGGTCGCGCATCCCGGTCAGGGTGTCCAGCAGGCGCCGGTTGTCGCGCTGGTGGAGCCCGATGGAGGGCTCGTCCAGGACGTAGAGGACGCCCATCAGCCGGGAGCCGACCTGGGTCGCCAGGCGGATCCGCTGGGCCTCGCCGCCGGACAGCGTGCCCGCCATCCGGTCGAGCGTCAGGTACTCCAGCCCCACCGAGACCAGGAACCCCAGCCTGTCCACGATCTCCCGGAGCACCTTGTCCACGATCCGGCGCTCCCTGTCGGTGAGGCGGAGCCCGCGAAACCATGCGAGCGCCTCGTGGACCGGGACGGCGGCGACCTCGGCGAGGCTCCTCCCGCCGACGCGGACGGCCAGCGCCTCGGGGCGGAGGCGGGCGCCGTGGCACTCCGGACAGGGCGCCAGCGACATGAACCGTTCGAGCTCGCGGCGGACCTCGTCGGAGCCCGTCTCCCTGTACCGCCGCTCGAGCCGCGGCACGAGCCCCTCGAACCGGTCGCGGAAGACGTACGCGCTCCGGCGCCCCTCCCAGCGGAACTCGACCTCCTCGTCCGAGCCGAACATGATCAGCCGCCGGACCGCCTCCCGGAGCTCCCGCCACGGCGTCGACAGCGAGAACCCCGCGTGGCGTGCCAGCTGCTCGAGCTGGCGGCGGCGCCAGGAGGTGGAGCCCTCGCGGATCACGGCGAGGCAGCCGGCCGCGAGGGAGCGGTCCGGGTCCACGACCAGCTTCTCCGGGTCGATCTCCCGCAGGAACCCCAGGCCGGAGCAGCGGGGGCAGGCGCCCTGGGGGGCGTTGAACGAGAACAGGCGGGGGGAGATCTCCGAGAGCGAGTACCCGCACCGCGGACAGGCGTGGCGGGCGGAGAGCAGGAGCTCCTCCGAGCCGGGTACGGCGATCCGGACGAGCCCCTTCCCGGCCTCCAGCGCGGTCTCCAGCGAGGCCGCCAGACGGCTCCGGACGCCCTCGCGGACCGAGAGCCGGTCCACGACGATCTCGATGGTGTGGACCCGGTTCCGGTCGAGCTCGGGCGGCTCGGTGACCTCAACGACCTCCCCGTCCACCCGGGCCCTGACGAACCCGTCCCGGGCCATCCGCTCGAACAGCTTGCGGTGTTCCCCCTTGCGCCCCTCCACCACCGGGGCGAGGACGAGGAACCGCTCACCCTCCGGGAGCGCCAGCACGCGGTCCACCATCTGCTCCACCGTTTGCGGCTCGATGGGGAGGTCGCACTCCGGGCAGTGGGGAATCCCGATGGAGGCCCAGAGGAGCCGCAGGTAGTCGTGGATCTCCGTCACCGTGCCTACGGTGGAGCGGGGGTTTCTCGACGTGGTGCCCTGCTCGATGGAGATCGCCGGCGAGAGCCCCTCGATGGCGTCCACGTCGGGCTTCTCCATCTGCTGGAGGAACTGCCGGGCGTACGCGGAGAGCGACTCCACGTACCGGCGCTGGCCCTCGGCGAACAGCGTGTCGAACGCCAGCGACGACTTCCCCGAGCCGGAGACTCCCGTGATCACCACGAGCCGGTCCCGCGGGATCTCCACGTCGATCCCCGCCAGGTTGTGCTCCCGCGCACCGCGGATGACGATCCTGTCCTTCATTCCGCCTCCGCCGTAGCCCAACACGGCTCCCGGCCGGTTCCTTCCGGGACGGCCCCGCGGCTACAGCTCGCCCTTCATGGCGCGCTCGGCCTCGCGGTCCAGCGCCCGCCGCCGGAGGGTCTCCCGCTTGTCGTGGAGCTGCTTGCCCCGGACGAGGGCGATCTCGACCTTGATCCAGTTCCCGTCGAGGAGCAGGGCCAGGGGAACGACCGTGTACCCCTTCTCCCGGCTCTTGGAGGCCAGCCGCTCGATCTGCCGCTTGTGGAGCAGCAGCTTCCGTGGCCTGACGGGATCGTGCTGCGCGTAGCCCGCCTGCTCGTACGGGCTGATGTGGCATCCGACGAGGAACGCCTCGCCGCCCTCGAAACGGACGTACGCCTCCTTGAGGTTGACCCGGCCCTCGCGGGCGGACTTGACCTCGGACCCGGTCAGCTGGAGCCCGGCGACCTCGGTCTCGAGGATCTCGTACTCGTGCCGGGCCCGCCGGTTCCGTGCGAGCACCTTCGGCTCCGCCCCGCGGGGCCGTTCCCGCCGCCTGCCCCTGGCCATCGCTACACCACGTTCCCGAGCGCCCGGACGACCTCCGGGTCGAACTGGTGGCCCGCCGCGGAACGGAGGACGCCGAGCGCCTCGGTGCGGCCCACGGGACGCCGGTAGCTGCCGTCGGAGGTCAGCACGTCGTAGACCTCGGCCACATGGACGATCCGCGCCAGCTTCGGGATGGCATCGCCGCGGAGCCGGTCGGGGTATCCCCCGCCGTCCCACCGCTCGTGGTGGTGCCGTACCGCCTCGGCGACCACGGGGAGCCCGGCCTCCGAGAGGATTCGCTCGCCGATCACCGGGTGCCGTGCGTACAGACGGCGCTCCGTGGGGCCGGGCTGAGGGTGACGGTACAGCCGCTCGTAGTCGAGTTCGCGCATCCCGACGTCGTGGAGCCATCCGGCAAGCGCCGCGGTCTCGATGGTGCGATCGTCCTCTCCCAGGTCAGCCGCCAGCCGCCAGGCCAGGCGCGACACGGCCTCCGAGTGGTGCCTGAGCTCCGGAAACCGCTGTTCCCCGGGCTCCAAGAGCGCTTTGGCCAGCCGCCGGGACTGCCGGATCGCGGTACGCGCCTCCCGGAGCATCTCGACCTCGCGCGCCAGAATCTCGAGCACCGTTTCCGGCACGGGGGAACCCAGCCCGCCGAGCACCGTGCCGGCGAGTCCCCACCCGTCCTCGGTCAGGAGCGGACGGCTGGCAGCCATCTCCCGGGGAGTGTCCCCTGCGCCCTCGACCACCGCGGCGTCCACGGTCCACGTACGCTCCGATGCGGGATCGGGAGCGCCGGCGAGCAACGACGCCTGGTGCCGCCGCAGCGTGTTCAATGCGTCAGCCCCCGGCCGCGCCACCGAGCGGACCACGGTGTGGGCCTGGCCGTCGGCCGCAAGCGTCACCGCCACGGCGCCGACGCCGGGAAGGGCTGCGAGCCGTTCCACGGTCCCGAGCAGGAACGGGAGGGCGCCCCGGTCGAGAAGGCGCGCATCCCGGATGCGGGATGTGCCAGGACGTTCCTGGTGGACGGTCTCCTGCGTTCCGCTTTCCTCGAGGTCGGGGTACAGCCCGGAGCTGCGGACCAGCGCCACGAGCGCCGAGGCGATGGCGGTGGCGGCCTCCTCGTCGGCCGGCGTGAACACCTTGCGGCGCCCCTTGTCGCGGACGTCGGCGAACCCGACGAGACGTGAACCGGTGTACAGCGGCACGAGCAGGATCCGCGCCGTTCCCGCGCCCTCCAGGTACTCGGCGATCTCCCGGGCCTCGCCCGGGCTGTTGAACGCCTTCGGACGGGTCCGGAGGTGGCGGGCGAGCTGCACCATGGCAGCCCGCGGCGGGAACTCGGCGGCAAGAAGGTCGCGGCGGCCAAAACCGTACTGGGTGACGAGGAGGTACCGCCCGTCCTCGGCGAGGAGGTACAAGGCGGCTTTCGTCGAGTGGACCTCCTCCAGGAAACGGTAGAGGAGCTCCTTGAACCGTCGTTCCATCTCGGGGTTCCAGCCCGGCAGCACCGCGGTCACGCCAACCCTCCTCCCCGGACCGGCCAGCGGTCCGGACGGCCCAGTGTAGCACCGGACCTCGACTGTGGCATCCGCGCCACACCCCGTCTGTTCCATGCCACACCTCCTGGCGAGCAGGTACAGCCCGACCCCGGAAGACGCAATGATGACGGCGGTTGTTCCTTGCGATTCTGGGTGGCACGGATCGTGCTTGCCGACAGGAGCGGAAGGGAAGGTTGGAATGATCCGATCGCAACGGACACTCGGCAGGACGGTGGCCACAGCCGGTGTGGGGCTCCATTCGGGAGAGCTCGCCCGTCTCTGGCTTCACCCGGCGCCTGCCGGTCACGGGATCCGGATCCATCGCCGGGGCTCGAAGGAGATCATCCCCGCACGGGTGGACTCGGCCCAGGAGCTCTCCTACGCGACCCGCCTCGGTCTCGGCGAGGCCTCCGTGTCGACGGTGGAGCACCTTCTCTCGGCGCTCGCCGGTCTCGGTGTGGACAACGTCCGGATCGAGCTCGACGGTCCCGAGATCCCGATCAAGGACGGCTCGGCGCTCCCGTTCGTCCGGTTGATCGAGCGTGCGGGCGTCGTCGAGCAGGCGGCGCCGGTCAGCGCCATCCGGATCCTCGAACCGATCGAAGTCCGGGAGGACGGCAAGTGGATCCGGGTGGAGCCGGGCAGCGAGTTCGTCGTCGACTACCGGATCGCCTTCGACAACCCGGCCATCGGGTACCAGCGGTTCGTCGGAGCCGTGGACCCGGAGACGTACCGGGACGCCGTGGCGCCCGCCAGGACGTTCGGGTTCCTCAAGGAGGTCGACTACCTCCGCAGCCGGGGCCTCGCCCGCGGCGGCACGCTGAGCAACTGCATCGTGGTGGACGGGCCGAAGGTCCTCTCCGGGGAGCTCCGGTTCAACGACGAGTTCGTCCGCCACAAGGTTCTCGACCTGATCGGCGATCTTGCGCTCCTCGAGTACCCGTTGATCGGCAGGGTCACGGCGTACAAGGCCGGGCACGCCCTCCACGCCGCGCTCTCCCGGGCGATCCTCGACCAGCCCGAGAAGTGGGTCATCGTCGGTCCCGAGGGTGCGGCCACCGTGGTGCCGTTCCCGCTCGAGACCGAGGTGGCGGCGACCGGAGCCATGTCCATGTGACCGCAACAGGAACCACGCATCCGCTCGCGCGGATCTCCGGGGGCACGTCACGTGCCCCTTTCTTGCGCCACGGCCGGCCGCTCGGGAAGGGACACTCCCGAAATGGGGACACTCCCTTTCTTTTCCCCTGCCGCGTCCGTTCCGCTCCTCGCGGCGGCGGGGACCGTGTTCCCAGCCCCGCCCCCAGGACGCCGTCTCCGGAGGGCCCGTGGCGGTGCCGCCATCGGAAATAAACAGTGTCCCGTTCTCTTGGGCCTGTTCTGAGAAAATCAGTGTCTCTTCCTGTTGGGGTGCGGGTGGGATGGCCGTTTGCGGCCGGGGGCGCGATCGGCACTGTGGTAAAGTTGCAACACCATGCGGGTGGCGGCGCTCCTCCTCGCGCTCGTAGCCGCCGGGACGGCCGAGCCGGTCCTCCATGTGGCGGCGCGCTGGGAGCCTTCAGGGCTCCGGGTGGAGCTGCACCTGTCCGGCCCGCTTCCTGAGGCGATGGAGAAGGCGCTCCCCTCGGGAGCAGTGGTCCGGGTGCTGTACCCGCTGAAGGTCCGGTCGCGTAGACGGCTGTGGTGGGACAAGAAGCTGTTCTCGTCGGAGGCCGAGTCGCTCGTCGCCTTCGACCCACTGACGGGGCGGTACCGGTGCCAGTTCCGGCTCGGCGACGTGGTGATCTCCGTGCACGAGACCGCCTCCATCGAGGCGGCCCGCGGCTGGCTGACCGATCCGCCGCCGTTCCACATCGTCATCGCCCGGCGCCGCCCCCATGTCCGGATCGAGGCGCGCGCCATCTTCGCCAGCGGCACCACGTGGCTCGTCTTTCCGTCCTCCGCGGGAACGGAGTGGGTGGAGGCGCAGGTCCCGGCGGAGGACGATCGATGAACCGCCTGGTCGAGGCGTGGCACCGCCACCGCCGCGAGAACCGGTTCCTTCTGGGCGTCTTCGTCTCGCTCCTGGTGCTCTCCACCGGAGCCTTCTTCCTCCTGCAGCGTGCCCAGGCGGCCTCACCGCGGGAGCTCGCCAACAGGATCCTGCTGTTCGTCCTGTGGTACCTCGACCTGTCGCTCATCCTGATCCTCCTGTTCGTCCTCATCAGGAACCTCGTCCACCTGGCCATCGAGCGCCGTATGGGCGTGCTCGGGAGCCGGTTCCGGACCAAGCTCGTCCTGACGTACGTAGGTCTCTCCCTGCTCCCCGTCGTGTTCATCTTTCTCGTCGCCACGAACCTGCTCCAGCGTTCCATCGACCGGTGGTTCTCGGCGCCGGTGGAGGAGGTCCTCCGGGGCGGGGCGGCGGTGGCGGAGCAGGTCCGCTCCCTCGTGGAACAGCACCTCGAACGGCAGGCGGCCGCGGCCGCCGAGGAGCTCGCCGGCAACGGCGACCGGGAGCTCGACCAGCTCCAGTCGCTCCTCGGCGTCGATCTCCTGGCCGTCTACGACAGGGGCCGGCTCGTCCAGGCGGTGACCGACCCGCGCCGGATCCCCTCCTCGACGCCGCCCCTCGCGCCCTCGCTCCTCCGGGTCCCGGGCCACCGGGCCGACCGGTGGCGTGGCGGTCTGCTCGTCCGGGCGTGGCGGCCGATACCTGGCCGTCCCCGCCGGGTGGTCGTGGTGGGCGACATGCTCCCCCGCGACCTGCTCCAGCACCTCGAGCGGGCCACGGCGGCCCACGCGACGTTCCAGGAGATGCAGCTCGAGCGGGGGACCATCACCTGGACGACGATCCTCGTCTTCCTGGCCATCACCCTGCTCCTGCTGTTCGGCACCGTCTGGATCGGCCTGTACCTTTCGCGGCGGTTCACCGAGCCGCTTCTGGCCGTGGCCTCGGCGACCCAGCGCGTCGCCGAGGGGAACGAGCTCGAGGAGATCGCCGTGCCCGCGACGGACGAGGTCGCGGTGCTGGTCGACTCGTTCAACGCCATGGTCCGCCGGGTGCGGAGCACCGAGGCGGAGATCCTGGCGTCGAACCAGGAGCTGGCGACACTCCTCGCCACCGTGCCCACCGGCGTCCTGACGGTGGATCCCGCCGCTGGCCGGTTCCGGGCCAACCCGTCGGCGGCGCGGCTTCTCGGTCTGGAGGAGGGCGACCGGTGGACTCCGCTCGACACGCTGGCGGCGCCGGGCCTCGGGCCGCTCCGGACACTCCTGGAGGACCCCGACCGCCTCGCAGGCCGGCGGGAGATCGACCTTGAGACCGATGGGGCGCTCCGGCACGTCGAGGTCTCCGCCCGCCGCCTCCCCGGGGGTGGCTGGGTCGTGGCGGTGGACGACCTGACCCAGCTCGTCCGGGCCCAGCGCCAGGCGGCGTGGAGCGAGGTCGCCCGCCGGATCGCCCACGAGATCAAGAACCCGCTGACCCCGATCCGGCTCGCGGCGGAGCGGATCCTTCGCCAGACAACCGGCGTGGACGGAAAGGCCCGGACCGTCATCGAGACCGGGTGCGCGGCGATCATCGCCCACGTCTCGGGGTTGAAGGAGCTCGTGGACGCGTTCCACCAGTACGCCCGGATGCCCCAGGTCAACCCCAGGCCGACCCGGATCGACACCCTGCTCAGGGAGGTTGCGGCCCTGTACGTCGGCGTTCGGGACGGGCTTCAGATCGAACTCGCATGGGACGCGGGGGAACGCACGGCGTTCGTGGACCCCGCGCTGCTGCGCCAGGCGCTGGTCAACCTGCTGGACAACGCCGTGGAGGCGATGGACGGTCCGGGAACCATCGTGCTCCGGGGCGAGGTGGCCGACGGCGACCTGACCATCGAGGTGCTGGACGAGGGCGTGGGTCTGCCCACCGAGGACACGGGGAAGCTGACACAGCCGTTCTTCTCCACCAAGGGGCGCGGGTCCGGGATGGGGCTGGCGCTCGTCCACCGGATCGTCAGCGACCACGGCGGCAGCCTGGAGCTGAGACCGCGGCCCGGCGGCGGGACGGTGGCGCGGATCGTCCTGCCGGGCGTGGTGCCGCGGGGCGAGGGAGGAGTGTGATGCACCAGGGATCGATCCTCATCGTCGACGACGAGCCGGGGATCCGGGAGTTGCTCGGCCAGATCCTTGGCGACGAGGGGTACGAGACGGCCGAGGCGGCTTCCGGCGAGGAGGCGCTCACTCTGCTCGAACGCGAGCTGTACGACCTCGTGCTCCTCGATCTGTGGCTGCCGGGGATCGACGGGCTCGAGGTGCTCCGGCGGCTCCGGGAGGCCGGGTACCAGGTGCCCGTCATCGTCATCTCCGGGCACGCCTCGGGGGAGCAGGCGGTGGCCGCGGTCCGGGAGGGGGCCAGAGACTTCCTCGAGAAGCCGTTGAGCTACGACCGGGTTGTGCTCTCGGTGCGGAACGCCTTGGATCAGGCGCGGCTCGAGCGGCGGGTCGCCGAGGCGGCGGAGGGGCGGGTGGCCCTGACCGGTTCTTCGCCTGCCATCCGGGAGCTGCGCCGGCAGGTGATCACGGCGGGGGCCTCGGAGGGGCGCGTGCTCATCAGTGGTCCCAACGGCTCCGGGAAGGAGGTCGTCGCACGGATGCTCCACCGGCACTCCGGGCGAGCCGGCGGACCGTTCGTCGCGGTCAACTGCGCGGCGATCCCCTCCGAGCTGATCGAGAGCGAGCTGTTCGGCCACCTGCGCGGTGCGTTCACCGGGGCCGTGGAGTCGAAGCGGGGCAAGTTCGAGCTCGCCGACGGCGGCACGCTGTTCCTCGACGAAATCGGCGACATGAGCCTGCTGACGCAGGCGAAGGTCCTCAGAGTGCTCCAGGAGCAGCGGTTCACCCGGCTCGGCGGGAGCCGTGAGATTACGGTGGACGTCCGGGTCATCGCCGCCACGAACAAGGATCTGGAGGCGGAGATCGAGGCCGGACGGTTCCGGCAGGACCTGTTCTTCCGGCTCAACGTCATCCCCGTGCGCGTCCCGGCGCTGGCCGAACGGCTGGAGGACATCCCGGAGCTCGTGGAGGAGTTCGTGGCGGAGGTGGCCGGATCCACGGGGCTCCGGCCCAAGTTGTTCGCCCCGGACGCCCTGGACAGGCTCCGTGAGTACGGCTGGCCGGGCAACGTCCGGGAGCTTCGGAACGTGGTCGAGCGGGTGATGATCATGGTGCCGGGCGAGACGATCCACGCGGCGGACCTGGCGTTCCTTCCGGCGGATTCGGGCGTCGCCCCTCCCGCCGGCGAGGTTCCGCGGGATCTTCCGCTCCGGGAGGCGAGGGAGCGGTTCGAGCGGGAGTACATCCGGCAGGCCCTCGAACGGTGCGGCGGCAACGTCACCCGTGCCGCGGCCCGGCTGGGGGTCGAACGGAGCCACCTTCACCGGAAGTTGCGGCAGCTCGGACTGGCTCCGCGTTGACCGGCATCGAGCCGGCTTGATACCATCGGGAGGTCATGGCATACCCGGGGAATACGGAGCTGTCTCCCGAGGCCCAGGAACGCGTGCTCTCGACGTTCCGTGAGGTGATCCGGAACATCCAGGCGGGCCGGCGGGACGAGGCGAAGATCGGGCTGGAGTTCGTGCTCCGGCTCGATCCGGAGTTTGCACCAGCCGTGGGGCTCCAGCGCCAGATCGCCAGCGGCTCCGGCGAGCTCGACCTGGGCAGTGTCCTCGAGAGCCTCGCGGGCCCCGCCCCCGAGGAGCTGGAGTCGGAGCTCGTCCGGGCGGTGGAGCTCTTCTCGGAGCGGCACTTCCTCGAGGCCAAGGAGGTTGCGGAAGCGGTTCTCCGGGAGCTCCCGGGGCACCAGGAGGCCCGCCAGCTGCTCGGTCAGATCCAGGAGGCGCTCAAGCTCGAGGCCCAGGTCGCCGGGTTCCTCTCCCAGGCGCGGGAGGCGCTGGACCGGGGCGAGGGGCAGGAGGCGGCCAACTTCGTCACCATGGCCCAGGCGCTCGATCCGAACCACCCGGGGATCTCGCCGATGCTCGCCGAGCTCCAGGCCGTTGCGCCCCAGGCCGCCGCACCGGCTCCCGCCGAGGAGGAACCCGTGCCGGCGGCTGCGGAGGGCGAGTTCGATATCCGGTTCGAGACGATCGAGGACCCGGCCGCCCATGCCGGCGGGGCAGAGCCGCGGGAGGGTGACGGGTTTCAGTTCGAGTTCGGCGGTGCCGCAGAGTTCGATTTCGGTGAGGCTGCCGGGGAGGCGGCTCCGTCCGAAGAGATCCCTTCCGGGGCGCCGGGTGAGGACGAGCTGTTTTCCTTCGCCGGGGAGGGTGGGGCCGATGCCGGAGAGTCTCCCCCGTCCGGGCCCGGTGCGGACGAGAAGGTGGCCGAGCTCCTGGGCCGTGGTCAGGAGGCTTTCGACGCCGGGGAGTTTCAGGAGGCGATCGACGTCTGGTCGCGGATCTACCTGATCGACCCGTCCAACGACACGGTCTCCGAGCGGATCGACACGGCCCGCGCCCGGCTCGAGGAGCGGTCTCGCGAGCTGGAGCTGCTCCTCCACGATGCAGCGGAGGCCGCGGAAGCGGGGCGGCCCGCCGAGGCGCTGGAGATCGTGGCGCAGGTGCTCGAGCGGGAGCCCGGCCACATTGAGGCGCTCGATCTCAAGAGACGGCTGGAGCAGGGCACGGGAGCGGCTGCCGAGACGGAGCCAGGCCAAGAGATCGCCATGCCGGAGATCGAGGACGACCTCTTCCGGGAGGAGCTGCCGTCCCAGATCCCCACGCCGGCCGAGCCGCTGGAGATCCCCGACCTCCCGGAGATGACAGCTCCGGTCCCTGCCCGGCGAAAGCGGTTCCCTTTCCGGCTGGTCGCCGTGATCGTCAGCGCGCTCCTCGTGGTGGCCCTTGGAGCCTGGTTCGGGACCCGGATGCTCTCCGGCCACGGCAAGGCGGAACAGGACTCCGAGGCGGCCGAGCGGGCGATTCGTCAGGCGGCCCGGCTGTACCGCCAGGGCCGGATCGAGGAGGCGATCCACATCCTTCAGGAGGCCCGCGCATCCTCGGTCGACCAGCAGCGGATCGCGATGCTGATCCGGCGGTACCAGAAGGCGCTCCAGCCGCCGACACCGACGCCGGTCCCTGCAGTCCTCGGGGATGCGGAGGCCGCCGCGAGGGAAGGACGCTGGCTGACCGCCTACACGCTCGTGCTCGAGGGGCTCCAGACCCAGCCGAAGGACCCCGGTCTTCTCGAGCTGAAGGAGCAGATCGTCCAGCAGGAGCCGCTCGTCCAATCGTACGCCGCCGCGGCGGGTCGAGGCGACGCGTCCACCGCGCTCTCCATCGTGCGTCAGCTCGCCGAGCGGCACCCGGACGATCCCGCGGTGGTGAAGGAGCTCGACAGACAGCTGTTCAACGCCGCGGTGACCGAGCTCAGGCAGTACAACCTGACGGGAGCCAACGTGCTGCTGAAGGACCTGGCGGCGCGGCACCCCGACGACGAGGAGGTGGGGCGGATCCTGGAGTTCATTCAGAAGTACAGGAACCGGCCCGTGGACATGCGCCTCAAGATCTTCATCTCGACCATCGAGCTGCGATGAGCGACCCAGACCTTCGCGTGAGCGGCGAGAACGGGGGAACGGAGTCTCCGCTGGATCTCGCGTTCGAGGAGGAACCGGCGGTGTTCGACGACGCCGGAGAGGATGAGCCCGGAACCGAACGGGGCGTGGTCCCGGGGCCGCTCCTCGCCGCCGCCACCGCCTGGGCGGACCTCGTCCTCGTCCTGGCGGTCTGCGCAACGGCCGTGGCAGGGATCCGGCTTCTCGGCCTGCCGCTGTCCGGTTCGGTGCTGCCGTGGGCCTGTGGTCTCGGGGGGCTTGCATGGATCACCGTCTCGGCGATCCTCCTCCCGACCCGGAGGTCGTGGCCGGGGGCGCTCGTGCTCGGACTCGTGCTCCCGCCGGATGCCGGAAGGGACGGGGTGGTTCGCCGTCTGCTTCTCATCCTCCTGGCCATCGCGACGGTGGGACTCCTCTCCGCCCTGGCCTCCGGCCGCGACCCCTGGGCCGATCTCGTGCCCGAGAGATCGCTCTGACGCCCGCCGCCGCAAGAGGCGGGGAGCGTGTCCCCCTGGCTACACCTTCCGGCGCTTGAACACCATCCCGATGTGATCGGTCGCTCCGGTCTTGAAGTTGATCGCCGTGATGGAGACCAGCTCCCATCCCTCCTCGCCGAGCTCGTTGAGCTCCGCCTCGTAGATCGGGTCGAGCCGGTAGTTCTCGGAACGGATGTTGATGATCCTGTACTCCCAGCGCACCTGTGCCATCCGTACCTCCCTCCCTCGCCTCGAACGGGCGTGGGCATTGTACCATCGGGACGATGCCACGGCCCCGCCTTTCCATCGTCGTCCCCGCGTTCGAGGAGACTGGACGGCTTCCCGGCCGGCTCGCGGCGTTCGGGGCGTACCTGGAAGGAAGCCCGTGGTGTCCCGTGGAGCTGCTCGTGGTGGACGACGGGTCCACGGACGGGACCGCGGAGGCGGCGGCCGCTGTGCCCGTGCCCGATGGGGTCGGGCTCCGGGTGCTTCGGCACGAACACAACCGTGGCAAGGGTGCGGCGGTCCGGACGGGGTTTTCCGCCAGCCGGGGCGAGCTCGTGCTGATGACCGACGCCGACCAGTCGACGCCTGTCGAGGAGCTCGCCGCCCTGGCCGCGCGGATGGCCCCGGGGGCGGTTCCCATCGCCTCCCGCGCCGCAGATCGGCACCGGATCGTCCGGCGCCAGCCGGTGTACCGCGACCTGATGGGGCGGACGTTCAACCTTCTCGTCCGGGCCGTCCTCCTTCCAGGGATCGGCGACACCCAGTGCGGGTTCAAGCTGTATCCCGGGAGGCTCGCCCGTGCGCTGGCTGCGGCGCAGCGGATCGAGGGGTTCGCCTTCGACGTGGAGCACCTCGTGCTCGCCCGGCGGTGGGGATGGCGGGTCGTGGAGGTCCCCGTTGCGTGGGCCCACGCCGAGGCATCGAGAGTCTCGCCGTTCCGGCACTCCCTCCAGATGCTCCGGGACGTCGTCAGCCTGGGCGTCCGGAGGGTGCCGCCTGCGCCGGTGGGCGGGGCGCCGGCCCCGCCGCCGCCCTGGCTTCCCGAGGTGCTGGCATGACGGGGCCGGTGGATCCCTGGCGGGTCGAGGCGTTCCTCGAGCAGCTCGAGTGGGAGCGCAACCTCTCGCCCCGGACCCAGGCGGCCTACCGGCGGGAGGTCCTCCGGTTCGCCGCGTTCGCCTCGGAGGAGCTGGGGAGGGCGTGCCCCCGGAGCATCGAGACGGCCGACATCCGGGCGTTCGTAGCCCACCTGCACTCGCTGCGGCTGGCGCCCCGGTCGATCCAGCGGGCGCTCGCCGCGCTTCGGACCTACTTCCGGTTCCTCACCGCAGAGGGAGTCGTGCCGGCCAACCCGGCCGCGGCCGTACCGAACCCCCGGGTGCCAAGGACGCTCCCCGACACCGTCCCTCCCGCGGCGCTGGAGGCGCTGTTCGAGGCGTTTCCCGAAACCCCTGCGGGGCGGCGGGACCGGGCGATCCTCGAGCTGCTCTACGGGTCGGGGTTGCGGGTCTCCGAGCTGGTGGGGCTCGACCTCGCGGACGTGGACCGGGGACGCCGCCTCCTGCGGGTCCGCGGCAAGGGGCGCAAGGAACGGATCGTCCCGTACGGAGGCAAGGCGGAGGAGGCGCTGGCGGCGTACCTCCCGGAGCGGGCCGCCTGGCGGCAGGGTGGTGGCCGGGACGACGATCCGCTGTTCGTCAACCAGCGCGGAGGCCGGCTGACGGACCGGTCGGTCCGGCGGATCGTCGACGCTGCGGTCCGCAGGGTCGCCTCCCTCCACCGCCTCCACCCCCACTCGCTGCGCCACGCCTTCGCCACCCACCTCCTGGAGGCCGGGATGGACCTCCGCGCGATCCAGGAGTTGCTCGGCCACGCCTCGCTGGCCACGACCCAGGTCTACACCAACGTGGACCTCGAGCACCTGATGGCAGTCTACCGCAGGAGCCATCCGAAGGCGTGACGGTCTCAGGATGCCCGGACGTCCCGGGATCCATCCGGGGCCAGTCGTGCCCGGGTGTTCCTTGAACGGTTGTGCCGTGTTGGTACGGTGGGGCGCTGCCTGTTTCGTGACGAACCGACGGGGCGGTCACTCCGCCGAAGGACCGGTGCTCCTTCGGGAACGGTTCTTGCTTCCCCGGAATTCTGGAATCACGTCCGACCGGTCCGTGCGGCACTCGAGAGGCTGCCGGATCGTCGGATGGAGGAGGATCGAATGGTCGGGAAGAATGGATCGTTGATTCGGACGGTGCTGGCGGGGCTCGGGGTCCTGATGGCCGCTGCGGTCTGCGTGGCACAGCCGGTGCCAACGGTGACGATGGATGTGCCATCGGAGGTGATGCTGGGCGAACAGGTGTCGTTCACCGTGACCTTCGACAACACGTCGGCGACCGACCCGGGGTACGGGCCGATCATCGACCTGGTGTTCCCGGTCAACGGCGCCGATGGTGCGGCAGGGACGGACACGCCGGATGGAATCTCCTTCGTCTCCGCCTCGTACCTGGGCCAGCCCGTGGACGTGACGATCCGGACCTTTCCGGATGATGGGGGAGGCGTCGGCTGCAGGCGGCACCCCTTCTTCATGAAGCCGAATCATCGCCGGAAGTGGGTATGCGGAACTGCGGGCGACACGCTCGTCGTGCTCAAGCTTCCGTTCGGCTCCGTCGTTCCAGACCAGCCTCCGATCACGGTGGACGTCACGGCGAATCTGTCGAACCTCGCGGATCTGCAGGTGCCGTTGCCCATTCATGCCAGGGGAGGGTTCCAGTACGGCGCCGATCCGCTCGATAACCCGTGTTGCGATTCTGTGATCGTCAATCCGGACGATTCCGACTCCTCGTCCTGGCCATCCTCCTCCGTCACCCCGATCCTCATGCGGATCTCGAAGATCGGCCTGTCCCCCGACACCCTGGCGCCGGAGGACGAGACCACCGTCGGTCCCGGGTTCGAGCGGTGGTTCCAGATCACGGTGGACGTGGCCGACGGTCAGACGATCACGAACCTCGACGTGACCGACATCCTCCCCGACAACGTCCAGTTCGTGGCGGTGACGGCGACGCAGGTCAACGGTTCGGATGTCTCCACGACGGCTGTCGCGACGCCGAGCACCACGACGCCGGGTGGAACCCTGACGCGACGGTATGCAACGGTGACGGGGACGACGGGCGCCAACGACGTGGCGCTGGTGTTCCGGTACTACGTGCCGCGTCTCGATGCCAACGGGAACGAGACGATCCCCGAGGGGTCGTGCTCCAAGGTCCTGGGGTTCAACGACGCCGCTACGCTGGGTGACTGGGATCCGATCGATCCCCGGGATCCGTCTGGAACGGACAACGCGGGGATCGATCCCCCGGGACACGAGGCCGGGTTCTCTGGCAAGACGATCGCCGTGCAGGAAGATGCGGCCATCGTGAACGATCTCGGCGCGGCGGGGGCGACGCCCGGCGACACGGTGGAGTACATCGTGGAGTTCCAGGTCTCGGACGTGATGGCGTTCGACAGCCTCCGGCTCGAGCAGGTGATCTCGGACGGGCAGCGGTTCGACACGTCGTTCACCCCGACGATCCAGGTCAATGAGCACGGAACCTCGACGGGACCGGCGGCGTTCGATGCGGCGAACTTCACGGTGACGGATCATTACACGGGGTCTCCATCCGCCGTGGCGCCCATCGACGGAACCCAGACCGTGGAGTTTCGTGTGTCCGACGAGATGGTGCATCAGGGGCTCGACGCCGCGGTTCTCGGAAACTGCGTGCCCGATGGCGGGACCGGAGGCGGTCCTCCCGACTGCTCGGTCTATTCCGGAGGCAAGGCGAAGGTCCGGGTGGTCTTCCGGACCATCATTCAGGATCAGTTCACCGATGACTACCCGTCGGGCGATCCCTCCGTCGATCAGGGCGATGAGCTGACCGGTGATGTGGACGTCTACGGTAACCTGCTCGACCCCGAGGATCTGACAGCGACGGGGAGCACGTGCACCGACGACTCCGATGCAGGTGTCACGATCGTGCGGGGGAACGTCACGAAGGAGGTCTATGCCATCAACGGGTCCACCTCGTTCCAGACCCCGGTGCTGGTGGCGCCGGGCGACGAGGTGACCTACCGGATCCGGTACACGCTGGCGACGTCGGATTTCGAGAGCCTGGTGGTCCGGGACTTCCTGCCGCTTCCCGTGTTCATGGCGACGGACGTGACGACGTTCACCTCCGTCGTGGATGGTTCCATCCCAGCAGCGGGCGAGGCAAAGTACGGCCCGGACGACACGTTCCACGCCTACTCCGGAATCGACCCGACCCTTTCGACCAATGCGGCATCCAACGCCGTGGTGTTCGATTACGGGGATTTCGACTCGGCGTCGAACCAGGCGACGGAGATCGATCTGCTGTTCACCGTCAAGGCGACGGATGAGCCGTACGCCGACGGCATGGTCCTGATCAACCAGGTCCGGGTGCACGAGGGATCGACCAACGCCGAGGAGTCGGACGACGATGCCATTGCACCCGTGACGCTCATGATGCCCCGGCTCGTCGTCCGGAAGGGGGCGTGCCAGACGGACAACCCGGACGAGCAGTACGATCCGCCGCTGTCCGGCGGGGGGTGCCCGGGGCAGGTGACGTCCGATGACCTGGCCAACGATCCGGCGCTCTCGGATTCCGACGTGTCCGGTATCGACGTGGGCGACCACATGACGTTCTCCATGACCATCGAGAACCAGGGCGGGGCGGGAGCGTTCGACATCACGATCCACGACGTCATGCCGCCAGGGTTCTGTCTGCCCGGCTGCACCACGGCCGATCCCATGTGCGCCGCCGGAGCGTCGGGGCTCAACTTCTCGGTTGTCCGGGGAGACGGGTTCGTTCCGACGTGGGTGCCACAGGGAACGTACAACGACGACAGGGACCTGTTCTCCAACGGCCTGATGCTCGACGATTCGGCCGGACAGCCGCTCTTCCAGCCGCACGATCCGGCGGCGGGGACCAACACCCTGACCATCAGTTACGAGCTGGAAATCTGCGACATCTCTCTCGTCCCGGGGTCGTTGCTCGCCAACCAGGGGGGTGTCAGCAGCTTCGCGAGCCGGGAGGGCGGACCGAACTTCGTCGATCCCAACAACCCCGTGGACTACACCGACCAGGCCACGATGACCCTGGCCATGCCTCAGTTCGCCAAGGCGCTCGTGGGGACCTCCATCACCGACTCGGTCAACGCCGCCGACGAGGTGGTGATCGGCGAGATGGTGACGTACCAGCTCACCCTCACGGTGCCCGAGGGAACGATGCCCTCGACCCACATCGTGGACACCCTGGATCCCGGCCTGGCGTTCGTGGACGTGGTTTCCGTGGTCTATTCCTCCTCGGACCTGACATCGACCAACACCATCGGGATCGGTCCGAATCCGTCCAACGTCACCGTCGGAGCGAACGGATCCAGCCTCGATTTCGATTTCGGCGACCTGGTCAATGCAAACACGGACAACACGGTGGACGAGACGGTCACCGTCGTGTACCGCGCTGTGGTGCTCAACATCGCCGCGAATCAGGCGGGGACGACGCTGGGCAACTCGGCCTCGGTCTCGTGGACCGATGGCACGCTCGGACCGGTCTCCGCCGCCGATGTGGCGGTGATCGAGCCGGCGATAGCGATCGACAAGAACGCCTCCCCGACGGCGGTCGATGCCGGCGACGTCATCACGTACACCGTCAACGTGACGAGCCCCAACGATCCGTCGGCGGCCTCGGCGATGGACGTCGTGGTGACCGACACGCTCCCGACCGGGATGACCTACGTGGCCGGATCGCTCGGAACCGGTACCTGCGCCACGACGCCCACGGCGCTGGACGACAGCAGTGCTCCGGCCCTGACGGTGACCTGGGCCTCATTCCCACCGGGTGGCTCGTGTGAGATCACCTACCAGGCCACGGTGGATCAGAGCGTGGAACCCGGACAGGGGATGCCCAACACGGTCACGGATACCTGGACGAGCCTGCCGGGCGATCCGGGCCAGATCTCGGCCCACAACGGCGACGCCACCGAACGGAACGGTTCGGGTGGTGTCAACGACTACACGGGGACGGACTCGGCGACGGTGACGGCCCGGAATGTCGACCCTGCCAAGTCGGTGGGGACGACCTCCGAGAGCTTCACGTCGGGAACGGACGTCGCCGTGGGTGAGGTCGTCCGGTACCGTATGGTGATCGAGCTGCCCGAGAGCACGGTGCCCGATCTGCGCCTGCAGGATGTTCTGCCAGCAAGCCTGCAGTTCATCGACGACGGCACGGCGCGGCTCGCGCTGGTCTCCAACGGGAGTCCGATCACGTCGACGGAACCTGCCGGCTCCACGCTGGGGCTGGCACTGGGCAACGGTCCGTTCGGCAGCGGTCCGTGGGTCCAGGGGAACGATCCCACGGCGGTGACGCCGACCTTCGTGCTGCCCGACGCCAACATCGGATCCGATGGCTCTCTGACGAACGATCCGGACAACTGGGCGCCCGGGACGGACGTCTTCTTCAAGCTTGGAGATCTCGTCAATCCGGATTCCGACACCGATTCGGAATGGATCGTGCTCGAGTTCAACGCCGTGGTGGTCAACACCGCGGACGTCAGTAACGGCACGGTGGTGAACAACTCCTACCTGGTCCTCTCGGGTTCCGACGAGCTTGCGGACTCCGGGCCCGCCGGGATTCCGTCGTTGACCGTCCGCGAACCGGCGGTGATCGACCTCGTCAAGACCGTCACGCCGACTTCCGGCGACGCCGGGGACACGGTGTCCTACCAGATCACCTGGTCCAACTCCGGGACCGCCACGGCCTGGGACACCGACCTCGTGGACGTCATCTCCTCCGGACTGGCGCTCAACGCAAGCTCTGTCACCATCACCCTCTCGGGCGGCGCGACCGGGGCCACCGATCTGACGGCGGGCAACACGGTCCACGTCCAGGTGACCGAGATCCCCGTCGGTGGCTCGGTGACGGTGACCTACACGGCAACGATCGAGACGAGCGTGGCGCCGGAACAGGTGCTGTCCAACTCCGTGGACCTGACCTGGACCTCGCTGCCCGGCCAGAACGGAACGACGGGCAACCCCACGGGGTCCGATACGCCGGGTGGTCCGGGTTCGGACACGGGTGAGCGCGATGGATCCGGCGGGGTCAACGACTATTCCGCCTCGGATTCGGCCGACGTGACCATCACGTCGCCGGAGATCACCAAGACCGTGGCGTCCACGTCGGAGCCTTCCACGGGGATGAATCAGGGCGGCGTTCAGCTGCTGACCATCGGCGAGACGGCGACGTTCTCGATCACGATCACGTTGCCCGAGGGCACCACGCCCACGGTGGTCATCACCGACTCGCTCCCGGCCAACGCCACCGGGGTCATGGAGGTGGTCTCCACCTCGGTCGACTCCATCGGCGCGAACCTGACGCCGGCCAACAGTCCGGCGGTCGTCACCATCACCGACGCCAACCTGGGCGACGGGATCAACGACACGGTGAGCTTCGACTTCGGACAGGTCCAGAACGCGCCGGACGGCGTGGTGGACGACAACGATCGGATCACCGTGTCGGTGACGGCTCGCTTGAAGGACGTGCCCAACAACTCGAACGGCAATGTGCTGACCAACACGGCACGGCTCCAGTACGGAACGGGGCTCCAGGCGACCGACACGGCCGACGTGGAGGTGGTGGAGCCCGAGCTGGACGTCAGCAAGACGGCCTCGCCCACCACCGGCGACGCCGGGGACACCATCACGTTCACCGTCACGGTGGACCATGCGGGCACCTCGACGGCCGACGCCTTCGACCTCGTCGTGACGGATCAGATTCCCACGGACATGACCTGGGCCGGAAACGTGCAGACGGTTTCCGGACCCGCTCCGACGGTGGATACCTCCGGGTTGCCCACGGTGACGTTCTCGTGGGATGATCTCGCGCTGGGCGCGGGACCGTACACCTTCACCTTCGATGTCACACTGGACACCACGGTCCAGCCGCAGCAGGTGATCACCAACACGGATGGCCTCACCTACGACACGCTCCCGGCGGACAACGATCCCGAGGAGCGGGACCACTCCGACTCCGACTCGGCCAGTGTCACGATCTCGGCTCCAGGTGTGACCAAGACGGTCACATCGACCTCGGTCACGGCCACAGGGAATGGATCGGATTCGGAACCCGATCTGACCATCGGTGAGCAGGTCACGTACGAGATCACCATCACGGTGCCCGAGGGCACCCTGAACCAGACGCTGGTGGTGGACGATCTGCCCACCGCACCGGGGCTTCTGGAAGTCGTCTCCTCCCAAGTCACGGCGATCGACGGTGACATGACGTCGTCCACGGGGCTCGGCGTCGGCTCGGCGGGAACGGCCTCCGATCCCAACGGCGACGGCCGAAACGAGCGGGTGACGTTCGACTTCGGCACGCTGGTCAACGGTGTGGGCGGCTCCAACACCATCACGATCCAGGTGGTGGCCGTGGTGCCCGACGTGCCCGTCAACCAGGGCGGGCTGGACGGGCTCGTCAACACCGCGTCGGCCTCCACCTCCGGGGGCAGCGCGGTCAGCGGCACGGCCGCCGTGGACATCGTCGAGCCCGAGCTCGAGGTCACCAAGACGCTCGTCACGCCGTCCTCGCCGTTCGGCGACGCGGGCGACACGTTGACCTACCGGATCACGGTGGAGCACACCGCCGCCTCCTCGGCCGACGCGTTCGACGTGACGGTGGACGACGTCCTGCCGGTGGGACAAACCTACGTGACCGGGTCGCTCACCGTCGTCGATGGGCCTGCGCCCACCGAGGACACCTCGGGCCTCCCCGGCTCGGTCGTCTTCACCTGGCCGACCATCGCGCTGGCCGACAGCCCGGTGGTGATCGAGTACCAGGTCACGCTGGACGCCGGGGTCCATCCGGCCGAGACTCTGACCAACACGGCTCTGCTCTCCTGGGACTCGCTGCCCTCCGGGGCACCGGGCGACGGCGGGGCCAACGATCGGGACGGGTCCGACTCGGACAACGCCGAGATCACCATCGACGCGCCGGCGCTGGTCAAGGTGACGGGGGTGTCCTCGCTCTCCGACACCGGTCAGTCCCAGCACGATCCCACCCTGACCGACCTGGCCATCGGCGAGCAGGTGACGTACGAGATCACCGTCACGGTGCCCGAGGGTATCACCCAGTCGGCCGTCGTCACGGACTCGGTCCAGGCCGACGCCAACGGCGTGCTCGAGGTCATCGGAGCCACCGTCGTCTCCATCGGCGGCAACCTGACGACGACCCAGGCAGGCACGCCCACGTTCGCCGACAACATGCTGGGCGACGGACTCGATGACACGGTTTCCTTCGACTTCGGGGACATCACCAACACCGCGGACGGCGTCACGAACGACGACGACCGGATCGTGCTCGAGGTGACGGCGCGGGTCGTGGATCTTGCCGCCAACGCCGACGCCGACGAGCTCGTGAACTCCGCCAGTCTGACCTACGCCACAGGCCCGGCGGTGGACGACACCGCTGATATCGACGTGGTGGAGCCGGTGATGGCCATCGACAAGACCATGGGGACGCCGGTGAACGGCGTGGTGCCGATCACCGTGACGCTCTCCAACACGGGAACGGCGCCCGCGTACGACGTCCGGGTCACCGACGCCTTCGCCGCGGCCACCTGGGATACGGCGTCCATCGCGCCGGTCTCGATCCCGTCAGGGTTCACCTTCTCGGTTTCCGGTGCGCCGGGCGATGCCACGGTGACCATCGCATCGGATCCGGGAGCCTCGCCTCCGTCGTCCTCCATCGAGCCGGGTGAGGCGGTGGCGTTCACGTTCCAGGCTGCGTTCGTGGCCGACGGGGGGACTCCGGCGACGAATCCGCTGACCAACACGGCCACCAACGACCAGGCCACCACGCTCCCAGGTGACAACACCTCCGAGCGTGAGGAGCCCGACGTCTCCGACCAGGCGCAGCTCGCGCTGCCGTCCATCGAGCTCGACAAGAGCTGGTCCATCGCCCCTGGCGGCGACCTGGATGGCTCGGGGACGGCCTCGCCGGGCGACATCCTGCGCTACACCATCACCGTGACCAACTCGGGCCAGGGCGCGGCGACGAACCTCGCCATCACCGACCCGATCAACGATCCGAACCTGACACTCGTCACCGGTTCCGTCACCGCCGGCTCGGGTGCCGTGATCACGACGGGCAACAACGCCGGCGACACGGCTGTCCGGGTCGATTACGCAAGCTTCGCCGGTGGTACGAGCGACACCATCGCCTACGACGTCCAGGTGGCAGACCCCGTGGCTTCGGGGGTCTCCACACTGACCAACTGGGCCGCCGGTGATTGTGACGAACTCGACTCCGAGCCGTCCGACGACCCGTCCACGACGGACGACGACGATCCGACCGTGGTGCCGCTCGACGCCGCTCCGGACATCGCCGTGGCCAAGGACGACGGTGTGACCGAGGTGCGCCCCGGCGACACCATCACGTACACCGTGACGGTCTCCAACGTGGGCAACCAGGACGCCACCGGCGTCGTGCTGACCGATCCGGTTCCCTCCGGCACGGCTTTCGTCTCCGCTTCCGACGGCGGGACGGAGTCGGGCGGGACCGTGACCTGGCCTGCGTTCGATCTTGCGGCGGGCGATTCGGCCCAGCGGACCCTCGTGGTCCAGGTGAACGACCCCGCCCCGGCGGGCCAGGCCACCGTGGCCAACACGGCTCATGCCGCCGACGACGGGGCCAACGGCACCGACCCGGATTCGGGCAACAACGATGCAACGGACACGGACACCCTGATCCAGGCGGACCTTGGGATCACCAAGGCCGATAGCCCGGATCCGGTCCGCGCCGGCGAACAGGTGACGTACACACTGACAATCGTCAACAACGGTCCGTCGGCCGAACCGAACGCCGTGGCGACGGACACACTACCGGCACAGTTCACCTTCGCCTCGGCCACGGCCAGTCAGGGCTCGTGCACCGAAGCCGGCGGTGTGGTGACCTGCGCACTGGGCGCCATGGCCTCCGGTGCGACGGCCACCGTGACCATCGTCTGCGACGTGCCGGCGAACGTGGCAGCCGGTTCGTACACCAACACGGCCTCCGTGTCGGGCGACGAGTCCGACCCGGTCTCCACCAACGACACGGCGTCCGAGGACACCTCCGTTGTGGAGGAGGCCGACCTGGCCATCACCAAGACGGACTCTCCGGATCCCGTCACGGCGGGCGAGCCGCTGACCTGGACCCTGACCGTCACCAACAACGGCCCGTCCGACGCCACGAACGTGGTGGTCACGGACACCCTGCCCGCGGGCGTGACGTTCGACTCGGCCGACGCCGGGTGCACCGAGGCCGGCGGGACCGTCACCTGCACCGCTACGAACCTGGCGGCCGGTGACTCCGCGAGCTTCGACGTGGTGGTCACGGTGGATCCCTTCACCACGGGCACCATCCAGAACGCAGCCTCCGTGACGGCCGACCAGACCGACACCGACACCACCAACGACACCGACGACGAGGACACCGCCGTGGAGACGCGGGCGGACCTCTCGGTGGTCAAGGACGCTCCGGCGACAGTGGCTCGCGGCGACGATCTGACCTACACCATCACGGTAGCCAACGCGGGACCGTCCGATGCGGAGAACGTCACGCTCTTCGATCCGACACCGGGCGGACTGACGTTCGTCTCCGCCACGGCGCCGTGCACGGGCGGGTTCCCGTGCGACCTCGGCACCCTGGCCGCGGGCGCGTCGGTGACCCTGACGGCAACCTACACCGTCCCGGCGGACTACTCAGGGGCCGATCCGATCCTCAACACGGCCTCGGTGGCCACGGACACCGTGGACACCGACTCGACGAACAACTCCGACGACGGGACCACGGCAGTGGACCGGACGCCCGAGTGTGACGTCTCGGTGGACAAGACCGGACCGCCCTCGGCGGCGGTGGGTTCCACGGTGACGTACACGCTGGTGGCATCCAACGCCGGCCCCGACGCCGCGGCGGACGTGGTGCTCGACGACCCGGCGCCGGCGGGGTTGACCTTCGCCTCGGCCGACGGGCCGTGCGCTGGCGGGTTCCCGTGCACCCTCGGGACGCTCGATCCGGGGCAGACCGTGACGGTCCACGCGACCTACGACATCCCGGCGTCCTACACGGGCTCCGACATCACGAACACGGCCACGGTGACCACCACGACGGACCAGACCGACACCACCAACGACTCGGACGACGAGACCACACCCATCGGGGCCGACCCCGTGGACCTCGTGGTGGACAAGCAGGGGCCCACGGCGGCCAACCCCGGTGACGACATCACCTACACCATCACCGTGACCAATCGCGGCCCCGGCGACGCCACGGGCGTGACCGCAACGGACACCTTCCCCGGCGACGTCACCTGGGTCTCCGACAGCTGCGGCAACGACTTCGCCGACGGCGTCTGGAACATCGGGAACCTTGCCGCCGGTGACTCGGTGACCTGTGAGATCACGGCCCACGTGGATCCCAATGCGGCGGGGCCGCAGACCAACAGCGTGACGGTCTCGGCCAACGAGGACGACAGCGACACGAGCAACAACACCGACGACACCATCACGGGGCTCGGTGCCGAGGCCGCCGACGTGGCCGTCGTCAAGACCGGCCCGGCCCGGACCTACCCGGGGAGCGACCTGGTCTACACCCTGACCGTGACCAACAACGGTCCGGGGCTTGCTGCCAACGTGGTGCTCGACGATCCCACCCCGACGGGACTGACCTTCGTCTCGGCGTCGGCGCCGTGCGCTGGCGGGTTCCCGTGCACCCTGGGCAACCTGACCTCGGGTTCCTCGGTCTCGATGAGCGTCACGTTCCAGGTTCCGACGAACTACTCGGGTCCCGACCCCATCGTCAACACGGCCTCGGTGACCACGGACTCCCAGGATGCCGACGCTGGAAACGACACCGACGACGCCTCGACGGACTACGTGCCAGAGGCCGACGCTTCCATCGACAAGGACGACGGTCAGACCACCGCCGTCCCGGGCACGACGATCACGTACACCATCACCGTGGGGAACGCCGGTCCTGGAGAGATCGTCGGTGGTACCGTCACGGACACCTTCCCGGCGATCCTGACCGGGATCTCCTGGACCTGCACGGCGTCGGCCGGCAGCTCCTGCACGGCCTCCGGCACGGGCGACATCGCCGACACGGTGACGATCCTGCCGAACGGCACGCTGACCTACACGGTCACCGCGACCATCGTGCCCGACGCCACCGGAAACCTCGTCAACCAGGCGACGGTCACGCTTCCCAACGGCATGACCGATCCGGACCCGGCCGACAATACCGACGACGACACGGACACACTGACGCCTCAGACCGATCTGACCATCGTCAAGACCGACTCGCCCGACCCGGTGCTCGAGGGTTCGAACCTGACCTGGACGCTCGACGTCACCAACAACGGCCCGTCGGACGCCACCGGTGTGACGGTGACCGACCCGCTGCCGGCCGGCGTGGCGTTCCAGTCGGCCACGGCCAGCCAGGGCACCTGCTCCGAGACCGGTGGCGTGGTCACCTGCGACCTCGGCGACATGGCCGCCGGGACCACGGCCCAGGTCCAGATCGTCGCCATGGTGGACTGGAACGAGCCGGGTCCGATCCAGAACTCGGCCTCGGTCTCCGGTGACCAGGACGATCCGGACGGCACCAACGACACGGACGACGAGCCGACGGACGTGCTGTACAGCCAGCTCGACGTGCTCAAGACCGTGTCGCCGCCGCCGGACGGCGAGGCGTACCGCCCCGGGGACGTGATCACCTGGACCATCGTCACCACCAACTCGGGCAACAGCCCGGCGGCGAACGCCATCCTGGGCGATCCGTTGCCGGTCGGGGCCGCCTACGTCCCCGGGTCGCTGACCCTCGACGGGGTGGCGCAGACCGATGCCGTGGACGGCGACGCCGGTTCGTACGACGGCGCCACGCGGACCGTGACGGTGGACCTGGCACCGGTTCCTGCCAACGGCGGAACCCGGACCATCACCTTCCAGACCGAGCTCGTCGGGTACACGGGCAACCCGCCGACGACGATCTGGAACCAGGCCACGGTGGACACCCCCGGCGGCACGGTTCCCTCGGACGACCCGGACACCTCGGAGAACGACGATCCGACGGACGTCACCATCGAGTCGGTTCCGGCGATCCCCGCCCTGGGGACCGGGGGTGCGGCCGGGTTCGTGCTTCTGCTGATCCTGGCCGGCCTCGCGGTGCTCCGCCGGGTCCACTGATTCCGCTCGCTCCCGGCCGGGTTCGAACCCCGGCCGGGAGCCGTTCACTCACAGACCGGAGGGTTTCGGGCCAGGACCGGGGAGGCGTCTTTCAGAGGGAGTCCGAACACAGGTCGCGGCGGCGGGCTCAGCGGAAGCCGATCATCCCGTGACGGGCGAGCTGGTGGAGGAACAGCGCCACGCGGGCCTCGGCGGCCTCCATCTCTCCGCCCTCGGCCTCCCGGAGCGCCGAGGCGATCTCTTCGGCGGAGCGCTCCCCGTCCAGGAGGCGCCAGACCGCCGAGCCCCGCTCGTCGAGCAGGATCGTCGGTGAGGAGAGGAAGGCGGCGATCCGTTCCAGGAACCCCCGCACCCCCGGGGTCTCCGGCTGCGGCCTCCTGAGGAGCACGCGCCCCTCCCGATCCTCCCACGACGCCAGCGGGACCGGCGTGAGGGCCAGCATTTCCCCGACGGTCATGGTCCGCTTCCGTGCCATGGCGCTACACCACGTACGCCATGGCGAACCCCACCTGCGCCGCCATCATCATCAGGTACATGTGGGTCCAGGACGGGTGGTTCTCCACGGTGGCCAGGGCGCCGGGGTCGCGGAGCATCAGCCGGATGGTGTACACGCCCCACGCCGCCAGTCCCAGCCCCAGGGCGACGAGCACCGGACCGTTCCCCGTCAGGATCGCGTGGGCCGGGTCGTGGGGGTCGGGGAGCATCGCCCCGAGCGGCATCAGCAACCACGGGAGCACGAACGACGGCGCCATCAGGTGCACGGCCCGCCTGGTGCCGTAGATCAGCGGCAGGGTCCGGCAGCCGCCGCGGGCATCTCCCTCCATGTCCGAGAAGTCCTTGGTCGAGCTCGCCCCGAGGAGGAACATCCCGAAGATCGCCCCGATCCACCACGGCTCGGCGGACCAGACCGGCGCCACCATGGACCACCCGGCGACCTTGAGCAGCGTGCCCCGGGGGATGGCGATGGTCAGGTTGGCCAGCCACCCGAGCCGCTTCGTGCGGCCGAACGCCGGCAGGGAGTAGACGAGGGTGAACAGCAGCCCCGCCAGGTAGATGAAGAAGCAGACGTGCTCGGACACGGGCGCTGTCAGCTTTGCCGCCAGGGTGTCGTAGGGGTGCGGCACCACGAGCCAGGTCGGGAGCAACGCCAGCGCGTACATGACGACGGTGACCGTCCACGCCTCCCGGAGCGACACCCGTCCCGAGGGCAGGGCCCTCCCCGGCTTGTTGACCCGGTCGATCTCCAGGTCGGCGATCTGGTTGAGGATGTTCGATGCCGCGTTGAGCAGTGAAGCGCACGCCGAGCCCAGCACGACGGTGGCCACCACGGTCCAGGTCAGCCGGTGGGCCGGGTCCGGGTTGTGGACCGAGCCGAAGGCGCACACCGCGCCCGAGACGATTCCGAGCAGCGGCGGCAGCAGCGTGAACGGCCGGGAGAGGTCCCGGAGGTCCTTCAACGTCATGGCCGGGAGTCTACCGCACCCCGGACGCGCCCTCCGGCATTCCCCGGCGTGGCTGACCAGGCTGTGAGGGATTGCTTCGTCACCCGCCTTCGGCGAGTCCGTGGGGCGCGCCAAGCTGTCAGGGATTGCTTCGCCGTTCTCCTTACGGAGTCCGGCTCGCAATGACAGGGCCAGGACATGGCCGAGGCGCTCAGCCCGCGCGGAGCGCGGGGACCGGCCGCCGGTTCGCCCTCCGCGAGAGAAAGGGAGTGTCCCCTTCTCCGGTTTGCGCTTCGGAGAACGAGGTCCATCACGATCGGGACTGTCCCCTCAAAGGAGCCCCCGGCCATCCAGCGATCGAGCGCCCCACGAGGAACGGAAGAGAAAGGGAGTGTCCCCTTCTCCGGTGGGAAGGAGGGTCACGGCGGGAGCAGGAGGGTGATGGCGTGGAGGATCAGGGCGCCGGTGACGGTGTTGGCCAGGTTGGTGCCGGTGTTGGTGACGGGGCCGAGCCGGGGGAGGAACCCCTCGGCGAGCATGGCGAGGAAGCCGGCCGCCGTCACGGGGAGGAGCGCCCCCGCCGGGAGGAACCCCGAGGCCACGGCCGCCCCGGCGATCGCCGCCGCGCCGGCGAGCCCGGCCAGGGTGCCGGGGATCGAGACGGCGCCCTCGGTCCCGGGCGGCACGGGCCGCAGGGAGGGCAGTGCCCAGGTCCGGCGGCCGTACGCTTTGCCGATCTCCGAGGCTGCGGTGTCCGCGAGCGCCGCGGCGAGACCCGCCGCCACGACCGCCGCCGCCGCGGCGCTTCCCGTCAGTCCGTAGAGGACGCTTCCCACGAGGCAGAGCGCGCCGTTGGCCGCCACGTGGGCGAGCCCCCTCCGGCGCTCGTCCTCGAGCCCGGCGCGGCGCTTCTCGGCGCGCCGGATCCTGGTGACGGCCGTGCCGCCCGCCAGGAAGATCCAGAGGAGCAGGTAGGCGCGCCACGTCCCGAACCCCAGGGTCACCGTGCCGAGGAGCCAGGCGGCCGCGATCCCGGGGCCCTCCAGCAGCCGCACCGCCCGCGCCGCCACGGCGATGGCCAGGTTGACGGCCGCCGCCAGCGCCACGGCCCGCGCGAGGGCCGGCGGGTCCGTCAGGCCGGCCGTCCCCGCGGTGGCCGCCGCCAGGACGAGGGTCCCGGCCAGCGGCGGCAGCACGTTGTCGTCGAGCCCGTGGGGGAGCGACTCCAGCACCGCCGCCAGGACGGTACCGAGCACGACGGCCACCGCCGCGGCCGTACCGTACGCCCCGTACGGGCACCGTCCCCAGACGAAGGCGAACAGCGCCACGCCGAGCGCCCCGCCACCCAGGACGTACCCGGTGAACCCCTCCCACGACTTGGCGCCGTTCCAGGGGAGCGGGTGGCGGCCCCACAGCATCCCCACGGTGCCCGCCACGGCGTCGCCCCCGGCGAGCAGACCCCAGCCGAAGGCGGCCAGCGCCAGCCCGGACGCGCCCGGCCGGTGGAAGAGCACGATCAGGGCCAGGACCACCAGCGGGTACAGGAGCACGCCGCGGTCGGAGGCGCCGTGCCGTTTGGTAGCCAGGCGGTGGCCGAGCAGACGCGGCAGGAGCAGGAGGTTGAACAGGAACGCCACCAGGGCACACAGGGCGGCGGCGCGCCAGTCGAGCCAGCGCAGCGCCAGCGCGAAGGCGGCCATGCCCAGGTGGACCGCCTTGCGGGGCAGCTCGCCGGGAGGCAGCGTGCGGCGGGCGGTCACGGCGCCTCCGAGAGCGTCAGGGTGCGGCGGACCTCCCGCCGCCACCACTCCAGGAGGTCGAGCAGCGTCTGTTCGATGGGAATGGCGGGCTCCCACCCCGTCGCCTCGCGGAACGCCTCGGCACTTCCCCACAGGGCCGGGATGTCGGCGGTCCGGAGACGGCCGGGATCGACGCGGACCTCGACGGTCTCCTCGCTGGAGGAGAGCAGGAGGTCGAGGACCCGCCGGATCGTGACGGGACGCCCCGAGCAGACGTTGTAGACGGCACCGGGTTCCCCCCGGGTGGCCGCCAGCCAGTATGCGCGGACCACGTCGCGCACGTCACAGAGATCGCGGACCACGTCGAGGTTTCCGACCTCGATCCGCGGCGGACGCATCCCGGCCTCGATCTCGGCGATCTGCCGGGCGAAGGAGGAGGCGACGAACCGGGAGGGGCGGCGCGGCCCGGTGTGGTTGAACAGCCTGAGCCGGACGATCTCCATGGAGTACGCCGTGGCGTACTGGGCGGCCAGGAGGTCCTGGGCCGCCTTGCTGACGCCGTACGGGGAGACCGGCGCCAGCGGCGTATCCTCCCGGGCTGGGAGGTGGTCCTCGGGGACGGCCCCGTACACCTCGCCGGAGCAGGCCACCACGATCCTGGGGTTCATGTCCAGCGTCCGGATCCCCTCGAGGAGGTACACCTGGCCGATGGCGTTGACCTGGAGCACCTCGGCGGGCGTGACCCACGAGGAGGAGACGGTGGAGGCCGCGGCGAGGTGGAAGACGATGTCGGGCCGCGCGGCCCGGAGCGCCCTGAGGATCGCCGGAGCGTCGGTCAGGTCGCCCTCGACGAGCCGGACGAGCGGTGCGATGGGGCCGAGCACCTCGGCCTCAGAGTCCCACCGGACGAGCCCCCAGATCGTGGCCTCGGGAACGCGCTCCACGAGCAGCTCGGCGAGGTACCGCCCGGCGAACCCGGTGATCCCGGTGATCAGGACGCGCATCGTGCCTCCAGGTCGCGGTCGAGGGCGTTCTCCCACGGCGGGAGCTCCCGCCCGAGGAGCCGCCGGAGCCGGTCCGTCGCCAGGACGGAGTTCGCGGGCCGCCGGGCCGGCCGGGGGAACGCCTCGGTGGGAACGGGGCGGACCGCGACCCCCGGCGCGGTCCGCGCGACGATGGCCCGGGCGAACCCGTGCCAGGTCGTGGACCCGGCGTTGACGACGTGGATCGTGCCCGTGGCCCCGCGGGCGAGGAGGTCGAGGATCGCCCCGGCGAGATCGGGGGCGTAGGTGGGGCAGCCGCGCTGATCGGCCACCACGTCCAGCGTCCGGGCTCCGGACTCGACCTGCCGGAGGATCGCCTCGACGAAGTTCCGGCCCCCGGGGCCGAACAGCCAGGCCGTCCGGACCACCAGGTGCCGGCGGGCGGTCCGGGCCAGCGACTCGCCGAGCGCCTTGCTCCGGCCGTAGGCGTTGACCGGGTCCACGGGGTCGTCCTCGGCCCACGGCCGGGAGCCGGTGCCCGGGAAGACGTAGTCGGTGGAGACCTGGACGAGCACCGCTCCGGCGAGATCGGCGGCGCGGGCCAGGTTGCCCACGGCGAGACCGTTGATCCGGTTGGCCGCGTCGGGCTCGGACTCGCAGCGGTCAACGTCGGTCATCGCCGCGCAGTTGACGATCACCGACGGGCGCACGCGGAGGACCGTCCGCTCCACGGCCACGGGATCGGCGATGTCCAGCGTGTCGAGATCGTGCCCCTCGGCCGCGAGCCTCCGCCTGGCGGCCTCGGCGAGGAGGGCCGCGCCCAGCTGGCCGCGGGACCCCGTGACGAGGACCGTCATCCCGCCGGCCCGTCCTCCAGGCGCCGCCCGTACTGGCGGCGGTAGTAGGCGGCGAACTCCTCGTCCCCCTCGCGGATCGGACGCCACCAGTCCGGGTGGTCCACGTACCACCGGACCGTCGTCTCCAGGGCGTCCTCGAAGGAGGTCTCCGGCCGCCACCCCAGGGCGGCGAGCTTGGAGGCGTCGAGGGAGTACCGGCGGTCGTGGCCCGGCCGGTCCTCGACGAACCGGATCAGGTCGCGGGGGCGGCCGAGGAGGTCGAGGATCCGCGTGGTGATCTCCAGGTTCGTCCGCTCGTTGCCGCCGGCGATGTTGTACACCTCGCCAGGATCGCCGTGGGAGAGCAGGAAGTCGATGGCCCGGCAGTGGTCCAGGACCCAGAGCCAGTCCCTGACGTTGCCGCCGTCGCCGTACAGCGGCAGGGGCAGGCCGGTCAGGGCGTTGGTGACGAACAGGGGGATCAGCTTCTCCGGGTACTGGTACGGGCCGAAGTTGTTCGAGGCGCGGGTGATGATCACCGGCACGCCGAACGACGCCCAGAACGAGAAGGCGATCCGGTCGCCGCCGGCCTTGGAGGCCGAGTACGGGTTCGTCGGCATCAGGGGCGAGCTCTCGGTGAACGATCCGCGGTCGATGGAGCCGTACACCTCGTCGGTGGAGACCTGGACGAACCGGGCCACGCCGCGCCGGCGGGCCTCCTCCAGCAGCACCCAGACGCCGTAGCAGTCGGTCTGGATGAAGTGGCCGGCGCCGAGGAGCGAGCGGTCCACGTGGGTCTCCGCGGCGAAGTTGACCACCGCGTCGCAGCCGTCCATGGCGTCGCGGACGGCCTCGGCGTCGCAGATGTCCCCGTGGACGAACCGGTAGCGCGGGTCGTCCTCGATGTCGGCCAGGTTCTCGCGCCGGCCGGCGTAGGTCAGTGCGTCGAGGTTGACCACCTCGAGGCCGGGGCGGGCCGCGAGCACGTGCCGGACGAAGTTCGACCCGATGAACCCGCAGCCGCCGGTGACGAGAAGCCGTTCGATCCGCATCGCCGGAATCGTACCAGAGCCCGGTGCCCCCGGCAGGATCCCGGCCCCGGGCGGTGGGCCGCGGGGTGCGCCCCGCCCGGGTACCCCGGCGGGGGCGAGCTCCTCCCGGTCCGCCCGTGCGACACGCTGGCGCCGCCTGCGGCGTCGCTGCCGGCCGCCGGTTGACCTCGGCTGGCTGAGAATCAAACACTGTCCCCTTCTTGGGGAGGCTCTGCCCTGTTGGCACGCGGAAATCCTCCAGGCCTCCCCGTCCGACCACCACCGTCCCGCCGGGGCACGGCGAACAGCCTCCCGGAACGGGCGTCTTGACCGTACCGGGCGGTTGGGGTAGGCTACGGGCCCTGCGTGGTGTGCCTGCACACGAGACCGGCGCAGAGGAGGGGGTGAGCACCAGTGCCGACCGGAGTCGTGGTTCGCGAGAACGAGTCGTTCGAGCAGGCACTGCGCCGTTTCAAGCGCAAGTGCGAGAAGGCCGGCATCCTCTCCGAGGTCAAGCGCCGCCGCTACTACGAGAAGCCCTCCGAGCGCCGCAAGCACCAGATCATGGCCGCGCGGAAGAAGATGCTCCGCAAGCTGGCCAAGCAGCGCCGGGCCGGGATGCTCTGATCAGCCAGTGACCCGCCGCTGCGCCACCGAGATCGAGTTCCCCGAGGTGCTCCGCCTCGTGGCGGCCCACGCCAGGAGCCCGCTCGGTGCCAGGCGGATCCTCGAAACCGACGCCCTTCCCTCACCGGGGGAGGGCGTTCTCTCGTGCCGGCTGACCTTGGAGGCCGAACGGCTGCTCGCCGAGGAGGGCCCCCTTCACCTCGGCGGGATCGACGACGCGCTCCCCCTGCTCGATCCGGCGTCGCCGCCCCCGGCCGAGGTGCCGGGCCTGATGGCCCTGCTCTCCCTGGCCCGGCGCGTGGCGTCGGTCCGCCGGACCCTGGCCGGGCTCGGGACCGAGTTCGAGCGGCTCGACGAGCTGGGCCGGAGGCTCCCGGACACCGCCGGGCTGGTCCAGTGGGTCTCGCAGCGCCTCGGCCGCGACGGCACGGTGCCCGACACGGCCTCCCCCCAGCTCGCCTCGGTCCGCCGCGGACTCGTCCGCACCCGGCGTGAGCTGCTCCAACGGCTGGAGGCGTTCCGGAGGCGGCACGCTGCCGCGGCCACCGACGCGCCCCCCACCGTGCGCCGGGACCGGTACTGCCTGCCGGTCCGCGCCGCCGCGCGCAACGAGGTGCCCGGCCTCGTCCTCGATGCGTCGGGCTCCGGCGCCACGGTGTTCGTCGAGCCGTTCGAGATCGTCGACGCCAACAACGCGCTGGTGGAGCTCGCCGCCAGGGAACGCGAGGAGGTCCGGCGGATCGTGGACGAGGTGGCTGCGGCCATGACGGCGGCGATCCCAGAACTGCGGCGCGCCGCCGACGTCCTGGCCGAGCTCGACGCCGCCCAGGCCCGGGCGCTGTTCGGCCGGGCCGCCGGGGGGATCGTCGTGCCGCCCGGCGGGGAGGCGCTCGTCCTGGAGTCCGCGCGCCATCCCCTCCTCGACGAACGGCTGGCCCCGCTCCGGCGGGAGGTGCTCGGTGAGGACCCCGAGCTCGACCGGCGCGTCGTCCCCCTCGACCTCGAGCTCCCCCCCGACGTTCGCACCCTCGTGATCTCCGGTCCCAACGCGGGCGGCAAGACCGTCGTGCTCAAGACCGTTGGGCTGATGGTGCTGATGGCGTACCACGGGATCCCCCTCCCCGCCGGTGAGGGGACGCACATCCCCGCCATCGACCGGCTCTGGTGCCACGTGGGCGACGAGCAGGACGTGGCCCGCGACCTCTCCACCTTCTCGGCGGCCATGGCCGCCACGAGCGAGCTGCTGGCCTCTCCTCCCGGCCGGACGCTGGTGCTGTACGACGAGCTCGGAGCGGGCACCGACCCGCTCGAGGGCGCGGCGCTGGGCACGGCGCTCCTGGAGGAGCTGACCCGGCGCGGCGGGATCACCATCGCCACGACGCACCTGGCCGCCATCTCCCAGGCGGTGGCCGGCGCCGAGGGGATGGAGAACGCCGCCATGGGGTACGACGAGGCCACGGGCCGCCCGACCTACCGCCTCGTCGTGGGCCGGCCGGGCCGCTCCCGCGGGCTCGAGATCGCCCGGCGGATGGGGGTCCCGGCCGCGGTGGTGGACCGGGCCGACGCCCTCCTCGGCGGCCAGCACCTGGAGATGGAGCGGTGGCTCCGCAGGATGGAGCGGCTGGAGCAGGAGCTGGAGGCCGCGCGCCGGACGCTCGAGCTGGACTCGATCGAGCTGGCCCGCCGGAGGCGGGAGGCCGAGGAGGAGCGAAGGCGGCTGGAGGAGGAACGACGGCGGCTCGGGGAGCGGCTGGAGGCCGAGCGGACGGCACTCCGCCGGAAGGCGAAGGAGAGGCTCGACCGGGCCATGGCCCGGCTCGACGAGGCGATGGAGCGGCAGGAACGGCTGGGGCGCCGGCGCCGCGAGCGGATCCGGCAGGAGGCGCTGGCGCTGGACGCCAGCGGGGGGGGTCCGGCCCCGGAGGCCCCGGCGGCGCTGGAGCCGGGCGTCCCCGTCCGCCTGCGCTCCCTCGGCACCCGGGGGACGGTGGAGGCCGTCCGCGGGGGGCGGGTGCGGGTTGCCGCCGGGGGCAAGCGGATCTGGGTCGCCGCGGACGACGTGGAACCGGAGCCCGTGCCGGCGGGAACGGCGAGCGCCCCGGCCCGCGCCGTCCGCGTCGCCGTGGAGGCCCCGGCGGAGCGCGAGATCAAGCTGCTCGGGATGGATGCCGAGACGGCCCGGGAGGAGCTGGAGCGGTTCCTGGACCGCGCGTTCGCCGCCGGGGTCCCCCGGGTGCGGGTGGTCCACGGGCACGGCACCGGGACACTGCGCCGCGTGGTGGGCGAGCTGTGCCGTACCCACCCCGCGGTCCACGCCTTCGCCCACCCGCCCCAGCACCGGGGCGGCTCGGGCGTGACGGAGATCGAGCTGGAGGAGCCCGGCGATGGGTGAGTACGACCTCGACCGCGCCGTGGTGGCCCGGGTCCGCGACGCCGCGGACATCGTGGAGGTCGTCTCCGAGCACGTGGCGCTCAAACGGCGCGGGCGCAACTGGACCGGCCTGTGCCCGTTCCACGAGGAGAAGACGCCGTCGTTCTCGGTCAACGCCGAGAAGGGGCTGTACTACTGCTTCGGCTGCCACGCCGGCGGGGACGTCATCGACTTCGTCATGCGGCTCGAACGGATGGACTTCCCCGAGGCCGTGGAGTACCTGGCCCGGCGGTTCGGCGTGGAGCTCCCCCGGCGTTCGCCGGGGCAGCTCAGGGCCCGGCGCGAGGCGGAGCGGGTGGCGGGGATCCTCGGGGAGGCCCAGCGGTTCTTCGTCGAACGGCTCGGCCGTCCGGACGCTGCCGAGGCGCGCCGCACCCTCGAGGCGCGGGGGTTCCCGGAACCCACCTGGAGCGAGTTCGGGTTCGGGTTCGCCCCCGACGGCTGGCGTGAGCTGATCGGCGCCCTGGGCAGGCGCCACCCGGTCCAGGCGCTCGTGGACGCCGGCCTCGCCCTGGTCCCCGAGAGGGGCGGGAACCCGTACGACCGGTTCCGGAACCGGATCACCTTCCCGATCCGGGCCGCCGACGGCTCCCTGATCGCCTTCGGCGGGCGTGCGCTGGGCGACACGGAACCCAAGTACCTCAACAGCCCGGAGGGCCCGCTGTTCAGCAAGCGGTCGGTGCTGTTCATGCTGGACCGGGCGCGCCGGGCGGCCGCCGACGAGGGGGGCGTCCTCGTGGTGGAGGGGTACTTCGACTGCCTCTCCCTCCACCGGGCCGGGATCGTGAACGTGGTCGCCACGCTGGGGACCTCGCTGACACCGGAGCACGCCCGGCTCCTGCGGCGGCTGACCTCGCGGGTCGTGCTGGCGTACGACGCCGACCCCGCCGGACGCCGGGCCGCTGGCGCCGGCGCCCGGGTGCTGCTCGAGGCCGGGCTCGAGGCGGCGGTGCTCGTGCTTCCCGAGGGGAAGGATCCCGACGACATCGTCCGGGAGGAGGGGCCCGACCGGTTCCGCGAGCTGATGGCACGTCCCGTCCCGCTGCTCGACTTTCTCCTCGGCGACGCGCCGAACGATCCCGAGGGCCGCCGGCGCATCGGCCGCGAGATCGCCGAGCTCGTGGCCGGGGCGCGGGATCCCGTCACCCGGTTCGCGCTCCAGGAGGAGCTGGCACGGCGTCTGGATCTCCCCATCGCCGTCATCGCCGAGGCCGGTCGGCGGCGGGCCCGGCGCGGTCCCCGGGCCGGGCAGGCGGAGACGGCGGTGGAGGAGCCGGTCCCCACGGGAGAGCTCGAGCTGGTCCGGATCGTCCTGGAAGGGACGCCGGATCTCCGGCGGAAGGCCCTGGAGGCCGTGCGGGACGACCTGCTTCGGAGCGAGGTGGTCCGCGCCGTGTTCACGGCCGTCCGCGCGCTGGAGACGGAGGACACGGACATCGTGGGCTCGCTCCTTGCGAAGGGCACCGACCCCGCCGTCCACCGGCTCGTCGCCAGGGTCACCGCGTCGGAGCTGCCACCGGTGGACGAACGTTCGGCGCTCCAGCTGATCGGCCGCACCGCCAGGATCCACGCCTCGGAGGCCGCACGCCGGCTTCAGCGGGCGATCCGCGAGGCGGAGGAACGGGGTGACGAAGCAACGCTCGCCAAGCTGCTCGAGGAAAAGACCAGGCTCCGGGGAAGCGGAATGGTGTGACCACCGTTCTCGTTGCGGAGAGGAAGAGGACCGGGGGAACTGCATGTCATGAACGAGACTGAACGCTCCAGACTGCTCCAACTGATCGTGCCGGCCCTGTCGGCCGAGCTGATCGCCGTTCGCTTCCTCTCGGGGGCGCTCGAGATCCTCGGCGCCCGGGCCGGGGCGCTCTGGCTTTCCGTCGCCGGCACGAAGGAGACCCCCCGTCCGACACTGGCGAGGACCGCCTGCCGCCCGGAGGGGTTCAGAGCGGCCGCGGAGATCCCTCCGGATCATCCGATCCTGGATGCGCTGCACCAGCGTCCCTCGGCCGTGTTCGGTGCCACCGACCCGGAGGTCACCGGCCTGTTCGAACCCGACAGCGATCCCCGGTCGGCGGTCCTGGCGATGGCCACCGATCCCGGCGGCGTGCTGGCGTTTCTCGTTCCCGACCGGCGCGCGTTTCCCGTCCAGCGGGTCCACGAGCTCAGGCCGGTCGCCGACCGTCTCGGGTACGCACTTGGGCAGGCGCTCAGCCACCGCGCAGTGGAGGAGGAGGTCAGACAGCTCAAGAAGGAGCTGGCAGCGCTCCGGTACACGGCAGGCCGCCTCCGCGCCCTGGTGGAGAACAGCCTGGACTTCCTGATCGTCCTCGGATACGACGGCTCGATCCAGATGACCAGCCCCTCCCTGGCCGAGGCCACCGGCCTCGCCCAGAACGAGCTCGAGGGGACGTCGATCTTCACCCTCGTTCACCCGGACGACGTGGGGCCGTTCATCGAGGAGTTCCGGGAGCGGCTGCTCCAGCGCGGCCTGGGACCGGCCCGGGAGCTCCGGCTGAAGGGGCTCCGGGGGTGGCGGTGGGTGACCGCCCGGCTGGTCAACCGGCTCGACGACCCGAAGGTCGGAGGTGTGATCCTCTCACTTCACGACATCACCGAGCTCAAGCGCCACGCCGAGGAGCTGGAACGGGCCCGTCAGGACGCGGAGGCCATGAGCCGGGCCCGTGCCGAGTTCCTGGCGGCGATGAGCCACGAGATCCGCACCCCGATGAACAGCGTCATTGGGCTCGCCAGCCTGCTCGAGGAGACGGATCTCGACGAACAGCAGCGCGAGATGCTCCACACCATCCGCACGAGCGGGGCGACTCTCGTCGGGATCATCAACCAGGTACTCGACCTCGCCCGGATCGAGGCCGGGGAGATCGTGCTCCACGTCGCACCGGCGGACATCCGGACACTCGTCGACGAGGTGCTGGAGGTCGCCGGGCCGGCAGCATCCGAAAAGGGACTCGACCTGATCGACGACATCCCGGACAGCGTTCCCCGGAGCCTTCTCCTCGATGCTCAGAGGATCCAGCAGATCCTCCTCAACCTGGTCACCAACGCCGTCAAGCACACTGAGGCCGGTTCGGTGACCGTCACGGCGACGGTCAGCGGAAGCGGGGTCTCCCCTCAGCTCGAGCTGTCGGTCCGGGATACCGGTCACGGGATCCCGGAGAGCCAGGTGGCCCGGATCTTCGAGCCGTTCATGCAGACCGCAGAGGGCGTGCGCGAGGGTGGCACCGGGCTCGGCCTGGCCATCACTCGTCAGCTCGTCGAGGCCATGGGTGGCACCATCGAGGTCAGGAGCGCCATCGGCAAGGGTTCGACGTTCCGCGTTACGCTGCCGGTCCAGATTGCCGAGACGGGCACCGGGCACCCCACGCGTGCGCTCCGGGACCGAGCCGTCCTGCTCATCGGGGCGGGACCGGAGACCATGAGCGCCCACGCCGGCTGGCTTCGCAGCGAGGGTGCCACCGTGACCGCCGTACCCGCAGAGGGATCGCTCCCGGAGAGAGGGCCGTTCGATCTCCTCGTGGTGGACACGGCCCGCGGCATCGAACGGGGGATCCGGACGATCCGCGAGCTCCGGGAGGCGCTGGGTGAGACCGTACCGGCCATCCTGCTGCTGCCGCTGGGCCACAGGCCCGGGGACGGGCTGCCGGAACGGACCGCCGTCGTCACCAAGCCGGCGCGCCGGGGCCGTCTCCTCGAGGCTGCCCGCCGGATCCTCCTGGGCGGAGAGGCGCCAGCGGTTTCCCCCGCCGGACCATCGTCGCGGATGAGTGCATCCCGGCCGCTCCGGATCCTCCTGGCCGAGGACAACCCCGTGAACCGCAAGGTCGCCACCATGATGCTGGAGCAGCTCGGCCACCGGGTGGAGACCGTGTCTTCCGGTCCAGAGGTCGTGGAAGCCACCCGCTCCGGGCAGTACGACGTCATCCTGATGGACGTGGAGCTGCCGGGCTTCAGTGGATTGGAGGCCACGCGCAGGATCCGGGCCATGACTCTGGTGAACCTCCCGTACATCGTGGCGATGACGGGCCACGCGCTGCCCGCCGACCGGGAGCGGTGCCTCGCCGCGGGGATGGACGAGTTTCTTCCCAAGCCGGTCGTGCTCGAGGAGCTCCGGGCGGTGCTGAACCGTGCGCCCGTACCTTCACGGCATGAGGAGCAGGCGGCCGAGACACGGCAGATCATCGTCGACCCCGACCGGATCGAGATGATCTCCGCCGTCACCCCCGGCCTGCTCCGTCAGCTCGTCGAGCTGTTCTCCGCCGATGCGCCGGAACGGATCGAGGCGATCGCCACGGCGATCGAGGCCGGGAACCTCCACGAGGTGGCCCAGTCGGCCCACCAGCTCAAGGGGGCGGCGGCCAACATGGGAGCGCGCGAGCTGGAGCGGCTGGCCTGCGACGTGGAGAACCTGGCACGCACCGGCCAACGGGACCGTCTGGCCGGCGTGGCCGGCCTTCTCCACGAGGCGTTCGAGGCGGCCCGTACCGCCCTCGACCGTGCCGTCGCCGCGGAGGACGACGGGTTCGTGGAGTGGTGACCCCGGACCGGTTGGCTCGGTTCAGTTCCCCTCGAGGACCACGTCGTCGTACTCGGTCTCGAAGAACAGCTTGTGCTTCAACTCTTCACGGGCCAGCGACTTGAATGTCTCACGGAGCTCCGGATCCGAAACCGCCTTCGCCAGGCCGATGTACAGGTCGTGGGCGCGCTGCTCGGCCTTCATGGCGAACAGCAGCGCCTCCTGGTAGGTCATCTCCGGAGAGGGCGTCACGTCCACGAGCAGATCGGTCAGCCCGAGGTCGCCGACGGCTCCGCTCCCGAACGCCTGTACCCCACGGGCCTTGATCGCCTCGAGACGGCGCCGGTGCCCCAGTTCCATCTCCGCGAGCTCCTGGAACGTCTGCCGCAGCCCCGGCCGGCGGACCATCTCCGCGACCTGGGCGTAGAGGTCGTGCGCCTCCTGCTCCTTCGCGATCGCGAAGTCGAGCACGTCGTCGATACCGAGAAAGTCCATCGTTCCTCCTGACGGTCGGTGGATCGGCGCGGCACCGCCGCACCGGGTGCAGGATACCACGCGTCCCGTCCGGAAGGTCCCGGCCCCGTGGCGCAACCACGTACAATGGCGCCGTGGCACTGAAGGTCGGCATCGACGCCCGCAAGCTGACGGACTTCGGCATCGGGACCCACATCGAGGGCCTGGTGACGCGCCTGGCCGCAAGGCGGGATCTCCGGCTCTTCCTGCTCGTCCGGGAGGAGCACGCGGAGCGCGCCCGGCAGCTGGCGCCCGGCGCCACGATCCGTCCCGTGGCCGCGGCGGGGTACACGATCCGGGAACTGTTCGAAGTCGGGCTGGCGTTCCGTGGCCAGGAGCTCGACGTGGTGCACATCCCGCACTACGTGCTCCCGGTGTGGCTTCCGGCGCCGGCCGTGGTGACGATCCACGACGTCATCCAGCTCCTGTACCCGCCGCGGGACCGCCGCCCCGGGGCGCTCCTGTACCTGCGCCACATGATGCGCCGCGCCCTCCGGCGCGCCCGGCGCGTCGTGACGGTCTCCCGGACCACGCGGAACGACCTGCTCGAGCTGTTCGGCGGCCGGTCCGACCGGATCGAGGTCATCCCGAACGGCGTGGACGAGGCGTTCTTCGAACGCCCACCCCGCGAGGTGCTGGAGCGTCTTCGCGAGCGGTACGGCCTGCGACCGCCCGTGATCCTCGTCGTGGCCAACGACAAGCCGCACAAGAACGTGGACACGGCGCTCCGGGCGTTCCACCGCGCGGTGCGGGTTCACGGGATCCCCGGACAGCTCGTCTTCGTTGGCGGGTTCCCGCCCGACGGACGGCTGGCCTCCATCGCCCGCCACATGGGGCTCGGCGACCGGGTGGCGTTCACCGGCCGGGTTCCGCGGGACGATCTGGTGGGCCTCTACCACATGGCCGCCCTCCTGCTCCACGTCGCCCTCTACGAGGGGTTCGGCCTGCCGATCCTCGAGGCGATGGCGGCCGGCGTCCCGGTGATCACGTCGAACCTCGGCGCGATGCGGGAGCTCGGCGAGGGCGTGGCGACCCTCGTGGAGCCGCTCGACGTGTTTGGGATCGCCGCGACGCTGGAGCGCGTCCTGGTGGACGATCCGCTGCGACGCCGTATGATCGAGGCCGGGCGGCGGCGGGCGAGGGACCTGTCCTGGGACCGGGCCGCCGAGGCGATGGTGGCGGTGTTCAGGAAGGCCGCGGGAAGGGCGGCCAGGGAGGCGTGATCGTGCGGGTTGCACTGGTGCACGACTGGCTGACGGGGATGCGGGGCGGGGAATGGGTGCTGGCGGAGATCGCGGCGCTCTTCCCCGAGGCGCCGATCTACACCCTGGTCCACCGGCCGGGGAGTCTGGCGCCGGAGCTGGATGGCCACCCGATCCGGGTCTCCTGGCTCCAGGGGCTCTCCCTCGGCGGGCGGAAGTGGCGGCATCTCCTGCCGCTGATGCCGGCGGCGGTGGAGTCGTTCACCTTCCCCAACGTGGATCTCGTGATCTCCACGAGCCACTGCGTCGCCAAGGGGGTGATCCCACCGCCGGGGGCGTACCACGTCAGTTACATCCACACGCCGATGCGGTACGCCTGGGACCAGCGGGACGTCTACGTCCGCCAGCTCCCCCGGCCGCTGCGGCCGCTGGTCCAGATGCGGCTGGCGCACCTGCGCCAGTGGGACCACGTCTCGGCGGCGCGGGTGGACCGGCTGCTGGCCAACTCCCGGCTGGTCGCCTGGCGGATCCGGCACTACTGGAACCGAGAGGCGGAGGTGCTGCCCCCGCCGGTGGACACGGGGTTCTTCACGCCGGGAGGGGAGCGGGGTGACTCCTTGCTGATGGTGGCGGCTCTCGTTCCGTACAAGAGGGTGGAGCTGGCCGTGGAGGTCGCACGGGCCCTGGGACGGCACCTCGACGTGGTGGGAACCGGCCCGCTCCTCGGGAGGCTGCGGCGGATGGCGGGACGGGATGCGACGTTCCACGGCTGGGTCGGAAGGGAACGGCTCCGGGAGCTGTACCGGCGGTCGGCCGCCCTGATCGTCCCCAACGTCGAGGACTTCGGAATGGCCTCGGTGGAGGCGCTGGCCTGCGGCACCCCGGTGGTCGGTCTGGCCGCCTCGGGAACCGCCGACGTGGTCTGGCCGGGCCGCGAGGGCGAGCTGGCCGACGCGCCGGACGCGGGCTCCCTCGCCGAGGCGGCCCGGGCGGTCCTCGACCGGGAGTGGGACCGGGAGGCGCTCAGGCGGCGCTCGGCGACGTTCTCCCGTGAGCAGTTCCGCCTGCGGTTCCTCAACCTCCTCGACCGGATCGGGTTCCAGGTGCGGTGAGATGATCGCCCGACGACGCCAGACCCAGGTCGCCCTCTACCTCGTCGGCGACGTGGCCGCCACGGCGGCGTCGGTGCTCGTGGCGTACTGGCTCCGGTTCGTCATCGAGATCGTCCCGGTGACCAAGGGCGTGCCCCCGCTGGCGCCGTACCTGCGCCTGATCCCGGTGACGGCGCTGCTCTGGCCCGTGGTGTTCTACTTCCAGGGCCTGTACCAGCTCCGCCGCTCCCGCTCGCGGTTCGAGGAAGCGCTGAAGGTCGTTCTCGCCGTGGCCCTGGGGACCGTCATCCTCGCCGCCGGCCTCAACTTCTACCGGGACTTCTCCTACTCGCGGCTGACCCTGGCGATTTTCGCCGGGGTGGACACCGTGGCCGTCGTCCTGACGCGGTGGGCCATCGCCGCGACGCTCAGGCGGATCCGCCGTTCCGGCGGCAACCTCCAGCGGGTCCTCGTGGTCGGCGCCGGGGAGCTGGGCAGGCAGGTCGTGGAACGGCTCCAGAACCACCAGGAGTACGGCTTCCGGGTGGCGGGGTTCCTGGACGACGACCCCGGCAAGCAGAAGCGGAAGATCCTCGACGTCCCCGTCCTCGGCACCACCCACGACCTGGAGACGGTGATCCTCGCGGAGGCGATCGACCAGGTCGTGCTGGCCCTGCCCCTCTCCGCCCACCACCGCACGGTGCAGCTGATCCGCCGCGCGGGCAACATGCTCGTGGAGGTCAAGGTCGTCCCCGACCTGCTCCAGTACTACGTGCTCCGGGCGGGGATCGAGGACCTGGATGGCCTGCCCGTCATCAACCTGACCCAGGTCCCGCTGGCCGGCTGGAACCAGATCGTCAAGCGGGCGTTCGATCTCGTGGGCGCCAGCCTGATCCTCCTGGGCACCTGCTGGCTGTTCCCCCTCATCGCCTGGGCGATCAAGCGCGAGGATGGGGGGCCGGTGTTCTACTCCCAGGTCCGCATGGGGCTCGACGGCCGGTCGTTCCGGATGTGGAAGTTCCGCTCCATGCGGATCGACGCCGAGGCCGACGGCCAGGCCCACTGGACGCGCAACCGGGACCCCCGCGTCACGCGGATCGGGGCGTTCCTCCGGCGCACGAACCTGGACGAGCTCCCCCAGCTGATCAACGTGATCAAGGGCGAGATGTCCCTCGTGGGTCCCAGACCGGAGCGGCCCGAGTTCGTCGAGCGGTTCCGCGAGCGGTACCCCGAGTACATGGCCCGCCACCGGGTCCGGGCCGGGATGACCGGCTGGGCGCAGGTCAACGGCCTGCGGGGCGACACCTCCATCCGCAAGCGGATCGCCGCCGACCTCTTCTACATCGAGAACTGGTCGCTGGCGCTGGACCTCCGGATTCTCTGGATGACCCTCCGCACGGCGTTCCGCAGACACTGAGCCGGCGTGGACGCGGGCGGCCGGCCGGGCCTCCCGCTAAGAATCGGTGACGACGTCCGTTCCCACGGTGGAGGAACGATGCCGGGGACGACGGTGGTGATGGAGGCGGCGATCGACGAGAGAGACGGGGACGGTCCGGTCCGGCTCGGGGCGCTCTACCGGGAACACGGGCGCGCCGTCCTGCGGGCCGCGTACCGCGTGACCGGCAACCTCGCCGAGGCCGAGGACGTGCTCCAGACCGTCTTTCTCAGGCTGGCCACGCGGGGCACGGACGGCGTCGGACGAGCGTACCTACTCCGCGCCGCGGTCAACGGCGGGCTGGACTGCCTTCGCACGCGGCGATGGGGCGACGCCGATCCGGCCGAGTCCGTGGCCCGGGCCCCCGGGCCGGACCGGCTGGCGGAGTCCGGCGCCCTCCGTGAGGCGCTTCGCGACGCGCTCGCCCGGCTCGCGCCAAGGACCGCGGAGATGTTTCTCCTCCGGCACGTGGAGGGCCTTCCGAACAGGGAGATCGCCGCGTTGCTCGGCACCACGCCGGGCACCGTGGCCGTGACCGTCAACCGCGCCAGGGCCCAGCTGCGCGAGCTCCTGGGGGACTGGAGAGGAGAGCGATGATGTACCAGAACGATTCCGAGTTGCTCGACCGCGCCGCGGAGATGCTGGCCGGGGACCGTCCCGAACCCGAGGCGGAGGAGGCGATCCTTCGGCGGGTCGAGGCACGGGTGGCCGACTACGGGACACCCGAGGTGATCGACGGGTGCGGCGGCTTCGCGCCGCTGCTCGGACCGTACCGGCGGGGAGAGCTCCCGGAGGCCACGGTCCGGCTCGTTCGCGATCACCTCAGGGGATGTCCGGCATGCCGGAACAGGATCCGGGAGGCGGTTGTCCGTCCGCCGCTCCGGGCCGTGCAACCGCCCGCCCGCCGGATCCGGTGGTGGCGCGCTGCCGCGGCGGCGGCCCTCGTGGCGGTCGCCTGGGCCGGCTGGCGTGTGGCCACTGCGAACCCGGTCGATGCCACCGTGGCCGCCGGCCCTGGAACCGTGCACCGGCTCGCAGGCGGCCCCTCCGGACGGCTGGCGCTGGGAGACCGGATCCGGCCCGGCGACCGGGTTCGGATCGGCCGGGAGGGTGGCGCGCTGCTGTCCCTGGCCGACGGCTCCACGGTGGAGCTCGCACCGGGAACCGAGATCGTCCTCGCCCGGTTGCGGCGCGAAATCGGGGTCGCTCACGGCGCAGTCCTGGTTCATGCGGCGCCCCAGCTCCGGGGACGGCTGCACGTCCGCACCCGGGACTGCGGCGTCACGGTCCACGGGACGACGTTCGTCGTGGAGGCCGGACTCGCCGGCTCGCGCGTCGGCGTGGTGGAAGGGGAGGTCGCCGTCCGCCACGGCAACCGTCGGACGCTGCTCGAACCCGGACAGACCCTCCGGACCGGTCCGGCCGCCGCGGCCGAACCAGTGGTGGAGCAGGTGGCGTGGAGCCGGGATGCCGACCGGTACCGGGCGATGCTCCGGGAGCTCGCCGCGTTCCAGCGCGAGGTGGCCGAGCGGGCACGGCCGTTCGGCGTCCGGTACCGGTCGCGGCTCGCCAGACTGATGCCGGAGAACACGGTCCTGTTCCTGACGGCGCCCGACCTGCCTTCCCGCGCCGCGGCGATCCGGGAGACGCTGGAGCACCGTCTGGAGACGAGCGAGACGCTGGCCCGCTGGTGGCGGGAAACCATCGCCGCGAACGGCGAAGGGGACGAGGTCATGGCGATGCTGGGCTGGTTCGAGGCGCTGGGCCGGGCGCTCGGCGAGGAAGGCGCCATTGCGGTGACCGGCGGCGAGGCGCCGGAGACGGGCGCCACGTTGCTGGCGGCCGAGGTCCGGGATCCCGCGGCCCTCGCCGGCCTGCTGGAGAACGGACCGTGGACGGACGGAGACGAGGCTCCGGCGCTCGTCCTGCTGGACGACGCCTCCGCCGCGGTGGAGCATGCCGCCGCGGTTCAAGTCGTGCTGGTCGACGATCTCCTCCTGGCCTCCCGCGAGGGCCGCCTGCTCCGGGAGGCGGCGGCGCGGGCATCGGGGACGGTTCCGCCCGTCTTTCCGGACACGCCGCTCGGCCGCGCGGTGGCCTCGGCGTACGCCCGGGGCGTCACCTGGCTCGCCGGCCTCGACGGCGCCGTTCTGCGGGGCGACTCCACCGGGGAGGAGCTTCCGGTGCTCGAGCGCCTCGGAGTCGCCAACGCACGGACCCTCGTGCTGCGGCTGAGCGAGACCGATGGCCTGGAGGGGGTCGCCGCCTTCGATGGGCCCCGGGCGGGCGCGGCGGCGTGGCTCGCCCCGCCGGGACCGATGGGATCCCTGGAGTTCGTCTCCCCGCGAACCGTACTGGCAGCGGCCGCCCTGACCCGGGAGGGCGCCGCCATCGTGGACGACGTGCTGGCGATCCTCGCCGCGGTGGACCCGGACCTGCCCGGGGAGCTCCGCCGGTTCGAGGCGGAGCACGGGATCGATGTGCACTCCGACCTCGGGGGGCCTCTGGGCGGCGAGGTGGCGCTGGCGCTGGACACACCGCTCCTGCCCGTCCCGTCGTGGAAGCTCGTGGTGGAGGTCCGGGACCCTGCCACGCTGGAGGCCACCATCGAGCGGCTCGTCGCCCAGCTCGCAGCCGGGGAGGGTGAGGCACCGACGGTCCGGGAGCTGCCCGGCGAACCGGGCTGGCACGCTCTCGTCTGCGGCGACCGGACCCTGGCCGTGTGGACGTACGCCGGCGGATACCTGGTGGCCGGACCGGCCGCCGGCGTGGTGCACGACGCCCTCGACCTGTGGCGGACGGGGAGCGGCTTGCCGGCCTCCGCCGCGTTCCGCGACCTCCTGCCGCCCGACGCCCCGCTGGACTGTTCGGCGGTGGTGTACCACGACCTCGACGCCGTGAACGGCGCGCTCGGGATCGTGGACGACCCCGACATCGCTCCGTTGATCGCGTTGCTCCCCGCCGGCCCTGGAGTTGTTGCGGCGTACGGGGAGCAGGACGCCATCGTGGTGCGGGCCGCGCCCCGGGGGAGCACGGACCGGTGACCCCATGGCGGCCGGACCGGTTCCGGAGACCCCGTATGATCGGTCCATGACCGGTTCCGGGGGATCCGCGCCCCTTGTGGAGCTGGACGGGCTGACCGTCCGGCTGGGTGGACGGACGGTGCTCGACGCCGTCACGGCCCGGCTCGACGGCAGGGCGGTGGGCCTTCTCGGCCCCAACGGCGCCGGGAAGACCACGCTGATCCGGACACTGCTCGGGTTCCATCGCCCCGCAGCCGGAAAGGCGGCGGTCCTCGGGCTCCCCGTGGGCTCCGGCGCCGCCCTGGCCCGGCGGATCGGGTACATGCCCGAGCACGAGGCGTTCATCGCGGGCATGACCGGCGTCCGCCTCGTCCGGATGCTGGCCGAGCTGTCCGGCCTCGACCGGCGCGAAGCGCTGGAGCGTGCCCACGAGGCGCTGGTGTGGGCGGGCCTCGGCGAGGCCCGGTACCGCACGGTGGAGACGTACTCGGCCGGGATGCGCCAGCTCCTCAAGCTCGCCCAGGCGGTGGTCCATCGGCCGCAGCTCCTGATCCTCGACGAGCCGACCAACGCCCTCGACCCCCCGGCCCGCCGCCGGATGCTGGAGCTCGTGGAGCACCTCCGCGACACGGAGGGCGTGCGCGTGCTGCTTTCGTCCCACATGCTGCCCGACGTGGAACGGCTGTGCGACCAGGTGATGATCCTCCGTGAGGGCCGGCCCGCCGCCGTGCTCGACCTGGCCGCCGAACGCCGCGAAGCGCGGGGACTCTGGGTCGTCGAGGTCTCCGGAGACGAGGCCGCCTTCGCAACCGCCGCCGCGGCGGTCGGGTTCGGTGTCGCGCGGTCCGGCCGGCGGCTCCGGGTGACGGCCGCGGGCGGGCCCGGTCCCGCGGAGCTGTTTGCGGCCGCGGACCGGACCGGCACGGCGGTCGTCCGCCTGGAGGCGCGCCGGGATTCCCTGCGGGACATCTACCTCGAGGCGATGGGAGAGCTGCCGTGAGGCGGCGGTCCCTCCCTCCGTCCCTCGTCGTCGCGCGGTACGCCGTGGCCCGGATGCTGGCGGGCCGCCGGTTCCGGCAGGCGTACATCCTCGCCCTGGCTCCGCCGACCGTTGCTCTGGCCATCCTCTACGTTCTCTCCAGCGCTCCGCTGATCGAACAGCTCGGCATCCGTGGACCCGCCGCGGGAGACGCCGCCCTCGCAGTCTTTCGCGCCCTCTTCCGCTGGCAGGCGTTCGCCGCCTTCGTGCTCGCGGCGCTGGGCGGCCCCGAGATCGTCAGCCCGGACCTCGTGGACGGGGGGCTCCCCCTCCTCCTGGCCCGGCCGCTCGGACGGTGGGGGTACGTCCGCGGCAAGGTCGGCGGCGTGATGGCGCTGCTGGCGCCCGTGACATGGGGGTCGGGGCTGCTCGTCTGGCTCCTGGCGGCCGGCCTGTTGAGCGACGGCTGGTGGCGGGGCCACCTGGCCGTGGCGGGCGCCATCTTGGGGGGGCACATCCTCTGGACCGCCGAGCTCGCGCTGCTCGTCCTGGCGACCTCCGCATGGGTCCGCAACCGGTCGGCCGCCCAGGGCCTGATGCTGGGGATCCTGATGGTGCTGACCTCCGTGGGGGCGATCTCGGCACAGGTGCTGCACAACGAGCTCCTGACGCTCGTCTCGCCCCCCATGGCCGTGGCCGCCCTGGTCGCTCCTGCGCTCGGGAGCACCCGGGTGCCCGCCGGTCTCGGGCCGGCGGCCTGCCTTGCCAGCGCGACCCTGGTCGCCATCTGCCTCGCCGTGCTCATGGCCCGCCTCCGGGCCGCGGAGGTCGTCCGGTGACCATCGTCTCCTTCGCCGGGGTCTCGCGGTTCTACGGGGAGGTCCTCGGTGTGGCCGGGATCGACCTCTCCATCGGACCGGGGATCACCGGCCTCGTCGGCCCGAACGGCGCCGGCAAGAGCACGCTACTCGGCCTGGCTGCGGCGCTCCTGCGGCCGGACCGGGGCGAGGTTCGCGTCGGCGGGATCCCCACCACGAAACCCGGGGGGCTGCTGCGGCTGGTTGGCGCCTGCCCTCAGCGTCTGGCGTTCCCGCCCTGGGCGACGGGGATCGGGCTGCTGGAGGAGGCAGCGTCGCTGGCCGGGCTCCCACGCCGGGCCGCCCGGCGCCGGGCCGGGGCGGTGCTGGCGCGCGTGGGCCTGGAGGAGGCCGGCCCCCGGCGGGCCGCCGGGTACAGCAAGGGGATGCAGCAACGGCTCAAGGTCGCGCGGGCGCTGGTCCACGACCCGCCCGTGCTGCTCCTCGACGAGCCGCTGGACGGCCTGGACCCGGTGGGCCGGGAGTGGATGATGCACCTGATGCGCGAGCGGGCCGACGCCGGCGGGACCGTGGTGGTTTCGACCCACGTGCTCCACGAGGTCGAGGCCATCGCCGACCGGGTGGTGTTCGTCGCGGACGGGAGGGTGGTGGCCTCGGGAGCGCTCGGCGAGGTCCGGGAGACGATCCGGTCCGAGCCGGCCCGGTATCGGGTCGTCTGTGGAGCCCCACGGGAGCTGGCGGCCACCCTCGTCGTCCGGGAGGGTACGGTGTCGGTAGGCGTCGAGCCCGGGGAGGGCGCGGTGCTCGTCCGCACCTTCGATCAGGATGGCCTCCTCGCCGCAGTGACCCGTCTCGCCGCCGCCGGTCGTTTCGGAATCACCGGTGTGGCTCCAGTCGACCGTGACGCCGAGTCGGTCTACGCCTACGTCATGGCGGAGAGGGGAAGGAGCCGGTGAGCGGCGGCCTCCCCGTTCCGGCGTTGGCGGCGCTCATCCGGGCCGAGCTCCGAAGGGCTCTGACCACGCGGCGCGGGGCAACACTGTTCCTCGCCGCCGCCGCCCCCGTGCTCCTGGCCGGGCTCCGCGCCCTCTCGACCGGCGGCGGAGCGGCCGCGGCCCTGACGAGCCAGACCTCCCAGGTTCTCCACCTCGTCCTGCTCCGCTCCGCCCTGGTGCTCGGTACCGCGGACATGCTGGCCAAGCTGTTCTCCGCGGACCGCCAGGAAGGGACCCTGGCCCACCTCCTCCTGGCACCGCTGCCCAGGGCGGCGCTGGTCCTCGGGCGGTTTGCCGGAGCCGCCGCCGCCGTGGCCGCGGCGTTTTCCGCGTCCCTCGTCCTGACCGCCGCGCTCCTCGCCGTGCCCGCCGCCCGGGCGGGGATGCCGGTGGCTGCCACCGTGGCCGGCACCGTCGCGGGCTACCTCCCCGCCGTGGCGGCCGGGACCGTGGCGTACGGGGCCGTGTTCCTCCTCCTCGGTCTCCTGCTCCGTACTCCGGCGATCCCGATCCTCCTGATCTACGGCTGGGAGCTGCTCGTCCCGTTCCTGCCCACGGGGCTCAAGGCGTGGAGCCTCGCGTACCACGTCGGCGCCCTGGCGCCGCCACTCCTGGTCCACTCGACCCTCGAGGTCGTCGCCGCGCCCGAGAACCCAGTCCTCGCCGTTGCCGTCCTCGTCGCCGTGTCCATCCTGGCGCTGGCCGCCGCCGCCCGCCTCGCCCGCCGGCTGGAGGCCACCCCCTCGGCGTGAACGCTCACGTCCCGGCGACCTCCCGCACGAGCTCCCGCCACGCCGCCACGGCGGCCTCCCAGCCGAGGGCGGGGGCGCGTTCGAGGGCGGCGGCCCGGAGGCGGTCGCGTTCCGCGGGCTCCAGGGCGCGGCGGATGGCGGCGGCCAGCGCCCCGGGGTCGTGGACCGGGGCGGTCAGCGCCGCGCCGCCGGCGACCTCGAGCAGGGCAGGCGTCTCGGTGACCACCACGGGCGCGCCGCACCGGAGCGCCTCGGCCACCGGGAGGCCGAACCCCTCCGCCTCGCTGGCCAAGACGAACGCCTCCGCCGAGCGGTAGAGCGCCGGCAGGTCAGCGTCGGGGACGCGACCGGGCAGGTGGATCCGGCCGGCCAGGGGGGAGCGGGCGATCCGTGCGAGGATCGGGCCGGTCCCCCACCCGGGACCGCCCGCCAGCACGAGGTCGGGGGCGCCCGGGCCGGACTCCGCGATCCGCTCCCACGCTGCCACGAGGTCGAGGATCCCCTTCCGCGGCTCCAGCGTGCCCACGTGGAGCAGGTAGGGCCGTCCCCCGGCGTAGCGGGCGCGGATCCGCTCCGCCTCGCCCGGCGCCGCCTCGGGGGAGAACCGCGGGTCGGCGCCCTCGCCGATGACCCGGACACGGTCCACGGCCCACGGGAACGCGCGAACCAGCTCGTCCCGCGTGGCACACGACGGGACCACCACGGCCGAGGCGCCCGCCAGGGAATCCTCGACCCACGCGTTGAAGCAGAACCGGTTCTTCAGCGTGTGGCGGTCGGGCAGCAGCCGGGGGGTCAGGTCGTGGACCACCACGATGGACGGCACCGGACAGCGCCGCGGCGCCACGGCCAGGCTGGCGACGAAGAGGTTCGCCCCAAGGCCCCGGAGCTGGCCCGGAACGAGCCACTGGAGCCAGAGCGATCCCGGGAGCCGCACCGGGGGCGGCGCCACGGCCGATGCACCGGCCTCCGCCAGCGGCGCGGGGAGGTCCTCAAGCGGCGCGGGGGTCAGTAGCTCGACCCGCCACCCCGGCGTGGCGGCGAGCCCCGCCATGATCTGGACCGTCCACGTCCCGACCCCGGTGCGGGGGCCGAGGAGCGCCCTCGCGTCACACGCGATATTCATCGGGTCCGGTGGGCGGCAGCCCCGCCGCCTGCCGCAGCACCTGCGCCGTCGCCCCGGCCGCACGGTCCCAGCGGAACAGCGCCGCCCGCACGCGGCCCGCCTCGCCGAGCCGCCGCCGGTGCTCCGGGTCGCGGACCAGTGCGAGCACCCCCGTTGCGATCCCGTGAGGGCTCTCGGGATCGACGTAAACGGCAGCCGACCCGGCGACCTCGGGCATGGCGGAGCGGCCGGCGGTGACCACCGGCGTACCGCACGCCATCGCCTCCAGGAGCGGCAGCCCGAACCCCTCGAGCAGGGAAGGAAACAGCAGCGCCTCGGCGTTGGCGTACAGCGCGGGGAGCGCCTCCTGCTCCACGTAGTCCAGGTGGAGGATCCGGTCGCGGACGGGCGAGACATCGAGCTCCCGGCGGATCGACTCCGTCCGCCATCCCCAGCGCCCGACCAGGACCAGCGAGCCGGGGTAGCCCCACTCCACCACGAGGCGGAACGCCCTCAGCACGTTCGCCACGTTCTTCCGGGGCTCCAGCGTCGAGACGAACAGGAGGTACCGCTCCGGAACGCCGTCCGGCGGCTCCCCGGGGTCTCCGGAGAACGCCGGGTCGATCCCCTCGTGGACCGTGTGGACCCGGCGGCGCGGGACGCCCAGGCACTGGACCACATCGCCTGCCGTCGCCTCGGAGACGGCGACGATCCGCTCGCTCCGGTACAGACTCGGCCCGAGGTTGCGCTCGAACTCGGCCAGCGTCTCCGGTGCAACGGTCTCCGGCATCGCCCGGAAGGCGAGGTCGTGGACCGTCGCCACAACCGTTCTGGCGAACGGCAGCTGCGTCCGGTGGGCGAAGAAGTTCGGCGCGAACAGCACATCGTTCCCGTCGAGGACCCGCAGCAGTGGCTCCACAACGCCCTGGAGCACCGCCATGGCGGGGTGGACCGGCAGCAGGAACCCGGGAGGCAGGTGGTGCACGCGGAGGCGCATCCGCCGGGAGCCCGGCATCGGCGGCGGCGCAGGCTCCTCCGGCGCCAGGAACGTCCGGCCGTACAGGTTGAACTCGAGCCCGTCGCCGTCGCGCTCATCGAGCGCTGCCAGGAGGTTCCAGGCGTACCGCCCCACGCCGGTCATCCGCTCGAAGAACGGGAACACGTCCACGCCCACCACGGCGAGCGGCTCCCCGAGCACCGTCCTCCGGTGGAACCGCCGCCACCGGAGCGCCAGCGTCCCGGCGACGTCCTTCGCCAGGTGCCCCAGGAACCGCGCGGTCGCCGACAACCGACCCATTGCGCCAGATCATACACGAGGCCCGCCCCCCGACGGCCTCCCACGGCCGGCACGGTGCGGGGCGAACTACCGGCACCCACCCGGCGTCTCTCGCCCGCACCGTGTCATTGCGAGCCGGACTCCGTGAGGAGAACGGCGAAGCAATTCCTGGCAGCCTGGCGCGCTCCTCGGCCGTGTCGATCCGCCTCGCCGTGGGCCCAACCGGCGGCCGGCCCCCGCGCTTCGCGCGGGTGGTGCGCCCCGGCCTGCCGTCGCGGTGGAAGCGAGCTTCCACCGCGCCGTCCGGCCGTGCCGCTGGCGCCGCCTGCGGCGTCGCTGCCGGCCGCCTGGGCTTCGTTGAAGGGCGTTCGAGTCATCGACATTGGATGAACGGGGCCGCGAGTCTCGCACCCCGGGACCGCCCCCGCCGCGGTCGCTTCGTCGTCACGACCGCCAGGTCAGTTTCTCCTCGCGCCCTTGCGGGAACGGCCCCGGGGCTTGCCCTCGCCTCCGTCGCTGGACCGCCCCCGCCCCCACGCCGGCCCGTTCCTCGTGGGGCGCTCGATCGCTGGATGGTGAAGGGCTCCGTTGCGGGGACAGTCCCGATCGTGAAGGGCCTGGTTCTCCGAAGCGCCAGCCGGGACGTCGCTTCGCTTGTCCCTGGGTGGATGGGTGAGTGGGGGCACCAGGTCGGGGTGCGTGGTTTCGGGCGAGGGGATGTGCTAATGGAGAGGAGCGTCCCGATCGTAAAGGCTGGGGTGTTGTGAGATGCCCACCGGGAGTCGGTTCCCGACGAAAAAGGGACACTGTTTATCTTGTGCCGCGCTTACGGGACGGTCTCGATCGTGATGGGTGGTGGTCTCCGGGGAGAGAAGTCGCGGATCTCGCACGTGCAGCAAGTGGGGACACTCCCCATTTCTCTGTGGATCCGATCAGCGAGGTGCAGCCCCAAGGAGCGCCCTATTTCCCGATGGTTTCCCCGTTCCGGCCGCGATCAGGAGGAGGTGCCGGATGTGGCGTACCGGCGGGCGGCCTCGGCGTGCTCGCGGTGGATCGTCTCGCGGAGGCCGGCCGGCTCGAGGACCGTGCACGCCGCGCCCCAGCCGAGGATCCAGGGCACGAGCTCGGTGGCCGACGTGACCGTCAGGCCCAGCTCGAGGGAGCCGTCGGGCGCCTCGGCGAGGGTCTGGGAGGGGTGCCACCGCGTCTCCTGGACGAGCCCGGCGGCGTGGGGGGCGAACCGCAACCGGACGGTGACCGGCTCGTCGTCGGCGATCCAGACACCCCAGGAGCGCTCGACCCGGTCGAGGAGGGCCTCGACCGGTGGGGGGGTGAACGGCCGTTCCGTCACCCGGGATTCGGCGATCCGCTCGAGGCGGAGCACCCGGAGCCCTCCGGGGGGATCGAACCGGCCGACTGCGTAAAGGGCCGCGCCGACCACGGAGGGTTCCAGAAGGTACGGTTCGAAGAGCCCTTGCCGCTCCCCGGCGCCGGTGCGGGGCCTGTACCGGACCTCGACGGTCCGCCCCGTGGCCCATCCGTACGCGAGGTCCCGGAACGTCGCTGCGTGGCGGCTCCCGGCGCCGTCGATCCGGCCGGCGAGCCGCTCGAACGCCGTCTCCAGCTCGCGGGGCACGACACTGGCGAGCTTCCCGATCGCGCCGCGGAGGGCGCCACCGGGTTCCCCGGACCGGCGGGTGAGCCTCCGCACGGCGATGTAGACGGCGGTGGCCTCCTCGAGCTCGAACCGGACCGGCGGGATCGGGATCCGCGCCCCCTCCACGAGCCGCCACCCGGTCCCGCTGGCGTACACCGGGAGGCGGCCGGACGACGAGAGCTCGGTCAGGTACTTCCGGACGGTCCGGGGGTGGACGCCGAGCCGCTCGGCGATCTCCGCGGTCGTTCGCGTCCGGTACGGCTGCCGCGCGAACATCGTCTGGATCTCGATCAGCCTTCCGGCCTTCGTCAGTGCGTCACCGTAGACCATCGCCCCGTTCCCCTGTCCCCAGTCTACCGCAGGCGTCCCCCCAGAATCCACCGCTAAGGGTTCGTCGATGGTGTGTAGGGGTTCCAGCCGTGGGGGGGGGCGGGGTTTGAAAGGGTGGTCAGTGGTTCAGAGGGCCTGGAGCGGTTGCATCTTGGGATTGTGTC
>Ga0256835_1000136_pt1 | contig 59099 bp, 52 predicted proteins | sample PIR30metaG_FD_185972 | JGI IMG/M metagenome (GOLD analysis project Ga0256835, IMG submission 185972) | Hydrothermal vent microbial communities from East Pacific Rise, Pacific Ocean - PIR-30 | ecosystem: Environmental > Aquatic > Marine > Hydrothermal vents | place: Pacific Ocean: East Pacific...
AATCCATACCGCCCTTGATGAACTGGATGATCAAGACGCGCAGACCCTGGCCGGCCGCTCGCAGGGCCTGTCCCAAGGCCGCCGTGGTTTTGCCTTTGCCTTTGCCGGTGTTGATCATCACCAGGCCCGTTATATCGGTCATTCCTGCTGTCCTCTCGTCTGGGTCGCCCCAAAGCTTAGCACCGTCGCCGAGCTTTGGGAACCGCGCCGCGGCGTCCACCCTGCCCGGCTCCCGTCCGGCCGGCCGGCAACACTTGTCAGACGGCGGGCGCCGGTCTATAGTAGCCCAGCGTCAGGGTTGACTACCGCTCGAGGTCCATAAATGAAGTCCACCTACTACACCCAAGAACGATCCGGGCACATCCGCAACGCGGGCATGGGGTTGATCCACGCCTACTTCGGCCAGGGCGTGGGCAAGACCACCCGCGCGGTGGGCCTGAGCATCCGCGCCGCGGGCAGCGGCCTGCGGGTGGTCTTTGTCCAGTTCCTCAAGTCCGGCACGGCCGGCGAGGCCAACATCTTCGAACAGGTCCCCAACATCAGCTACCGCTGCCCGGGCAAGCACCCCTTCATTCTCTCGCAGGGCCCCCAATCGGTGCACTACGAACACGCCGAGACCTCCCTGTGGTATGCCAAGCGCGCCATCAAAGAAGGGACCCACCTGTTGATCTGCGACGAAATCCTCTCCACCCCCATCTTCGGGGTGCTGCGCCTGGAGCAGCTCCTGGAGCTGATGGACCGTTGCCGGGGCCAGGTGGAGCTGGTGATGACCGGCATCGACGCCGACCCGGCCATCCGGGCCGGGGCCGACTACGTCACCGAGTTCGTGCAGCGCAAGCATCCCTACTACAGCGGCCACATCGCCCGCAAGGGCATCGAGTACTGAGCGCCGATAAACCCCGCCGCGCAACCCACCGTCTTCCGGGACGCCGCCGGCCGGGACCCGCCTTAGCGCGGGGCCAGCACCTGGGTGTGCTTGGCGTGGGCCGCGATGGCCTGGTCGCTGAACCACCAGTAGAGCTTGGTGCCCTTCATGTAGGGCTCAACCTGGTCGGTCATGTGCGGATCGAACAACCGGCCGGTGACCCCGCCCGGTAGCACCGCCAAGACCTTTTCCGGGTCACCCAGGTCCACCACCATGCGCAGGGCCGCGGCCACGGTTACGTCAAAGCTCCGGTTGAAATCGTACCAGGCGCGGTACAGGGTCTCGCCCGAACCACCCATGGCGTGGGTGCCGCCGCCCAGCCAGGCCGCGCCCGGACCCTTGCGGCGCAGGGGGTGCACCAGGACCAGGCGATGCACCCGGCCCCAGACCCAGGCGGCGGGGTCGTCGCCCAGGCGTTCGCTTAACTCGGCCAGGGCGTGTTTGCCGGCCCGCACCCACATCTCGGCCATGCCCTCGCGCCGGCCGGGGGTGGTGACGTCATCGAACCAGGACGAGTCGCCGCCCAGGATCATGTGCTCCAGCCGCTGCTGCCAGAAATACCACACCGCCAGCATGCGCCGCGCCAGGTCATCGCCCAACTCGTCGCGGTAGACCTCCAGGGCGAAGCGCCGCATCACCGCCTGGAAGACCAGCGGGGCCGCGGTGTCGGCCGCGTCTTGGAAGTCCCAGGCGGCCAGGATACGGGCCAGCGGCTTGGTGGCCGGGTCGCCGGCCAGGGCCTTGGCCATGATGGGGACGATCTTGCGGGCCAGGGGGTTTAACCGATCGCGCTGGAACCGCCAGTGGTCGGCCGCGCTCTTGACCCCCGGCGAATCCAGGAGCTCGCGCAGGCGGCTGTAGCGATAGGTGGGGGCGAAGTAGGACGAATAGTAATAGGGGTAGTCGTGGGGCACGGTCTTGTGGTTGCAGGAGCCCACCCACCCCCGGGAGGGGTTGAAGGCCTGGGGCATCTGGTCCTGGGGTATCCACCCCTGCCAGTTGTCCTGGCCGCTGGTGACCACCAGGGGGACGGTGCCGTCGCCGGCGATGCGCCGCGGCACCCGGCCGGTGGCCAAGAAACCCACGTTGCCCTGCACGTCGGCGAACACGGCGTTAAAGGGCAGTATGGACACCAGGCGCAGGGCCGCCATCACCTCGGCCGCCGAGCGGCTGCGCATCAGCTCGATAATGCCCAGCGACGCCCCCCCGGACTCGGCCGGGGCCCAGCGCAGGGTGAGCACCTTGTCGGTCTTGAGGCCGGGCAACAGCCCACTCACCACCGGCCCCCGGTGGGTGAGGCGTATCTTCACCTGCTCGGTGCGGTAGCCGCCGGCGGCGTCGCGGTCCTTGATCTTCATGGTCTCGGTGATGATCTCAAAGGGCACCGAGCGCCCACCCTCCAGGTAGTGGGTGGGGTCCTGGGGATCGATGGTCTCCACGTAGAGGTCCTGCACGTCGCAGTAGGAATTGGTGACACCCAGGGCAATGTACTGGTTGCGACCCGATACCAACCCGGGCAGGCCGGCCACGGTAATGCCCACGCCGCGCGTCTGCTTGGTGATGATGGCGCAGGGATAGAGCATGCCCGGCAGGATGCGCGGGTCCAGGTGGGGATCGTTGGCCACGATGGGCTTGCCGCTGGCCGAGGCGGCCATGGCCCAGGCGTTGGAGCCCCAGCGCGGGCCCAGGTCCCGGGTCCAGGCGGTGATGAGCCGGTCCCGGCTCAGCCCCAGGCGGGCGGCGCCGGCCGGGGCCGGGGGGGCCGCACCATGATCGGCCGGGTCGTCGGGGTTAAGGTTGAGCGGGAAAATCTCGGCGGCCTTTTGCGGCCCCAGCTTCTCCACCAGCATCTGGGCCAGGACCTCGGTCTTGAGGTTGGCCGAAAAGGCCCAGCTCAAATAATAATAGATGGCCAGGGAGTCCAGCTTGGTCCAGGGCTCGGGCTTGATGCCGGCCAGGGTGAAGGACAGGGGCAGCTCATCGCCCCGGGTGCGCAGGTAGGCGTTGACCCCGTCGGCATAGGCCTGCAGAAAATCCTGGTTGGCCCGGTTGAGCCGGGGCAGGTGCCGCCGGGCGATACGGTAGAGCCCTATGGCCCGCCGGCGCAGGTCCAGGCCGCGGGCCTTCTCACCCACCAGTTCGCTGAGGCGGCCGGCGGCGGCCATGCGGGCCAGTTGCATCTGGAACAGCCGGTCCTGGGCGGTGACAAAGCCCTGGGCCATGATGGCGTCGTGCTGGTCCTCGGCGTAGATGTAGGCCATGGCCTTGGCGTCGCGCAACACCTTCACCGGGTGGTGCAGGCCGGCCAACACCAGCCGCCCGTCCTTGTCATAGGTGTTCCACTTTGGCAGCAGCAGCACCGCGGCCACCACCAGCACCACCACCAACAACAACACTCCCAATAATACCTTGACCAGTCTCACGTTTGACTCCCCGGCTTGAGGCTAAAACAGCTCGCCCGGCCACCGCGGGCTATTTCACCAGCGGCAAGGTGGCCCGGAACTCGTCGGTGCCGGCCCGGCCGAGCAGCTCGTAGATGAGCATCTCGGTGCTGGTGATGATGACCCCGGCCTGTTGCAGACGGGCAAGGGCGGTGCGCCAGTTGTGCTCGGTGCGCGAGCTCATGGCGTCGCTCACCGCGTGCACCCGGTACTGGGCCAATGCGCTCAGGGCGCTCTGGGCCACGCAGATATGGGCCTCCACCCCGCAGAGCAAAAGCGTCCGGCGCCCCAGCTCGGCCAGGCGCTGGACAAAGGGCGGACAGCCAAAGCAGTCAAAGGTGATCTTGCTTATGGCTCGTAGGCCCTCGACGCCCTCGGCCACCTCGGCCACCGTGGGCCCCAGCTTCTCCTGCTCGGTCACCACCACCGGCAGCCCGATGATGGCGGCGAACTTCACCAGGCGGGCGGTATTGTCCACCACCCGCTGGTTCTCCCAGATCACCGGCAGCAGCTTTTGCTGGGCGTCGATCACCACCAGCACGCAGTCTTCCCGTTTAAGCAGCCTATCTTCCTGCGCCATCGCACACCCTCCCAGTCTCGTCTTCGCCATCCGGGGTCCAACCCCGGCGGCGCTTACAACCAGTATCCATTGTATATCATCCAGCCGAAGGCATGAGGCAACCCCAATAAAAAAGCGGCCCCCGCAGGAGCCGCCCGGTGAAACGAGAATCGTGGAGTTACTTTTTGGTCATCCAGTACTTGTAGCCCACGGTTTCATTGCGGGTGACTACTCCTCCCGTGGTTTCGATCACGTGTGTAACCCGCCTGCCGCTTATGGTCCCATCCGCATTGAATCGCAACCTATAAATCGATTTAGAAGAATGAATTAGTAGGCCGAAGGACTCTACGTCAACAATCGTACCCTCCACCCGGCCGTCGGGGTAGACATGTAAAGACCCTTGGTAGTTTTTGACGTTAGCGACAACTATAATCGGTGAAGTGACGATCAGTTTATTGAAATGGCCTTCGGAATCAAAGCCCATCTCGCCGCGGCTTATTGCGCCGGGCACCCCCTGCTGTTCACGCTTATAAAACCACGTGCCGGTAAGCATTGACTGGGTGTATCCTTGGCCGGTCCCTCCGCCTCCCCCGCCGGAATCGCACGCCGGTGTCCAGGCAAGCATTAAAACCAAAACTACTACTAACACCGGCAGGTAACATCTCTTCATTAATCCCCCTTTGAAAATGGCTATGAGAGCCGCAGGCGGCAGCTCGTTTTCTCCTTCCTAGCATTATCATGCTTTTGCGGCAATGAAAAACTGTTGCCGCGCGCATAATAATTTAGAGCCACCCCTGCTGGCCTAACGCAAAAAAAGGCGGCCCCCGCAGGAGCCGCTCTACGAACTAATAACAATCGCCTATCTCTTAGTCAGCCAATACTTGTGCCTATGGGTTTCTCTGCCTATGACCGACATCCACGGAGAATCCCATGCGCCGATGGTTATTACCAAGTATGTAATCCGACGGCCACTGATGGTGCCGTCCGCATTGAATCGTAATTTATAATCATATTTTGAATAGAAAACAAATAAAAATACGACTTCTTCGTAAGTAATTCTACCCTCCACCCGGCCGTCGGGATATACATGCAAAGACCCACCTATTTTCTCTGGTTTTGCCGCGCTAATTGTCGGTGACGTCTGGACATACTTGATAATATGGCCTTCGGAATCAAACACAATCTCCCCGCGCTCTACTCCGGGCGCCCCCTTCATAGTTCTTTTAAAAGCCCAGGTGCCGGTGAGCATAGCCTGGGTATATCCCTGGATGGTCCCTCCCCCACTCCCATCACTAGAGCCGCAGGCCGGCAGCCAAGCCAATAGCAAAACCATGGCAAAAAAGACCATGGCCCAACTTATTCTTCTCATCAGCGCCCCCCTTTAATTAGCTTGCCTTCTACCGGCAGGCTCCAGCAGTACGAATATACGGCCAAAGAGATGATACCATTACCGTAAAATCATCATCAAGCGTAAGCTTGCAGTAGGTCAGCCCAGGCGTGGGCGGGTGAACCCGGTGGTCCAGGTCCAGTCGGGGTGGCGCGCGGCGGCCTCGGCGGCCAGGCGGGAGGCCAGCTTTCCCAGGCCCCGCTGCCGCAAGGTTTCCAGCAGGACGCGGGCGCGGGACTCGACCCCCGGCCGGCCCAGGAGATGGGCGAACGCCTCGGCGGCCTCGTCGTCGCGCGCAAGGTGGGCCAGGGCCAAGACGCGGCTGTGCAGGGCCAGGGGCGCCTGCTGCTGGGAGATCACTTCCTGGTAGGGGCAGCGCCCCGGCCGCGCCTCCCAGTGGGCCAGCCACTTGAGCAGTCGGCCCGAGACCTCCACGATCCGGGGCCACTGGTTTTGCTCCACCTGGGCGCCGAGCTCCAGGAAGTAGCCGTCGGGATGGTCCGGCAGGGCGGCTTGCAGGCGGCGGGCGTAGCGGATCACCTGGTCAAAGCGGCGCTGGGCGGCCAGGGAAAAACACACCGCCCGCAAGATACGGTCCATCTCGTGCCGGCCAGGACCCTGCTCCTGGGCCAGGCGCAGGGCCTCCAGGCCGTGGCGCAGGGCTTTTTCGGAGCTGCCGCCGTGGGCGTTGAGGCGCTGGGCTAGGTAGGTGTGGGCGGCCACGCTGTCCGGCTCCCGGACCACCCATCGTTGCAGCAGCTCCAGCCGCTGGGCGTGTTTGCGCGCCTTTTGCCCGGGGGCCAGGTTGTAGCCGTGGTGCAGCACACGCACCCCGGCCACCCCCACCGGCTCCAGGCCCCGGGGCACCTCGTGGATGGCCCCGTGGTAGCGCACCCCGCGGTGGTTGCGAAACAGCCGCGGGGCCTGCAACATCCCTTGAGTGCCGTCGGGCATGAGGTTGAGTAGCTGTAGGACAAAGCCGTTGTGCACGGGGTCGTCCACCAGGCGGCGCAGATGGGGGGCGCTGTCCTGGTCCAGTTCCTCGTCGGCGTCCAGCACCAGGATCCAGTCGCCGCCGGCCCGCTCCAGGGAGAAGTTGCGGGCCGCGGCAAAGTCGTCGGTCCAGGCGTGCCGACTCACCCGGGCGCCGAAGCTCCGGGCGATCTGGACCGTACGGTCGCGCGAGCCGGTGTCCACCACCACCATCTCGTCCACCCACGGCCGGGCGCTGCCCAGGCAGCGGGCCAGGTGGTCCTGCTCGTCGCGCACGATCATGCACAGGCTGATGGTCTGACGATCCGGCATAGGCGCTATGGCCCTCCCCGCTGCACCAGGTTAGCCAGGCGCCCCGGGCGGTGTCAATGGCCGGCCGGCTCACTCCAGGCGGGAGGCCTCCTCGCTGCGTATCTCGCGCCGCAGCAGCTTGCCCACCTTGGACTTGGGCAGCATGTCGCGGAACTCGATGTACTGGGGCACCTTGTAGGAAGCCAGGTGCTGGCGGCAGAAGGCGATGAGGTCGTAGCCGGTGATGCCCTTGACGTCCTTTTTCAAGATGACGTAGGCCTTGACCCGGTCGCCCACCTTCTCGTCCGGCACCCCCACCACGCAGGAGCTGATCACCGCCGGGTGGTCTTGCAACACGCACTCCACCTCCGAGGCCGAGACCCGGTAGCCCTTGTGCTTGATGGTATCGGCGGTGCGGTCCACGAAGTAGAGGTATTGCTCCTGGTCCATGGTCACGATGTCGCCGGTGCGGTAGAAGAGCAGCCCGTCGATCTCGACAAAGGACTCGGCGGTTTCCTCGGGCTTGTTGTGGTAGGCGCTCACCATGGGGTCGGAGTGCACCAGCAGCTCGCCGGCCTCGCCCAAGGGCACCTCGGCGATGCCATCGGGCTCCACCACCTTCACCTGTTTGCTGGCCACCACCCGGCCCATGGTGCCCTCGGGAAAGTCGCGGTCGGTGGGGCACATGGCCACCCCGCCGATGGTCTCTGTGGCGCCGTAGCCGATGTACACCGGGTGTCCGAAACGCTCCTGCCAGCGCAGTCCCAACTCCCGGGGCAGCACGTCGCCGCCGCTGAAGGTGTAGCGCACCGAGCTGAGGTCATACTGGTCCAGCCGGTCGTGCTCCAGGATCATGCGCAGCAGGGTGGGCACCCCGATGAGGGTAGTCACCCCTTCGCGCCCGGCCGCGTCGAGCATGGCGTCGAGGTTCACCCGCGGCTGGGTGATGATGGTGCCGCCATAGGTGAACAGGGTGCCCAGGCCGCAGGTCTGGCCCAGGATGTGGAACATGGGGGCCGAGCCCATGAGCACGTTGTCGGCCGGGTTAAACAGGGGCGCCGGCACGGCAAGTTGTTCGCGGGCGCCCTTGATCAGCAGATGATGGGTTATGGGCACGCCCTTGGGGTGCTTGGTGGTGCCGCCGGTGTAGAGAATCTCGGCCAGGTCGTCGGGGTCGGCCTCCAGCCGGGGCCGGTCCCCGGGCGAGGCCTTTAGCAACTGGGGCAGGCCCACCGTGTGGGTTTCCTTGCCCACCCGGCCGGTGGGCACCACGTCGGCCAAAAACCCGAAGGCCCGCTTGTACCAGGGCAAGAGGTCCACCAGGCCGCAGACCACCACCCGCTCCACCGGCGAATTATCCATGGCCCGCATCACGTGGCCGTAGTTGCGGTCGGCGCAGACCACGGTGGTGCACCCGGTGTCGCCGGTGATGTACTCCACGTCGCGCGAGGTATAGATGGGGGTGATGGGCACGGCCACCGCCCCGGCCTTGAGGATGCCCAGCCAGGACACGATCCACTGCACCGAGTTGGGCAGGTAGACCATCACCCGGTCGCCGGGCTTGATCCCCAGGCCGACCAGGCCGGCGGCGAAACGATCGCTCAGCTCGGCCACTCGGCGATAGCTGTACCGGCTGCCCAGGTAGACCACCGCGGTCTTGTCGGGATGCTCGGCCGCCAGGCGGTCAAAGGCCTGGGGTATGGTGGTGATCTCGCTCTGCCCTGTCATCTGCCTAACCCTACTCTTGATCGTTTACCAAATAGTCGCCCGGCCCTCTCGCCGCCCGGCAACACCCGGCCTTGCGAGCTCTCCCCGCGGCCAGGCACGGCTTTACCCGACATTGTACTAATGCCCGAAGTAGGCCGACTTGATCTCCGGGTTGTCCATGAGCTCCTGGCCGCTGCCGGTCATGGTGAGCATGCCGTTCTCAATGACATAGCCAAAGTCGATCATCGGCAGTATGGGCCGGGCGAACTGTTCGGCGATGACGATGGTCACCCCGGTCTCCTGGCGCACGGTCTTGATGGCCTGCACCAAGGTGGTCTGCATGGCCGGGCTCAGGCCCAGCAGTGGTTCGTCCAGCAGCAGCAGCCGAGGCTTGACCACCAGGGCCATGCCGATGGCCAGCATCTGTTGCTCGCCGCCGCTGAGGAAGCCGGCCTTCTTGCGTTTGTAGCGGGCCAGGTTGGGAAACAGCTCAAAGGTGAGGTCCATGGCCTGTTTCACCTCGGCCCGGGCGCGCAGGTGCCCGGCGATGCGCAGGTTCTCCAGCACGGTGCTATCGCCGAAGACCGGGTGGCGCTCGCGGCACAGCACGATGCCGATCTCGGCCCGGCGGTGGGGCGGCAGGTCGCTTATGTCGCGGTCTTCGAAACGCACCGTGCCCATCACCGTGATGCGCTCGCCGCCCTTGCGGCGCTCCTTTTCGCGCAGGTCCAGGATGAGCCCGCTGATGGTGTTCATCAGGGTGGTCTTGCCGGCGCTGTTGGAACCGATGACCCCCACGATCTGGCCGGCCTCCACGGTTAACGAAAGGTCGTTGACCGCCAGGGCGTTCTCGTAGAACACCATCATTCCGGTAACCTCAAGCATCGCCCACCTCCGCCTCGCTGCCCAGGTAAGCCTCGCGCACCGCCGGCAGGTCCATCACCTGCCCGGGAGTGCCCTCGGCGATCTTTTGGCCGAAGTTCAAAACCAGCACCCGGTCGGCGATGCGGAACAGCTCGCGCAGGCGGTGCTCCACCATGATGATGGTCTTGCCGCGGGAGCGCAGCTTGTCGATCACCGGCACCATGGAGGCCACCTCGGCCAGGGACAGGCCGGAGAACAGCTCGTCCAACAGCATCAGGTCGGCCCGCAGCGCCATGCAGCGGGCCAGCTCCAGCCGCTTGAGATAGCCGTGGGGCAGGCTGGCGGCCGCCTTGTTGATCACCCAGGAGTCGCGCTCAAAGCCCACTTCCTCCAGCAGGTCCTTGGCCACCGCGTCGCGGTCGCCATAGCTGCCGCCGGCCAGGGCGTGCACCCGGGGCGACGAAAGCGGCACCACCAGGTTCTTGTAGGCCGGCAGTTGGTAAAAGGGCTTGGCCATCTGGAAGGTGCGGGCCACGCCCTTGAGGGCCACCCGGTAGGGCGGCAGGCCGGAGATGCGCTTGCCGCGATACAACACCTTGCCCCGATCCGGCTTGACAAAGCCGGTGATGAGATTGACCAGGGTGGTCTTGCCCGAACCATTGGGGCCGATGACCCCCAGCACCTCGTTCTCATGCAGGGTGAAGTCCACGCCGTCCACCGCGGTCACCCCGCCGTAGCGCTTCAGCAGGCCCCTTACCTCCAACACCACCGGCCGGCTCATTTCTCCACCTCCACCCACCGCTCGAACTGGGTGTACTTGCGCTTGAGATAGGGGAAGATGCCCTCGGGCAGACCCACGATGAAGACCACCAGCAAGGTGGCGTAGATGACGATGCGCAGCCCGCCCAGGCCGCGCAGCAGCTCGCTCAGCGGCACCAGGATGAAGGCCCCCAGCAGCGGCCCGGCCAGGGTGCCCACCCCGCCCACCACGGTGGAGGCGATGGGCAAGATGGAGTAGTCCATGGCAAAGACCGGCATGCCCACGAACATGTAGGCGTGGGTCATGAAGGCGCCGGCAAAGGCGGCGATGGAGCTGGCGATGAACAGGGCCTCGGCCTTGCGGCGGTAGATGTTGATACCGGCGCTCATCACCGAACGGTCGTTGTCGTTGATGCCCTTGAGCACCAGGCCGTAGTCCGAGTCCATCAGGCGGCGCAGGCCGAACAGGGCCACCCAGACCATCACCATGGCCACCAGCAGCTCCACCAGGCGGTGCGGCAGGGAGGCCAGCCCGCTGATGCCCTCGGTGCCGCCGAAGATGCCGGTGGCCTCGATGACCCGCTCGATGATCAAGGGCATGATTAGGGTGACCATGGCGAAATAGAGCCCGCGCAGCCGCAGCACCGGCAGCAGCAGCAGGGTGCTGATCGCCCCGCCGATCACCGCCGCCAGGGGGATGGTGAGCAGGGGCGACCACCCGAAATAGTGGTTGAGCATGCCCGAGGTGTAGGCCCCCACTCCGAAGAACAGGGCCTGGCCCAGGCTCACCATGCCCGAGGCGGCCAGCACGTCCCAACTGATGGCCAGCAGGGCGAACATGGAAGTAGTCATGATCACCCGCTGCCAATAGGGACCGGCGGCCAGGCCCACCACCAACAGGGTGAGCACCGGGGCCACCCGGGGCGCGGCCAGGTAGAGCATCTCGCGCCACGAGGTGAGCGCGTAGATATCATCGGCCCGGACCTTGATCCCCCGATCAATCCGTTCGCGTCGTCTGGACATAACCTAGATTCGTTCCTCTAACTCTTTTTGCTGGCCGAAGAGTCCCGACGGCTTGATCAGCAGGATTATCAAGATGGCCACCAGGCTGACGATCATCATCCAGTGGGTGTCCACGTAGGTGGCGGTGATCATCTGGGCGTAGCCGATGAGCAGGCTGGCCACGATCACCCCCACCGTGCTACCCAGGCCGCCCACGATGCACACCGCCAGGGCGTTGACCAACACGTTGTAGCCCTCGCCCACGCTGATGGTGCCCAGGGGCAGGATCACCACCGCGGCGATGGCCCCGTAGCCGGCGCCAAAGGCCACGCTGATGGTGGCCACCCGGTCGGTGTTGATGCCCAGGGTGAGGGCGGTGTGCTCGTCTTGGGCGATGGCCCTAAAGGCCCGGCCGGTGCGGGTGTGGCGGGTGAAGACCCACAGCAGGGCGGCCAGGGAGGCGCCCACCACCACGATGAGGATGCGCTGGGCGTCCACCACCACCCCGGCGATATCCACCGAAGCGTCGATCATCACCGGCAGGGTGTACTCGAACCCGATGAATCCCAGGTAGCGGAAGAGCTCCAGCAGGGCCAGGCCCACGCCAAAGGTGGCGATGACCTCGCTCACCACCAGGCCGCGCAGGCGCAGCAGCAGGTAGCGGTACATCAAGGCGCCCATGAGCGCGGTGATCAACACCGCCAAGGCGGCGGCCACCCCAAAGGGCAGGCCCAGTTGGTTGAGCCCCGACCAGGTGAGAAACCCGGCGGTGACGTAAAAGGCGCCGTACGCGAAGTTGGCCACCCCGCTGATGCCAAAGGTGAGGTTGAAGCCCAGGGCCACCAGGGCCAGGATGACGCTGTTGACCAGCCCGTAGATTAGTGTCGCTTCAAACAAAGTATGTCACACCTCGCCGCCGGAGCCGGCAAAAAAGCGCCCCCGCCCAGCAAGCGGGCGGGGACGCGAGGGAAGGGATTACTTCTTCATCCAGGCGGGCAAGGTGATCTGGCCCTCGGCCACCGACGGCGGGAACACGATGACCCGCTTGCCGTCGTTGGTCCACTGGAACACGCAGCCCAGGGCCTGCTTGCCGGGATCGGCGCCGTAGACGACCTGGTGGCCCTTGCTGAACTTGGCCTTGCCCATCACCGCCGCGGTCTCCACCTTCTCCAGGGCGGCCACGATGGCGTCGGCCTGCACGCTGCCGGCCTTTTCTATGGCCGCCTTGAGCAGGTACACCGAGGCGTAGGAGGGCGCCGGACCGTGACCGGCCTGCACTTCCTTGCCGTACTTCTTCTGGTAGGCCTGGTAGAAGGCCGCGGCCGGCGGGTACTTGGCCGAAGGAATGTTGCCCAGCTCGAAGATGGCGTTGATGGCCCCGCCGATCTTCTTATCAAAGATGGTCCAAGCAGCCGAGCCGGCCAGGGGCGAGATGAACCCGGCCATGAGCGCCGGCACCCGCATGGCCCGCCACTGCTTGACCAAGATGCCGCTCTGGGGCATGTCAAAGATGGGCAGGATCACCTGGGCGCCCTTCATCTTGGCCTTGAGCAGGGCCGACTCGAACTTGCTGGAGCCGGTGGGGAAGCTGGCGGTACCCACCACCTTCCAGCCCAGCTTGCCGTAGATGCCGGTCATGATCTTAGCGGTGATGCGCGCCCAGGCCACGTCCTGGTGCATGATGAAGACCTTGTTGAAGCCGAACTTCTTCTGGATGAACTTCATGGTGCCCACCAGGTAGCCCACGAAGTACTTGGCGTTGAGGCACACCCGGAAGACGTACTTGTACTTGGGGTCCTTGGCCACCATGGCGTCAGACTTGGGCGTCATGGCGATGGTGCCCAGCAGGGGCACCTTGTGCTTGGCCAGGAGGTCCATGCCGGCCAACAGGGCCTCGGAGCGGAAGGGACCCACCACCAGGGCGTGGGGTTTCTTACCCAGGATGAGTTTTTCAATACCCAGCAGGGCGTCGGGCACCGGCACGCCGGGGGCGGCGTCACGGATGTCCAGGGCCACCACCTTGAAAGGACGTTTGGTTTTGCCCACCTGTACGCCGCCGGCCTTGTTGATCTCGTCCACGGCCAGCATTACCGCGTTGTAGCTTTCCTTGCCCTCCAGGAAGCCCAAGGAAGTGGGCACCCCGATGATGATGGGCTCAGCCGATAGGGCCGGCCCGGGCACCAAGAAAACCGTCACGGCCAGGAAAACGCCGGCCAGTAAACCGACAATAACCCGCAATCCTCTCGTCATGATCACCCTCCCTTAATTTGGCGTGGCCGTCCCCGCCCCAAAGAGACCGGGCCGGCGATTTTAGATTCGCCTGCGAACCTCGATTCGTCCTGGTTCGCCAAGGCCGAGCAGCGACTTTTTAACGCCTATCGATAGCCCCCGGGCCCCGGATGGAACCCGTCACCCCGGCGACCTCGTAGCCACCGCGGGTGACGCCCGTGCAGGCTATGCAAACCCACCTCCAACCACCGGTCTTGGCGCGCTCCGCCCGCTCCCTTGGCCGGGCGCATGATCAACCATTGAATATGTATAGTCCTAAAAATCGATTGTATTGGTCTTACATTTAATGTTATATTTGGGTACATTAAACCGGTGGCCCTGGCATGTCAATAATAATTATGCAATCATGAGGTCAGCGTGACTTCAGTTAATCATATGGTCAGAGGCACTCATGAACAAATTCAAGCCAATCAAGCAGACTCGGGCTTCCGAAGAAGTTCTGGTACAACTCAAGGAGGCCATCTTACGCGGCCACTACAAGTTCGGGGACAAGCTGCCTTCGGAAAGGGAGCTCACTGAGCAGTTTCAAGTCAGCCGCGGCGTGGTGCGTGAGGCCATCCGCGTGCTGCAGATCAACGGGTTCGTGGTTATCCGGCAGGGTCCCACCGGCGGGGCCTACGTGGCCGAGTGGGCCTTTGACCAACTGAGCAGCGGCTTTATGGACCTGTATCTCTCGGGCCGTCTCACCATCCCCGAGCTGAACCAGGTGCGCCTGCACATCGAGCCCGAGGTGGCCCGCCTGGCCGCCCTCAACGTCACCGACGCCTTTCGCCAGCGGCTCAAGGAGGACCTGGCGGCCGAGAGGGAACCCACGACCTTCCGGGCCGACTATCGCCAACGCCTCACCCGGGTCCACTTCACCTTGTTGGAGATGTGCGGCAACTATCTCTTCGAGGCCATCGTCAATTCCATGATCAGCCTCACCCACCGCATCGTAGCGGCCATTGAACCCGAGGACCACAACTCGCTGCACCCGGTGGGCGAACACGACCTTATCGTAGAGGCGGTCCTCGCGGGCGAGGCCGACCGGGCGGCCCGAGAGATGCGCAGCCACCTGGAGACCTTTTTTCATCGCATGCATGACATCGACGAGGCCTTCCGCCTATCGCCAGCCATGGTGTCCACGGTGTTTCAGCAGGGTTAACTCCCCCCCGTTGGCGCTGGGCCGGGGTCGGCAAACCCTTGCCGGCACCACGGCCCCGCCCCCAGCTCAGCGGTGGAATTGCACCGGCCGCCGGCTTGCGCCGGGGCGCGACGGTCTCGTCCCCCGGCGGGCGGCGCCTTGGGCCTCCTCAAATTATTTACCGACCGCCCGTTAGATTTGTAGCTTACTATACTTAAGCATGTCAACTATTTTTCGGCATCTCTCTGCGTTAATAGGCCAATTCTTCTTGACAGGTTTACCGACCCTATTATAAAAACCAACGGTCGGTCGGTTTTGCGACGGGCGGCTTCATGGCCTGAAAGCCAGGCCCAACAGCGAGGACGCCCAGCGCCTGCGGCCGGTAGCCGCGGCGGGGATCATGGCCCGAAAGTCAGGACCCGGCCCCCCAGCGAACCGGACCCAACAGCGAGGACATCCAGCGGGGATCATGGCCTACCACAAGGGGATACAACGGCGCAAGGAGCTCTTTGACGTGGCGGCCCGCATGTTCGCCAAAAAGGGCTACGCCAACACCTCCATCCGGGACATCGCCGAGGCGCTGGGCATACAAAAGAGCTCCCTCTACCACTACTTTGAAAACAAGGAGCACCTGCTGTACCAGATGCTCGACGCCTACATGACCGAGGCCCTGGCCGAGATTCAGGAACTGCTGGCCCAGCCCCTGTCGCCGGTGCAGCGGTTAAAGGGGGTGTTGGAGCTCTACGGCCGGGTGTATGCCAGCGACCGCGACCGGCTGGTGCTCTTGGTCAACGAGATCGACAGCCTGGGCCCGGCCAACCGGGGCGCCCTTATCGAAAAGGAACGCAAGTACGTGGCCGCCATCCAGGGGGTGCTCAGCGACCTGGCCCAGCAGGGGCTGATGAAAGACATCCCCTTACCGGTGGCCACCTTCGCCTTTTTCAGCATGGTCCACTACACCATCAAGTGGTACGACCCCGACGGCCCCATCGGCCCGGAGCGCTTGAGCCGGTACTTCTTGGAAATACTAACCCACGGCATTCTCAAGCCGGTGCCTGATCAATAGAGAGACGTGTTCATGGATATTCTGGTCTTGGTGAAAAACGTCCCCGAGGCGGCCCAGGCCGACTTGGAGATCACAGACGACGGTTCGGCGGTGGACACCGACGACCTGGTGTTCGCCATCAACGAGTGGGACAACTACGCGGTGGAGGAGGCGGTGCGCCTCAAGGAGGCCCACGGCGGCACGGTGACCCTCCTGACCCTGGGCGACTGCGAGGCCGAGGACGTGCTGCGCCGCGGCCTGGCCATGGGGGGCAACCGGGCGGTACACATCTGCGACGACGACCTGGAGGCCGGCGAACCGGCCGCCGTGGTGGAGGCCATGGCCAAGGTGCTGGCGGGCGAGTCCTTTGACCTCATCCTGGCCGGGGTGCAGAGCAGCGACATGGGCCACGGCCAGAGCGCGGTGCTGCTGGCCCAGCGTCTGGGCCTGCCGCACGCCACCATGGCGGTGGGGCTGGCGATAGACGGCGACCAAGTGGAGGTGGTGCGCGAGCTGGAGGCCAACACCAGCGAGCGGGTGCGCCTGCCCCTGCCGGCGGTGATCACCGTGCAGTCGGGCATCAACCAGCCGCGCTACGTCTCCATCATGGGCATCCGCAAGGTGCGCAAGATCGCGGTGGAGCTGCACGAGCTCGAGGACCTGGACCTGGCGGCCACCGAGGCCGGGGCCTCCCTGGTGAGCCGGCGCAAGCTCTTTATGCCCCAGGCCGGCCAGGGCGCCGAGATACTCACCGGCAGCCTGGAGGAGGTCTGCGACCAGGCCGCCGCCATCATCCGGGAGAAGGGAGGCCTGGCATGAGCGCCATCCTGGTTATCGCCGAACATCGCGGCGGCGCCCTGCGCGAGGCCACCCTGGAGGCCCTGGGCGCGGCCCTGGGCCTGGCCGGGGGCGACGGCCGGGTGGTCACCGCCCTGCTGGCCGACGACCCGGCCCCCCTGGCCGAGCCGCTCCAGGGATGCACCCACGCCCTGCGCCGGGTGCGTCACCCGGACCTGGCCCACTACAACCCCGAGCTGTACCTGCCGGTGCTGGCTGATATCATCACCGCTTTGCAGCCGGCGGCGGTGCTGATGCCCCACTCCAGCCAGGGACTGGACCTGGCCCCGGCCCTGGCCGGCCGGTTGGGCCTGCCGCTTTACACCGACTGTACGGACCTGGAGTTCTGCGATGGCCGGTTTACGATCCGGCGGCCGGTCTACGGCGGCAAGGTGAGCCAGGAGCTGGCCCTGCGGCCGGCCGACACCTGGGTCTTCACCCTGCAGGGCGGCGCCTTTGAGCCGGCGGAGCCGGGCGCGGCCGATACCAAGACCGAGGACACCACCCTCACCGACCTGGCCCCGCGCCACGGCCGCGTATTCCTGGAGCAAATCGAGAGCGCCCTGGAGGACGTGGATATTGCGGCGGCCGACATCCTGGTCTCGGTGGGGCGCGGCATCGGCGGACCGGACAACATCCCCCTGGCCCAGGAACTGGCCGACCACCTGGGGGCCACCCTGTCGTGCTCGCGGCCGGTGGCCGACCAGGGCTGGCTGCCCAAGAGCCGGCAGGTGGGCACCTCGGGCAAGACGGTCAAGCCCAAGCTCTACATCGCCCTGGGCATCAGCGGGGCCTTCCAGCACCAGGCGGGCATGAAGAACAGCGGCACCATCATCGCCGTGAACCAGGACCCCCGCGCGCCCATCTTCCAGGTGGCCCACTACGGCATCGTGGAGGACCTGTTCAAGGTGCTGCCGCTGCTGGGCGAGCGCCTGGCCGGCTAGGAGTAGACGACATGGATTTCAAGCTGAGCAAGGAACAACGCGATATCGTGCGCGCGGCCAAGGAGTTCGCCGAGGGCGAGTTTCCCCAAAGGGCCCAGGAATTTGACCGCGAGGAGAGCTTTGACCCGGACCTGCACCGCAAGGCCTGCGAGCTGGGTTTCGTGGGCGTGTTCATCGACGAGCAGTATGACGGCGCCGGTCTCGGCTTTTTCGAGCACTGCCTCATCGTGGAGGAGTTCTGGGCGGTGGACCCCGGCATCTCCCAAGCCATCATCTCCACCACCTTCGGCTCGGAGCTGATCCAGCTCTTCGGCAGCCAGGAGCAAAAAGCAACCTACCTGCCGCGGCTGGTGGCCGGCGAGGCGGTGATGGGCACCGCCATCACCGAGCCCGACGCCGGCTCGGACCCGGCCGGGGCGACCACCACCGCGGTGCTCGACGGCGACCACTGGGTGATCAACGGCCAAAAGATGTTCACCACCAACGGCACGGTGGCCGACTTCCTGCTGGTCTTTTGCCAGACCCAGCCCGAAAACCCCGATCGCCACAGCCGCCACAGCTTCATCCTGGTGGAGACCGACCGCCCCGGCTACAACGCCAACAAGCTCAAAGGCAAGCTGGGCATCCGGGCCTCGGACACCGCCGAGGTGGCCTTTAGCGACCTGCGGGTGCCGGCGGCCAACCTGGTGGGGATCGAGGGCGAGGGTTTCAAGCAGCTCAACAGCTTCTTCAACCGCACCCGGCTGCACATCTGCGCCCAGGCCTGCGGCCTGGCCCGCGCCTGCCTGGCCGACTCCATCGCCCACACCAAGGAGCGCCGCCAGTTCGGCCGCCCCCTGGCCTCGTTCCAGGCCACCCAGTTCAAGATCGCCGAGATGGCCACCCACTTGCGCGCCGCCCGCAACCTGTACTACGAGGCGGCCTGGCTGGTGGACCAGGGCAAGGTGGACCACGGCCTCATCGCCATGGCCAAGTGGTACGCCGCCCAGATGGCGGTACAGGCGGCCGACGAGGCCGTGCAGATGCACGGCGGCTACGGCTACATGGACGAGTACCGAGTGCAGCGGCTCTACCGCGACGCCAAGATCCTGGAGATATACGAAGGCGCCAAGGAAATAGAAAAAACCATCGTGGCCCGTTCACTGTTGGGCTGACCAACCACGCACCCTCAGGGTGAATCCCCTCCCTTAAAGAGCGGCCCGCCCGTTATGCCAGGCGGGCGGGCCGCTTTCATCGATCGGCCCGCTGCGGCCACATTTCCGTTGAAATCGCGCTGCAAATCAGCCAGATTAGCTTAAGTCACTAACCACAAGCAAATGGGATCAGACTATGCAGCCAAGACACGCATTGCTTATCGTTCTCACCACGACCCTGCTGCTGGGCTTGGCCACCGCGTCCCTGTCCTTTAACGCCTGCTCGCTGATAAGCCAGGCCGAGGCGGAAAAGGTCCTGGGCGAGGCGGTGGCCCCGGCGCGGCATTCCAACGTGGTGGGTATAGCCGCCGGCGTCACATGCGCCTATTACACCGCGGCGCCCATCGCCAAGCGCGGCGGTACCGGGGTCTTGCAGGTAACCGTGTACGACCCGGGCACCATGGCCGCCAAGGGCATCGTCTACCAGTCGCCCACCAAGTATTTCCAACGCCACCGCCAGGTGCTGGCCAAGCGCGGCAAGGGCCAAAAGGTCGACGGCCTGCCCTGCGAGGCCTTCTGGCTCTCCGGCTCCGACACCCTGCACCTGCTCAGCCATAACCACTACGTGGTCATCAAGGTGCGCGATATCACCAAGATGCAGGCCCCCAACAGCCAGGAGCTGGACCGCAAGCTTTCGGCCCACCGCCTGCAAAAGAGCAAACAGGTGGCCCTGCAGTACGTGCTGCCCCGCCTGCCAAAATAGCGCGGGGCGAGCCGCTGGGCTCCCCCGTTGTCGCTCGGTGGTGTTGACGCCGGCGCCTAGCCCAGGCCCACCGCGTTGCGGTAGGCGCTCGCGGCCTTGAGCCCTGCGCTGGTGTTGCCGCGTACCGCCAGGAACTCCTGGATCACCTCGGGAGTGAGTTCCTGGGGCTCGTGGTAGATGGCGTGGTCCAGGGGCAAGGTGCGGAATTGGCTGGGCACCTTGCCGTAGTGGCGCAGCATGGAGGTGGAGCCGTCGCCGGGTCCCCGGTCGAGACCCATGATCAAGGTGCCGTCGGCGGTCTGGTACTCCGGGATAAAGGGGGCGCTGAGGTCATACTTGGGGGCCACCCCGCGTCCGGTCAGCCAGACGGCGGTATAGCCCTCCCGGGGAGTGGCGCTCCAGTTGGTGGCCGACCCGGAATCGCGGTTGTAGCCCTCCAGGTCCACGTAAAATACCGGCTCACCCTCACAGTCCCGGGTGATCTCGGTGGACGCGGTCTCCTCGGTGGCCTGGGTTAGGTACTGCTCAAAGGGGATGGGCCGGTAGGTCGATACCCTTTGGTCCGGCTGACCGGTCAGGGTGGTGACCGGCCCGGGCAGCAGGTAGGTGGGATCAATACTCATGGCGTACCTCCTCGTGCACACCCTGGGTGAAGCAAACCGCGTGCCACGGGCACTCACAATTTATCATGCTGTAATTCCCATAACTTACCCCCGGCAGGCCAGGACGGCTCCCGGCAGGTTTTGCCAGGGATGCCCCCGTAGGGGCAATTGGTGCCCACCCGGCGCATTGACCGGCCGGGCCGCCACCGGCTAGCATCAAGATAGGCAGCGGCCACCGGCAAAAGGAGTGAGGGCATATGAAGATCGGGATTCCCAAGGAGATCAAGCCGGCCGAGCGCCGGGTGGCCGCCACCCCGGCCGGGGTGAAGGCCATGGTGGACCACGGCCACCAGGTGCTGGTGCAAGCCGGGGCCGGGGCCGGCTCCGGCTTTGGCGACGACCAGTTCGCCGGGGCCGGGGCGCGGCTCTTGGACCAAGCCGCCGAGGTGTGGGCCGAGGCCGAGATGATCCTCAAGGTCAAGGAGCCCATCGCCCCGGAGTTCGACTACATGCGGCCGGGACAGGTGCTCTTCACCTACCTGCACCTGGCCGCCAACCGGGAGCTGACCGACCGACTGCTGGCCAAGGAGATTATCGGGGTGGCCTACGAAACGGTGCAGTTGGCCGACGGCACCCTGCCCCTGCTGGCCCCCATGAGCGAGGTGGCCGGCCGGCTGTCGGTGCAGGTGGGGGCCCACTGCCTGGAGTATCCCAGCGGCGGCATGGGCATCCTGCTTTCGGGGGTGTCGGGGGTGCGGCCGGCCCGGGTGACGGTCATCGGCGGCGGGGTGGCCGGCCTGGCCGCGGCCGTGGTGGCCGTGGGCATGAAGGCCCGGGTCTCCATCCTGGACGTCAACGCCGCCCGCCTGCGCTACATCGAGGACCTGCTCGGCGACCGCCTGGTGACGGTTATGTCCAACCCGGCCAACATCGAGGCCGAGTGCCTCAAGTCCCACCTGGTCATCGGCAGCGTGCTCATCCCCGGGGCCAAGGCGCCCAAGCTCATCAGCCGCGAGCTGGTGCGGGGCATGATCCCCGGCTCGGCCATCGTGGATATCGCGGTGGACCAGGGTGGCTGCGCCGAGACCACCCGCCCCACCACCCACGCCAAGCCCACTTACGTGGAAGAGTCGGTGGTGCACTACGCGGTGACCAACATGCCCGGTGCGGTGCCGCGCACCTCCACCATCGCCCTGACCAACGTGACCCTGGCCTACGCCCTGGCCATGGCCAGCAAGGGCTGGCGGCGGGCCATGGCCGAGGACCCGGCCCTGGCCAAGGGGCTCAACCTGCACCGGGGCGAGTTGGTCTGCCCGCCGGTGGCCGAGGCCTTTGGGCTGGCTTGCCAGGCTATTAACCTATAGCCCCGGCCGGCGGGGCGCATCTACTGCTCGGAAGAAAAAGGGTCGGGCTCGCCACCCCTGTGGGCCACCACCGGCCGGGCCGGCCGGGTGTTCACGTGCAGTTGGAACAGGTCGGGCCGGGCGTAGTGTCCCACCACGTCGAAGTCGTACTTGCCCCGGGCGATATCGTCCAGGTCGATCTCGGCGGTGAGGATGGCCTCACCGTCAAAGTTCGGCCCGGCCAAGACCTCGCCCAGGGGAGAGACGATGGCGCTGCCACCCCGCATCAACACCCGCTGGTCCTGCAGCTCCGGGTCCAGGCGATAGTCCGGCGGGCAGTCGTCACGGGTGAGGTACTGGCAGCAACTCAAGACAAAACACCGGCCCTCCAGCGCGATGTGCCGCATGGACGGCAGCCAGCTCTCGCGGGAGTCGGCGGTGGGGGCCAGGTAGAGCTGCACCCCTTGGGAGTACATGTGGGTTCGCAGCAGGGGCATGTAGTTTTCCCAGCAGATCACCGCCCCCAGCCGGCCCACCGGGGTATCGAAGACCCCCATGGTGGAGCCGTCGCCAAAGCCCCATACCAGCCGCTCCATGGCGGTGGGCATCAGCTTGCGGTGCTTGCCCAACAGGCAGCCGTCAGGCGCAAAGAACAGCACCGTGCAGTAGAGGGTGCCGCCGTCGACCTCGATCACCCCGATGACCAGGTGCACCCTGCTCTGGCGGGCCGCGGCCGCCAGAGCGTCGCAGGCCTCCGAGGGCACCGCCACCGCGCTGGCGAAATAGCGCTGGAAGTCATCCCGGCCCTCGGGCCGCCGCAGGCCGATGCGCGCCCCAAAGTCCAGGCCCAGCGGATAGGCCGACACAAAGGCCTCGGGAAAAAGGACCAGGCGCGCCCCGGTGGCCGCCGCCTCGGCGGTGAGCTCGGCCACCTTTTGCAAGGTGGCCGGCAGGTCAAATACCTTGGGAGCGGCCTGTACCACCGCGACCCTCTGTTTGTTCATGGCACAGATTCCTCTACCTGGTCAGTACAAACCGTTACAGGCCGCGCCGGCCACCGGTGGCGCGGGCTCTCACCCCTGGGGCTGGCTACAGCGCGGCCACCACCGGCCGGTAGCAGCGCAGACAGCGGGCCGCCTCGTCCCGGGCCTGGGCCGGGCTGAACCCGGCCTCCACCTCGTCGAAGCCCTGCACTCGCTCCGCCGGGTCCAGGACCGGGGGGTGGGGCTTATGTGACCAGCCTTTGACCGGCAACCGCTCGCCCGGGTCCCACACTCCCATTTGCCGGACCAGAGCGGCCAGGGCGTCGGCCGCAGTGGGGTGGCAGCGGCCCTGCTCCAGGTACTGCGCGATGTAGTGCGCCGCCTTCTTGCCGGCGGCCAGGGCGGCGATGAGGGTGTCCGGTCCGGTGACGCAGTCGCCGCCGCCGAAGATATGGGCGTCCTGGGACTGGAAGGTTAACTCGTCGACCACCAGGGTCTTCCAGGGGGTGATGCCCGGGGACTCGGGCAACACGCAGTCCACCACGCACACCTGGCCCACCGCCGGGATGATGGCGTCGGCCTCAATGACAAACTCCGAGCCCTCGATGGGCACCGGCCTCCGACGGCCCGAGGCGTCGGGCTCGCCCAGTTCCATGCGCTGGCACTTGAGCCCGGTGACCTTGCCATCGGCGGCCAGAATCTCCAGGGGGGCCACCAGGTAGTGGAACTGCACCCCCTCTTCCTGGGCCTCGGTGATCTCCACCGGGTCGGCCGGCATCTCGGCCTCGGTACGGCGGTACAGCAGGTTCACCTGGTCAAAGCCCAGCCGCCGGGCGGTGCGCACGCAGTCCATGGCCACGTTGCCCCCGCCGATGACCAGCATGCTCCGGCCCTTGAGGGGACGCCGGCCGCGCGCCGCCTGGGCCAAGAACTCCACCCCGGTCATGAAGCACTCGTAGCCGGCGTCCTCGCCCTGGCAGCGCATGCTCGAAGCCTCGGGCGCGCCCACGCCCACGAAGATGGCCTGGTAGCCCTGGCGCCCCAGTTGCTCCAGGCTGATATCCTTGCCCACCTCCACCCCGTAGCGAATCTTGGCCCCGGCCTTTTGCACCACCGAGACCTCGTAATTCAAGACGTCAAAGGGCAGGCGGTAGTTGGGGATGCCGTAGGCGGCCATACCTCCGGGCCCCTCCTGCTTTTCCAAGATGGTGGCGCGGTGGCCCATGAGGCCCAGGTAGTAGGCGCAGGAGAGCCCGGCCGGACCGGCCCCGATGACCGCCACCTTGGCCTCCTGGGGCTGGCCCGGCTTCACCGGCGGCTGGGGGCCCCGGGCCATCTCCTGGTCGGCCACAAAGCGCTTGAGGTGCTTGATGGCCATGGGCTCGTCCATGAGGCCCCGGCGGCAGTTGCTCTCGCAGGGGCGCACGCATACCCGGCCGATGGTGCCGGGCATGGGGCAGTCGCGGCGCACGATCTCCAGGGCCTCTTGGTACTTGCCCCAGCCTATGGCCTCGATGTAGGCCGGGATGTCCACGTTGGAGGGGCAGGCGTTGACGCAGGGCGCGGTGACCCCGGCCTGGTAGCGGCCGCGCGGCACCTTCAGCCCCTGCTCGATGACCCGGTTGAAATCATCGGCGCAGGCCTCCAGCAGGTCAAACAGCGGCTTGCCCAGGCTCAGGCCGATATCGCAACGCGAGGAGACGGTGATCATCTCGGCCAGCTCCTTGAGCCGCTCCAGGTCGCCCGGGCTGCCCCGGCCGTCGCAGATGCGCTCCATGATGCGGCAGAGTTGGTCGGTGCCCACCCGGCAGGGGGTGCACACCCCGCAGGACTCGTCGCGGGTCTTCTCCAAGTAGGCCCGGGCCAGGTCCACCGGGTTCACTGCCGAATCCCAGATCACCACTCCGTTCCAGCCGGCCACCGCCTTGAGCGGTCCCTGGCCGGCCTTTTGCCAGGTGGCGGGCCATTGGTCGACCGGTTCGGCGGTCGGCCCCTCCCAGGTGTTGAGCCATGGTTGCTGCATGGGGTCTTACGTCCAATCTCCAGGCTGGCTTTCGCTGCGACAATCGCGCTGGTTTTTATCTCGGCCGAGTCCACCGGCCCCCCCACCGGCGAGCGTCCAGGATTGCACAATACTGCCCCCGCCCGCATAGCGCAAATTAAATTTACGGCCACGCCACCAGCGCTGTTAATGAGCCGGGGATGGCCTCCGGTTGGGATTAACTAATTGTCCAACGTATTGACCCTGATGACACAGCGGGCTACTATGATTTATAGAGGAAGTTCCTCACCCCGAAACTACATCTTTAACCAACGACAACGGTGGCCCGGTGTACCAAGATGTACACCGAAACTATACATGGGTATCATTGCGCCCCACCGGTTCACGGCGACCAGTAAAACAACCGGTCACCAGAACCACCATCATATTCCCCGGGAATCATCTTAGCCGGTGTCACCAAGAAAAATCCCAAGGAGTTTGGCATGCGCGCCCTGGTCCATTATCTGGTAGCAGCCTTTTTACTCAGCGTCTACGGAGGACAGGTCTGTCCCTGCATAGACGTCTTGGCAATGGGATATTGGTCCGCCCAAGTAGTCCTGGCCTTTGCCCTGGCCTTTACCACGCGCTGGCTGCTGCAAGGTCTTATAGCGGTCCGGTCGTCGCCTACCCAGCAGGTGTGTCTCCAGTTTTTCCTGGACCTGGGGTTGTTTTTCGCCACCGGCTGGGTCCTTTTTCTTTATAACCTGCTGGTGTGGCATCTGCCGTGGGAGAGCGGGCTGAAGATGGTGTTAGGTTGCACCACCCTGGGAATATTCGTCAGCACCGACCTGGCCCTGGAGTGGCAGCGCCGCCTTTCCATACGCCTGGCCGCCGAAGGCCGCGACCTGGAGTTGAAAGGCTCCTACCTTTCGCTCCCAGGTAAGTTCGTCTTGGCCACTATCCTGGGCGGCTTGTTGGTCACCGGCTTCCTGCTGCTGTTGGTGGCCCGGGAGATCGGCTGGATAGCCGAGCAAGAGGTGCAGCCCGCCGAGGCCCTCAAGGTGGTGCTGATCGAGACGGTAATCGTGGTGGGCGTCTTTTTAGCCGAGGCCATCAACGTGATCTTATCCTTTTCCAAGAACCTCAGGATGGCTTTTGAGCGGGAAAACCGCGTGCTGCAGGAGGTAAACCGCGGGGACCTCTCGTGCCATGTGCCGGTGACCACCAAGGACGAGTTCGGAGAGATGGCCTTCCGCACCAACCAGATGATCATCTCCCTGTCCAAGCAGCGCCAGGAGTTGCAACGCACCCAGGACGCCACCATCCTCTCGTTGGCCTCCCTGGCCGAGACCCGCGACAACGAGACCGGCGGGCACATCCTGCGCACCCAGGGCTATGTCCGGGCCCTGGCCCGGCACCTTAAGCAGCACCCGGATTTCGCCGACTACCTGACCGACGAGGTCATAGACCTGCTCTACAAGTCGGCCCCGCTGCACGACGTGGGCAAGGTAGGGGTGCCCGACGCCATCTTGCTCAAGCCGGCTCGTCTCAATGCCCAGGAATGTGAGGAGATGAAGCGCCACACCATCTATGGCCGCGACGCGCTACGCAAATCCGCCAAGGTGTTGGGCGACACCTCTTTTCTCTCCTTGGCCCAGGAGATCGCCTACACCCATCACGAAAAGTGGGACGGCAGCGGCTACCCCGGGGGGCTAGCTGGCGATGACATACCTTTGTCCGGCCGGCTAATGGCCCTGGCCGACGTCTACGACGCCCTGATCAACAAGCGGGTGTACAAGAAGGCCTTCAGCCACCAACAGGCCCGGGAGATAATCATCGAGGGCCGGGGAGGCCATTTCGATCCTCGCATCGTGGACGCCTTCTTAGAGCAGGAGGAGGTCTTTAAGCAGATCGCCCAGGACTTCCACGACGAAAAATTCCATGCAGAGAAAGCCGCCTAGCTGTAGTTGCTAAACAGGTTGTCCACATGGATTTGGTTATAGAGGCTGGGGGTTCCAACATCATCAACTTTTGATCGGAACTCCGCACGAACAACCTGTGTTAGAGTCCAGAGATGTGGTGCATGAGAGTATCCCCGGTCAAGGGGATGACCATAGCAGCCATCCCCAGGTTGGCAAACCCACCTACGGTAGTCGGCAACAGCGTACCGACCAGCGCAACGGCTATCCGGACTGGCTTTTGGACCCGCGCCGTGGTTTGGAGCGGTCCTTGGTGCAGGTGGCTACATGCGGGGCGTATCCACTCGCCGTGTGGAGGGGCTATGCAGGCCATGGACTTGACGGTCATGTCCCAGAGCCAGGTATCGGAGTTGGCCAAGGAATTGGACTGGCTGGTGACCGATTTCCGTTATTGAAGAACCCTGTGGTAAGCCCCGGGGTATCAAATCAGAAGAGCTTTAACTGGCGTAAGCTGTTGCCTCCTTGTCCTTGTTGTCTGACATACCTTTCCACAGTGCCCCAATCGGCACGCTCTCCGAGCGTTGCGACATAATATCCATCTCTCCAAAACTCCCCGCCCTAAAGATCCCTTTTCACACTGGGCCTCCTGCGAAATATTTCCCTTCTGGTTCCAACGCACCCCGCCCCCTTGACTAGCGCAACACCGCCTCATATATTTTTATTAGGTGAAACGCTGAGTCTCGGTGGGGAGATCCGTAAGCGTTCACTTGCCCCAAGTGCCCACCCGCTTGTGGCCTCTTTTTATGGCTCCCGGCACCTATCATGGTGTGGCTGTGCTGAACGGGCGAGTGATGGTGATTTCAACGCCTGAGGCCAAGCGTCCTGTTTAGCCATTGCTTACCCGCCAAAAACAAAGGGCTAGGCGACAGCGCCTAACCCTTTGATACTTTTGGTGCCGAGGGACGGAGTTGAACCGCCGACACGGGGATTTTCAGTCCCCTGCTCTACCAACTGAGCTACCTCGGCATTTGGTCGCTTGGGAGACGGCGGCCACCGGCTCCCCGCATTCGCACCGCAGCTTAATATAACCGAACCGTTCGGGGCTTCCCCTGGTGGCAGGCCCTTCGCGCCACCCCGGGTCTTTCACGCCACCCCGGGTCTTTCACGACGCCCCGGGTCTTTCACGACGCCCCAGGTCCTTCGCGCCATCCTATCGAGACGGCCCAGCCGCCGAACAATACAGAGGCTCGAGACGGTGTCTCCAGCCCCCGGGCTTGCAGCCTCCGGCCAAGAGCTCCCCCGCGCCCCGAACCATCCGGCCAAACCCAGACCAAATGTATATCTCTCACGGTTTGGCCAGTCAAGAGTAAATAGGTGCCAAAGCATAGCTTGTGCCTGGGCACCCTATCTGCTAACAAGAGTGGATCATTGTGTTAAGGAGTGTTGGCATGCTGGCGCGGGTCAGGTCGCTATCGGTTCTGGGGGTTGATGCCTTTGAGGTGCAGGTGGAGGTTGACCTGGCCCCGGGGCTGCCGGTGTTCAACACGGTGGGGCTGCCCAATGGCGCGGTGCGCGAGTCCAAGGAGCGGGTGCGTTCGGCCTTGGTCAACTCCGGTTTTGACATGCCCCTGGGACGGATAACCGTCAACCTGGCGCCGGCGGACATCCGCAAGGAGGGGGCCGGCTTTGACCTGCCCATGGCCTTGGGCATCCTGGCCGCCTCCGGGGCGTTTCCGGCCGAGGCCCTACGCGGCTTGGCCGTGGTGGGTGAGTTGGCCCTGGACGGCGCTATCCGGCCGGTGAAGGGGGTGCTGCCCATGGCGGTGGCGGCCACGGCTCTGGAGCGGGTGACGGCGCTGGTGGTGCCCGGTGACAACGGCCCCGAGGCCGCGGTGGTCCAGGGCGTGCCGGTTCTGGCGGCCGGCCGGCTGGACCAGGTGGTGTCCCACCTGCGCGGGGTTGAGCCCCTGGCCACGGTAAAAAGCGACGCCGACTGGCTGGCCGATGGGGACGACCGGGATCAGGCAGACATGCGGGAGGTGCGCGGCCAGGAGCACGTTAAGCGGGCGCTGACCATCGCGGCGGCCGGGGGACACAACGTGCTGATGGTGGGTCCGCCGGGCAGCGGCAAGACCATGCTGGCCCGCCGGCTGGCCACTATTTTACCACCACTTAGCTTTGGCGAGGCGGTGGAGGTGACCCAGGTGGCATCGGTGGCCGGCACCCTGGCCGCCGGCCAGGCCCTGGTGAACCGGCGGCCCTTCCGCGCCCCGCACCACACGGTGAGCGACGCCGGGCTCATCGGCGGGGGTAGCGTGCCGCGCCCCGGCGAGGTGAGCCTGGCCCATCACGGGGTGCTGTTTTTAGACGAGCTGCCGGAGTTCAAAAAGAGCGTACTGGAGGTTATGCGCCAGCCGCTGGAAGACGGGTGGGTGACCATCACCCGGGCCTCGGCCACGGTGGACTACCCGGCCCGCTTCATGCTGGTGGCGGCCATGAACCCCTGCCCCTGCGGGTATCACGGCGACCCCCGGCGGCAGTGCACCTGTTCCCCGCGTCAAGTCCGGCAATACCTGGGGCGGGTGAGCGGCCCGCTGATGGACCGCATCGATATACAAATAGAGGTGCCGGCGGTGCCCTTTAAAGACCTGTCCGACGAGACCGCCGGCCCGCCCTCGGCCGAGTACCGCGAGCTGGTCTTGGCCTCGCGCCAGCGACAGGCACAGCGCTTCAGCCATAACGGCATCTACTGCAACGCCCAGATGAACACCAAGCAGACCCAGCGCTACTGCCGGCTGGGACACGACTGCCTGGGGCTCTTGGAGCGGGCCATGGATCGTTTCAAGCTTTCAGCCCGGGCCTACAACCGCATCCGCAAGATCGCCCGCACCATCGCCGACCTGGACGGGGCCGACGAGATAGGCCTGGCCCACATCTCCGAGGCCATCGGCTACCGCAGCCTGGACCGGGGCGCGCCCTAGCGGCCTGGCCCGAAAATCTCCCCCAACCCCTTGCAATTGTGGACCCCAGGCACCATGTTTGGGGTGTAGCGCCGCCGGATAACCCCAAGAGGGAAAGAACATGCGAATAACCCTGGATACCAAGGCCGCCGAATGGATCAAACAGCGCGGAGGCGCGCTGACCATAGACCCGCCGCCGTTGGCGGTGGGCTGAGGCGGGGGAGGAGGGCCGCAGGTTGCGCCCCGGGCCCCTGCCGATGACCAGGTAATATCCTACAATCGTCACCAGGTAGACGGGGTGGAGGTGTATGCCCACGCCCAACTGGTGCAGACCGCGGGACACGTACACATCGACCTGGCCGGCTTCTGGTTCATCCGCTGGATCAGGGTTTACGGCCTGGCCGGCGCGGCGGCCTGCGGGGCCTGATCCCCGGCGACAAATCCCCACGCCCGGGTGAAGGCTGTTCAGTTACGCCCCGGTCAGGTAGAATATAGTTTGTCGCGCCGCAATGATAGCTGCGCGACCTTAAAATACGACATTGACCGTTTTTTAATAAGGAGATGACCACTATGGACAGAGGGTATGCTGCACCGCCTCCGGTGGCCGGCGGGGCCGTCGGGTCGTGGGAAGTAACCATCGTCAACGCCTTTATGCGGCGAGTGTACTATTGGATGGCCGCCGGACTCTCCCTTTCAGGCGCCATCGCCTACCTGGTACTCACCAGCCCGGCCTTTATGCTGCTTTTTTTCAACCCGGCCACCGGCCCCACCGGCCTGTTCTGGGCGGCGCTCATCGGTGAGTTGGTGTTGGTCTTCGCCTTCATCGGGCTTATCAAGCGGGTGAGCGTGGGCGTGGCCATGGCCATGTTCATCGTCTATGCCGCCCTAAACGGTATAACCATCGGACTAGTGCTTTTGTTCTACACCGGCGCCTCGGTGGTCAAGACCTTCCTGGTCACCGCCGGTACCTTTGGCGCGGTGAGCGTGTGGGCCTCTACCACCAAGAAGGACCTGTCGGCCTGGGGCTCGTTCTTGTTCATGGGGCTCATCGGCGTGATCATCGCCAGCCTGGTGAACATGTTCTTCCGCTCCCCCATGATGGAATGGGTAATCAGCATCATCGGGGTGATCGTCTTCACCGGGCTCACCGCCTACGACACCCAGAAGCTGCGGGCCATGGTGCTGGAGGCGGCCAACGAGGTCACCGTCTCCAAGATGGCGGTCTACGGCGCCTTGCAGCTCTACCTGGACTTCATCAACCTGTTCCTGTTCCTGCTGCGCCTCATGGGCGGCGGCCGCGACTAAAGGCGGCCAAGGGACCGCGCACGTGTAACCGGGCTGAGCTGCTGCACGACAGCCCCAACGCACGTCAGCCAGGGACCGCGCGCGTGTAACCAGGCAGTTAAAGCAATCAGACCAGGCAGGGCCTCCCGCGGGGGGCCCTGTTTTTTGCCGTCGCCGCGCCTTGGTGCAATCTCCGGGCCCGGCCCGGGCGGCCGGCTTGGGGGTCGGTCCAAAACGCATTTGCCGTGCAGGTATTTTTATTTACACATAATCGGGATGCTTCCACCTTTGTGCCGTGCGTAACTAGGCTACAAGCGGTTGACACTAAAGTGCTACACTAGTAGTAATTATAGTTTACGTTCAAAGTCCATTCACCGAGGCAAGGAGTTATCTATGATTGAGGTTCGTTTCCACGGCCGGGGAGGCCAAGGAGCGGTGACCTCCTGTGAGCTGATGGCCCAGGCGGCCATCGCCGAGGGACGTTACGCTCAGGCGTTTCCCTCCTTCGGCCCGGAGAGGCGGGGCGCTCCCCTGCAGGCCTACTTGCGGATATCCGACGATCCCATCCGGCTGCGCGAAAAAATTTATCACCCTAACGTAGTGGTGGTGCTGGACCCGGCCCTGTTGGCCAGCGGCGCGGTAAAAGATGGTCTCAAGGAAGACGGCGTCCTGGTGGCCAATTCCTCCAAGACGGTGGCGGAAGTTCGCGGCCAGTGCGGCTACAGCGGCCGCACCGCGGTAGTGGACGCCGCGGTGATCGCCCAGCAGGAGTTGGGCGTGCCCATCACCAACACCACCATGTTGGGGGCCCTGCTCAAGGCGGTGGAGCTGGTGGAGCTGGATTCGCTCAAGGCACCGCTGGACGCTCGTTTCGGGCGTCTGGCCGAGAAAAACCTGGCGGCCCTGCAGCGGGCCTATGCCGAGACCGAGATCGAGGAGTAAGCCATGGCCGACGAAGGCATGCAATCTTGGAAGACCTTGGCCCTGGGCTGCGCCATGACCGAGCCCGGAACCTCGCGCAGCTTCAACACCGGGGACTGGCGAGGCCGCCAGCGCCCGGTGACCGACCGGGAAAAATGTATTAAATGCGGCGCTTGCTATATTCTTTGCCCCGACATGTGCTATAGCCCCGACACCGAAGCCGAGGAAGAGGGCTATTGGATTTGGAACGGCTTCTACTGCAAAGGCTGCGGCATCTGCATAGCCGAGTGCCCCAAGGACGCCATCGAGTGGCAGGACGAGAAAGAGGAGGATAAGTATGGCCAAGCGTGTAGGACTTGAGGTATCGCTGGCCTGCTCCGAGGCCGTTAAACTAGCCAACGTGGACGTGATCGCGGCGTATCCCATCACGCCCCAGACCCATATCGTGGAGCACCTGTCGGAGCTGGTGGCCGACGGCCACCTGGACGCCGAGTTCGTGCCGGTGGAGAGCGAGCACAGCGCCATGAGCGCCTGCGTGGGCTCCTCGGCCGCCGGGGCGCGCACCTTCACCAGCTCCAGCGCCCAAGGCCTGGCCCTGATGCACGAGATACTGTTCATCGCCCCGGCTCTGCGGCTGCCCATCGTCATGGCGGTGGCCAACCGCTCCCTGTCCGGGCCCATCAGCATCTGGAACGATCACAGCGACATCATGGCCGAGCGTGACATCGGCTGGATTCAGACCTTTGCCGAGAACGGCCAGGAGGTGATGGACCTCACCCTCCACGCCTTCAAGGTGGCCGAGGACCACCGGGTGACCCTGCCCATGATCGTCAACCTCGACGGCTTTATTCTCACCCACGTCATCGAGCCCATCGAGATGCCGAGCCAAGAGGAAGTAGACGCCTACCTGCCGCCCTTTGAGCCCCAGCAGAAGCTCGACATCGCCAATCCCATCAGCATGGGCCTGGTGGGGGTGCCGGAGGTCTACACCGAAGCGCGCAAGGCCATGCTCGACGCCCTGGAGAAGTCCTACCCGGTGATCAAGGAACACTGGGACGGCTTCGCCCAGCAGTTTGGCCGCCAGTACAACCCCATCGAGACCCACCACGTCGACGATGCCGACACGGTGCTGGTCACCATGGGCTCCCTGGGCGAGACGGCCATGACCGCAGTGGACGAGATGCGCGCGGCCGGCCGCAAGGTGGGCCAGGTGCGCATCCGGCTGTGGCGACCCTTCCCCTCCGGGGACTTCCTGGACGCCATCAGCGGGGCCAAGACCCTGGTGGTGATGGACCGGGCCCTGAGCCCGGGGGCCGACAGCGGCCCGGTGGCCACCGAGATCAAAAGCCTCATCTACGCCACCGGGGGCGGCCCGTACGTGGCCGACTTCGTGGCCGGTCTCTCGGGCCGCGACGTAACCCGCGAGGACTTCAAACAGATGGTAGACAAGGCCGAGGCAGCCGCCGCGGCCGGCGACCCCATGACCTTTGAGATGTGGGGGGTGAAAGAATGATCAGCGCAGCAGAAGCCCTGAAGGATTTTAAAAAGATAACCCCCAAGAAGATACCCGAGGTGGAGATGTTCGCCCAGGGACATCGCGCCTGTCAGGGATGCGCCGAGGTGCTGGCCCTGCGGCTGGCGGCCAAGGCGGTGGGCGACAAGCTCATAGCCGTCAGCGCCACCGGCTGCATGGAGATCATCTCCTCGCCGTATCCCCAGACCGCCTGGCTCTCGCCTTGGATTCACGTGGCCTTTGAGAACGCGGCCGCGGTGGCCTCCGGCATTGAAGCCGGCCGCAAGGCGCTGATCCGCAAGGGCCGCATCCAAGACGACGGCGCCAAGGTGGTGGCCTTTGCCGGCGACGGCGCTACCCTGGACATCGGCATGCAGGCCCTATCGGGCGCCATGGAGCGCGGCCACGACTTCACCTACATCTGCCTGGACAACGAGGCCTACATGAACACCGGCATCCAGCGGTCCTCGGCCACCCCCTACGGGGCCATGACCACCACCAGCCCTCCGGGCAAGCTCTCCAAGGGCCAGGTGACCTGGAAGAAGAACATGCCGGCCATCGCCGCGGCCCACAACATACCCTACGTGGCCACCGCCTCCCCGGCCTACCACATCGACCTGATGAACAAGGTGAAGAAGGCGGTCACGGTGCCCGGCCCGGCCTACGTACACATCTTCAGCCCCTGCCCCACCGGCTGGCGTTGCCCGCCGGAGATGGCCATCGAGACGGCGCGCAAGATCGTCAAGGCGCGCATGTTCCCGCTCTACGAGGTGATCGACGGACGCTACGTGCTGAGCCGTGACATCAAGAAGCCTATACCAGTGGCCGACTACCTGGCCACCCAGCGCCGCTTCCGCCACCTCAAGGAAGAGGATATCGCCTATATCCAAAGCCGGGTGGACGCCGACTGGGACCGCCTCATGGCCCTTATCAAGGCCACCAACCCCGAGGAGGAGGCCTAGACCCAAGGCCGGCGCTAAAGCGCTACAACCCCAGGCGGGCCGCCTTGCCCATGGGCGGCCCGCCTTTTTTGGGCCCAAACGCGGGGCGGTTTTTTATTTCACGGTTTGACTAGGGCTTTTTTCACAGGATAACATGAATCATTACATGGCCCTTGGCTCCGGGCGTCCGGGACCAAGCGCTCCAAGCCAATCCGGCGCCTTACCAAACATGCAACATGGGGGTGGCAATGGACCAGCAAAACACGCAAGACGTGGTAACCACGCAACACCTGTTTGCAATTCGTATGAATTGGCTGAAGTGGTTGATGCGTCCCATCCGGGCCATCTGGCGGTTCATCGTTTTTTTGGCCCGGTATTTCTGGAGCATCTGTGTCATCGCCTGGCAGGGCATGAAGCAGGCCTGGAGTCTCAATTACTGCCTCATGGGGGCCCTGGGAGGGGCCGCCGCCACCTTGCTCATCATGCTGGGCGGCTACCTGGCGGCCATCACCCACATATACACCTTCAACCTCATCGGCAACATCCTGGCCGTGCTGCCCATTGCCTGGACCTTTGGCGAGATCAGCGCCATGATCAAGCACAAGCAGGAAACCGGCCAGGACCCCAGCCTCAAAGAACACCAGTTCGGCAACGGTATCCGGGTGCTGAAGTACATCATTATATACGTGGTGGTGTTGGTGGTCCTGGGCGGGGTGCAGATTCTGCTGGACCTGGCCGGCCTCATCCCCGGGGTAGGGGCCTCGGCCGCGGGCATCGTGCTGTTGCCCAACGTGATCAGCTCGATGATCATGATCCTCACCTTGATCCTGCTCTATTACGCCCTCTTGGTGCTGCCGGCCCACCTGCTGTACTTCGAGGCCGACGACATTGAAATCCCCCTACCGCCGATGATGAAAAAGGCCAAGGCCGAACCAGACGCCGAGGGCGAGGAAGAAACCGAGACCCCGGAAGACGCCCCGGAGGTAAAACCGGCCGGCGCCTACAAGCGCATGCTGCAGGCCCACCTGGAGGTGACCAGGTCCTACTTCACCATACTGCGTAGCGACACCAAGTGGTTGCGCTACATCCTGATCCTCATCCCGGTGTGCGTCCTGGGCCTGATCATCTCCATCCCGCTGCTGCTCCTGGTGGGCAGCGCCCTGGGGCTATCCCTGTGCATCGGCCTGAACGTGGGGGTGAGGGCCATCACCCTGCTGGACCCGCTGAGCCTGGTGCTGCCGGGGGGCAATCCTTTTATCCTCCTGGCCTTTGGCGCGCCGCTGTCCATGAAGATCGGCGGCTTTTTCTTCACCCTGTCGCTGGCCCCGATCCTGGGGGCGGCCTACAGCCTGTTCTGGTCCAACGCGGCCAACTCCTTCTACCTGCTCTACCAGGAAAAGCGCGACTAAGCCTGCGTACCGAGAGGCCCGCAACCGGCCCCCGCCCTTTGGGCGGGGGCTTTACGGTGGTGACGCTAAAGCTTGAACCCCGGCACGTACTCGCCGCCGGCCGCGGCCAGCGACTGCACGTAGCCGCGGGTGATGCCCGCCTTGAGCAGGGCCTCCTGGGCCTCCTGGTACTCGTGGGCCAGGAGCCGGCGTTCGATGCCCGGGGTGCTCTCGGCCTTGTACATGGGGGTGTACTGGGCCATGAGGCTCACGCAGAGATCGGGTCCGCCCAGGCGGCGCAGGGTCTGCAGCACCTCCGGGGTGCCCGAGAGACCGTGGGGCAGCACCAGGTGCCGCACCAGCACCCCGCGCACCGCCACCTCGTCGCTGTCGAGCTGCAACGGCCCCACCTGGGCGAACATCTCGGCGTGGGCCGCGGTGCAGTGCTCCACGTAGTTGGGGGCGTCGGACAGGCGGGCGGCGGCGGCGTTGTCGGCGTACTTGAAGTCGGGCATGTAGATATCGATGAGTCCGGCCAGGCGCCGGATGGTGGCGGCGCGTTCATAGCCCGAGGTGTTGTAGACCACCGGCAGAGTGAGCCCGTGTTCCCGGGCGATGGCCAGGGCCTCCAGGATGACCACCAGGTGGGGGGTGGGGGTGACCAGGTTGATGTTGTGCGCCCCGGCCAGTTGCAGCTCCAGGTAGACCGCGGCCAGGTCGTCGGCGTCCATCTCCCGGCCCCAGCCCTCCTGGCTGATGGTGAAGTTTTGGCAAAAGCGGCAGGCCAGGGTGCAGCCGGCGAAAAATATGGTGCCCGAGCCGCGGCGGCCGCTGATGGGCGGTTCCTCGCCGTGGTGCAGTTGGGCGATGTTCACCGGTGCGGCCAGGCCGACCCGGCAGTGGCCGCGCTGGCCCTGCAGGCGATTGACCCGGCAGCCGCGGGGGCACAGCACGCAGGCCTTGAGCCAGCGTTTTAATCGCGCCGCCGCCTTGCGGTAACGCCGCGGTTCCGGTATATGGTTGGCTTCGCTGTTCATGCCCGCCATGTTATCTTTTGACCCGCCGGGCGGCAAGGCCCCTGGCGGGGTCCCGGGGCCGTGGTGTAGGATTAAACTAGCCGGACGGCCTCCCGCGCCTGGGTGTATCCGGTCCGATTTCTTGCCAAAAACCTCCTACGAGGCAAAACAACTCATGGGTAAAACCATCGGCAGCTTCACCTTTGTGCTGCACAGCCACCTTCCCTATGTCCTGAGCCACGGCCAGTGGCCCCACGGCACCGACTGGCTGCACGAGGCGGCCCTGGGATGCTACCTCCCCCTGGTGCGGACCCTGCGCTCCCTGGCCGCCGCCGGCCGCGCCCCCCAGGTGACCCTGGGGGTCACCCCGGTCTTGGCCGAGCAACTGGCCGACCCGGACTTTAGGAGCGAGTTCACCGACTACCTGGACCAGCGCATCACCAGTGCTGGCCGCGACCTCCGCGAGTTCCAGCGCCAGGGCCGGCCTCGCATGGCCGAGCTGGCCGCCAGGTGGCGCGATACCTACCAGGACCTGGGCGCCTTTTTCCACGACGAGCTGCGCGGCGATATCCTGGGGGCCCTGCGCGAGCTAAGCGCCCAGGGCCAGATAGAGCTCATCACCTGCGGGGCCACCCACGGCTACTTCCCCTTGCTGTCCACCGACGCCTCCATCCGCCTGCAGGTGGCCCAGGCCATAAAGACCCACCAGCACCACTTTGGCCTCAAGCCCCAGGGCATCTGGCTGCCCGAGTGCGCCTACCGGCCGGCCTACCGCTGGAAACCGCCGGTGGGCGAGGGCCCGGAGCGGGACCGGGTGGGGGTGGAGGAGATTCTGGCCCAGTACGGCATCTCCTATTTCATCACCGACAGCCACATGCTCATGGGCGGCGAGGCCATCGGCACCTACCTGGACCGCTTCAAGGCCCTCGAGCGGCTGTGGGACCGCTCCCAGTCCGGCGCGGCCCCGGCCCCGGCCGCGTTGGACAAGTCCACCCTGGAGACCTACTGGGTCGGCTCGCGGCCGGACCAAGAAGAGGTGGCGGCCATCTTCACCCGCGACCCCGAGACCGCGCTCACCGTGTGGTCGGCCGAGGTAGGCTACCCCGGCGACGGCTGGTACCTGGACTTTCACAAGAAGCACTTCCCCGGCGGCCTCAAGTACTGGCGGGTGACCAAGGCCCAGAGCGACCTGGGCGACAAGGAACCCTACCAACCCGAGATGGTGGAGGCCCGCCTGGACGAAAACGCCGACCACTTCGTCGGGGTGATCAAGAGCCGGCTGCGCCACCACCTGGAGCGCACCGGCCAGGCCGGGCACCTCACCGCTCCCTTTGATACCGAGCTCTTCGGCCATTGGTGGTTCGAGGGCCCGCGCTTTTTGGAAAAGGTCCTCACCCTCTTGGCCGACGACCCCGAGGTGGAGCTGATGAGCTGCGGCCGGCGGCTGGCCGCCGATCCGCCGACCCAGGTGATCAGCCTGCCCGAGGGCTCCTGGGGCCAGGGCGGTTTTCATTGGATATGGCTCAACCAGGACACCGAGTGGACCTGGCCCCACGTGTACGAGTGCGAAGAGGCCATGTTCGAGCTCTTGGCCCTGCCGGATTGCCGGCGCGGGACCCTGGGGCGGGTGATCGACCAGGCCAGCCGCGAGCTGCTGCTGCTACAGGCCAGCGACTGGCAGTTTCTGATCAGCACCTGGTCGGCCCGCGATTACGCCGAGATGCGCTTCAGCCAGCACCTGGCCGACTTCAGGCGCCTGGCCCGCCTGGCCCGCGACCTGGCCGGCGGCGGTCAGATGGGCCCGGGCGACGCCGCCTTCCTGGAGGCCTGCCAGGCCCGCGACCGGCTCTTCGCCGAGCCCGCCTTGGACCACTACAAGTAAGCGCACCGGGGACCGGCCATGGCATACCACGTCTGCATCCACGGTCACTTCTACCAGCCGCCCCGCCAAAACCCCTGGCTGGAGCTGGTGGAGGTGCAGGACTCGGCCGCGCCCTTCCACGACTGGAACCAGCGGGTCACCGCCGAGTGCTACGCCCCCAACGCGGCGGCCCGCATCCTGGGGCCGCGGGGGGCCATCGAGTGCATCGTCAACAACTATGAGCGCATCTCCTTCAACTTCGGCCCCACCCTCTTGCAGTGGCTGGAGCCCGAGGCCCCCCAGGTGCTCGAGGCCCTGCGCCGGGCCGACCGTCTGAGTATTGAGCGCCTGGGCCACGGCAACGCCATGGCCCAGGTCTACAACCACCTCATCATGCCCCTGGCCACCCGGCGCGACAAGCTCACCCAGGTCCGCTGGGGCCTGGCCGACTTTCAGCACCGCTTCGGCCGGCCGGCCGCCGGCATGTGGCTGGCCGAGACCGCGGTGGACATCGAGACCCTGGAGCTCATGGCCGGCGAGGGGACCGAGTTCGTGGTGCTCTCGCCGGAGCAGGCCCTGGCCGTGCGCGGCCCGGGCGAGACCGACTGGCGACCAGTGGAGGACGGCGGCATCAACACCGGCCGCCCCTACCGGGTGGACCTTCCCGGCGGTGGGACCATGGCGGTGTTTTTCTACCACGCCGAGCTGAGCCGCCAGGTGGCCTTCGGCGACCTGCTGGGCGACGGGGCCCGCTTTGCCCGCCGCATCCGTCAGGCCCTGGACCACGGCGACGGCCAGGACCGGCTGGTGAGCATCGCCACCGACGGCGAGAGCTACGGCCACCACCACCGCTTCGGCGAGATGGCCCTGGCCTTTGCCCTGGCCAAGCTAGAGCAAGACCCCGAGGTGAACATCACCAACTTCGCCGCCTTCCTGGCCGATCATCCGCCGGCGTTCTCGGTGCGGATCAAGGAAAACTCATCCTGGTCCTGCCCCCACGGGGTGGAGCGCTGGCGCAGCGACTGCGGCTGCGCCCTGGACCCCGGCTCGGGCTGGAGCCAGGCCTGGCGCACCCCGCTGCGCCAAGGGATCGACCGCCTGGGCGAACGCCTGGCTGGACAGTTCGAGTCCCTGGGCGGCGACCTGCTGGCCGACCCCTGGGCCGCCCGCGACGACTACGTCGGCCTGCTGCTGGACCCCTCGCCCCGGGCCCGGGACGAATTTTTGCAGCGCCACGCCCGCCGCCCCCTGCAGCGCCGGCAGGAGATACGCGTGTGGCAGCTCCTGGAGTGCCAGCGCTGGTCCCTGTACATGCAGACCTCCTGCGCCTGGTTCTTTGACGACATCAGCGGCATCGAGGCGGTGCAGAACCTGCGCTTCGCCGCCCGCGCCCTGCAACTGGCCGAGGAACTGGGGGCCGGACCCTGGCGCCGCGAGCTCATAGACACCCTGGCCCAGGCCAAGTCCAACCTCCCGCGCCAGGGCGACGGCGCAGCGGTGTGGCGGGCCCGGGTAGAGCCGGCCCAGTTGGGGCTGTCGCGGGTGGCGGCCCACGCGGCCATCAGCGGGGTGATGCAGGAGAAGCCCCCGCCGCAGCGGCTGTACTGCTACCGCCTGGCCAGCCTGGGCCACGCCCGCCGCGAGAACCTGGGCCTGGAGCTGGCCTGGGGCCGGCTGGAGATCAGCCACCAGCGCATCGGCCAAGAGACCGTGCTGGACTACGCCGCCCTGCACGCCGGCGGCCACGACTTCGCGGCCTGGACCGCCCCGGCCCACGGCGAGCCGCTGGAGCCGGGTCCCGAGGCCCTGGAGCTCCTGAGGCGCCTGGACCCCCAGGCCCTCACCCGCCACCTGGACCAGCGCTACCACGGCCGGCGCTACCGCCTGGGCGATCTTTTCTTAGACGGCCGCCGCCGGCTGGCCCGCCAGGTGCTCTCGCGCACTCTGGCCGAACACGCGGCCACCGCCCGGCACATCTTTGAATCCAACCGCGAGCTGATGCGCTTCTTGGTCTCCATCAACGTGCCCCTGCCCCGGGTCTACGCCGCCCTGGCCGAGGCCATCATCAGCGAGGACCTCATCGCGGCCCTGGGCCGGGGCGCGGCCGGTCCCCCGCCCCAGCGCCTGGGCGAGCTGGCCATGGAGGCCCGCGCCCTGGGGCTTAGCCTCTCGTCACCCGCCCTGGTGCGGGCCATGGAGCAGACCCTGGCCCACGATCTGGGCCGTCTGGCCCGGGAGCCGTCCCAGGCCGCGGTGGCCGACCACGCCCTGGCCGTGTTGGACTTGGCCGAGGCCCTGGAGCTGGACCTCAACCTGTGGGAGCCCCAGAACCTCTACCAAACCCTGGCCGCCGAGACCCGGAACCTACCGCCGGCGGCGCTGGCCCTGGGCCGCCGCCTCAACTTCGCGATTGCGCCCACCGACGAGGAAGGGTAAGCCATCGTCATGGACAAGATGACCCTGCTCATGGTCCTGCACAGCCACCAACCGGTGGGCAACTTCGACCACGTGCTGGCCCACGCGGTGGAGCGCTGCTACCGGCCGGTGCTCGAAATACTGGCCGAGTACCCCGAGTTTCGCTGCGGCCTGCACTTCACCGGCCCCCTGCTGAACTGGCTGGAAACCAACGACCCGGCCCTGCTGGAGCTGGTGGCCGGGCTCTGCGCCCGCGGCCAGGCCGAGATGCTCTCGGGCGGCTACTATGAACCGCTGCTGGCCTCCATCCCCGCCCGCGACGCCCTGGACCAACTAAAGCGCCAAGGCGACTACACCCGCGCCCGCTTCGGCCAGGAGCCAACCGGCTTCTGGCTGGCCGAGCGCATCTGGGAGCCGGCCCTGCCGGCCAAGCTGGCCCGGTCCGGGCTGGCCTACACCCTGGTGGACGACACCCACTTCTACTACGCCGGCCTGGGGCCTGACGACATGTTCGGCTACCGGCTCACCGAACGCGAAGGCCACCGCCTGGCCCTGTTCCCCACCCACAAAGAGCTGCGCTACGCTATCCCCTTCAAGGAGCCCCAGGAGACCCTGGACTTCCTGCACCACACCCTGGAGCGCCGCGGCCCCTGCGCGGCCACCTATGGCGACGACACCGAGAAGTTCGGCCTGTGGCCCGGCACCTACCAGTGGGTGATTCAAAAGGGCTGGCTGCGCCGCTTCATCGAGGCGGTGCTGGCCGCCGGCGACTGGCTGGCCACCTCCGGCCCCGGCCGCTACCTGCAAGACCACCCGCCCGGCGGCCGGGTCTACCCGCCCACCGCCTCCTACGAGGAGATGCTCACCTGGGCCCTGCCGGCCGAGGCATCCCTGGCCCTGGAGCGGCTCATCAAGGACCTGGAGTCCGAGGGGCGCTACGAGTCGATGCGCCGGTTCCTGCGCGGCGGGCTGTGGGACAACTTCTTGGTCAAGTATCCCGAGTCCAACCTGATGCACAAACGCATGCTGGCCGTGAGCGCCAAGGTCGCGGCCAGCGGCGACCCGGTGGCCCGCGACCACCTGCACCAGGCCCAGTGCAACTGCGCTTATTGGCACGGCCTCTTTGGCGGGCTCTACCTGGGGCACCTGCGCCACGCGGTGCACCAGCACCTCATCGCGGCCGAGACCCTGGTCGACCGCGCCGCCTGGGGAGAGCGCGGCTGGGCCGAGTGCAGCGTCACCGACCTGGACGCCGACGGCCGCGACGAGGTGATCATGGCCTGCCCAGAGCTGGACCTGGTGGTGCATCCCGGCTACGGCGGCAGCGTCAGTTGCCTCAACCACCGCCCCAGCGCCTTCAACCTGGGCAACACCCTCACCCGCCGCCGCGAGGCCTACCACGCCCATTTGCAAGACCAGGCCGAAGACGACCAGCCCCACGGCCAGCCGGCCTCTATTCACGACCAGGTGGTGTTCAAGGAAGACGACCTGGCCGACCACCTGGTCTACGACTGGTACCGCCGGGCCGTCTTCCAGGACCACCTGCTGCGGCCGGAGGTCTCGTTGGCCGACTTTGCCGCCGGGCGTTACCAGGAGTGGGGCGACCTGGTGGACCAGCCCTTTGGCCTGCAAGACCACGGCGCGGCCGATGGTGCGGCCTGGTGCCGCCTGGCGCGCCCCGGCCGCCTCTGGGCCTCGGGCGGTCCCTGGCCGGTCAACTTGCGCAAGCGCTTGGAGCTGCGCGCCGACGGCCAGCTCACCTGCGCCTACCGCATCGACGTCCCCCAGGCCGACACCCCGCCCTTTGTCTTGGCCGTGGAGCTGAACCTCACCCTGCTGGCCTCCGCCGACCCCAAGCGGCGGCTGGAGACCCTGGCCGGCGAGTCCTTGAGCCTGGAGGAGCAGTGGGACCTGCCGGCGCTGCGCGGCTTCCGGCTGGTCAACGACGACGACGGCTTCACGGCCACAGTGAGTATCGACCAGCCGGCCAGGCTGTGGGTGTTCGGGGTGCAGACGGTGAGCGCCTCGGAGTCCGGCCTGGAGCGCACCTACCAGGGCAGCTCCTTCACCTTCCTGCTGCCCGGCCCGGCCAGCGGCGGCCAGGGCCAGGTGACAATCACCATCACGGTGCAGTAGCCTGTAGGGCATGAGTCACTACCACCAACAAAGCGCCTACCAGCGGGGCGACCTCTCGGGTCACGGCCTGGACTGGTCCCGGCAGCCGCATCCCTTTAAACGCTATAGCAACCGCGAGCCCCGGCCCATGGCCCGGCCGCGCTGGCCCGCCGCCGGGTTCTTTGACCTGGCCCGGGGCAATGCGCCCCGGCCGCCGGCCTCTGTCCTGGACGAGGCCACCGTGTCCTCGCTGCTGCTCATGAGCGCCGGCATCACCGCCCTGGCCAAGAGCGCGGACCAGGCCATGGGACTGCGCGCCCCGGCCAGCGCCGGGGCCCTGTACCCGGCCGAGCTATACCTGGTGGCCGAGGAGGTGGCGGACCTGGAGCCCGGCGTCTACCACTTCTCCCCAGACCAGCCGGGCCTGCACCCCCTGTGGCCCGGCCGCCTGGCCAGGCGGGCCGGCCAGGCCCTGGGCCGCGAGCCGTCCCGCTTGAGCTTTTTCATAACCGCCATGTACTGGCGCAGCGTGTGGAAATACCGCGGCCGGGCCTACCGCTACTGCCTGCTGGACAGCGGCCACATGCTGGCCAACCTAGAGTTGGCCTTGGCCGCCCATGGCCTGGCCTCGGCCACGGTCTACAACTTCGTGGACTCGGCCGCCAGCGCCCTGTTGGGCCTGGCCCCGCGCGACGAGGCGGCCTTGGTGGGCCTGGCCGCCGGCGGGGCGGTGGAGAACCCCGAGCCAGACGCCGGCGGCCTGCCCCCGCTGGACCTGGCGGCCCAGCCGCTCTCAAGCCGGGTGGGGGTGGACCAGCAGGTGTTGGAGGCCCACCGCGCGGGTATCCTCACCCGGGCTGAGCCCAACCCGGCCATCCCCCCGGCCCGCCGGCCTGAAAACGGCGTGGCCCTGCCGGCGCCCACCGGCGGGCCGGCCGATCTCCTGGAGGTGGTGCGGCGGCGGCGTTCGCGGCGCAACTTCATCCCCGCCACCCTGGGCCTGGAGGACTGCTCCAATCTCTTGGCCGCCGCCCTGCCGGGCCCGTCGCGCCTGGGCGTAACCGTGGCGCTCAAAACCCCCGACCTGCCGGCCGGGCCCTATCGCTACCTACCGGGACACCACCTGCTCAGCGCCCAACCGGCCGGCGGCGGCGACCCGGCCCACCAGGTGGCCGCGGCCTGCCTGAACCAGATGTGGGTGGGCCAGGCCGCCCTGCTCCTGCTCTTGTCCGCCCCGGTGGCACACACCGCCGAGGTGAGCGGACCCCGCTCCTACCGCCATCTCATGCTGGACGCCGGCGCCGCCGGCCAGCGGCTCTACCTGGCGGCCACCGCCCTGGGCCTGGGCTGCTGCGGGGTGGGGGCCTTTTACGACGCCGAACTGGCCGCGGCCATGGGCCTGCCGCCGGGCGAGGTCCCCCTGTACCTCCTGGCCTGTGGCCCGGTCAAGGGAGGCATCGGCCTTTAGCGCCGCCCGGCTCGGTGCGGTTGACAAAGTGCCGGGGCCATAATATTAATACGGCGGTCGCCGGGGGGGTGTCCCGGACGGACGCGTCGAGGCAAGGCCACGTTGAGGCAAGGCTTTTTTAGCACTATTAATATCGGGTGAGCATACATGGCCCCAAAGGCACTCATCACCGGCATCACCGGGCAAGACGGCTCCTACCTGGCCGAGTTGCTCCTGGAACAAGGCTACGAGGTCCACGCCATCATGCGGCGCTCGGCCAATGAAATCCCCGAGCACCGCACCTGGCGCATCAACCACCTTCTCGGCGACCTCACCCTGCACGACGCCTCGCTGGAAAACTTCGGCAGCCTCTACACCGTGGTGAGCCGGACCGAGCCGGACGAGTGTTACCACCTGGGGGCCCAGAGCTTCGTGGCCCTGTCCTTTGAAGACCCCTTTTCCACCTTTAACACCAACATCGGCGGCACCCTCAACATGCTCGAGGCGGTGCGCCAGTGCGCCCCCCGGTGCCGCTTCTACATGGCCGCCTCCAGTGAGATGTTCGGCAAGGTGCACGAGACCCCGCAAAACGAGGAGACGGTCTTTCACCCCCGCTCGCCCTACGGGGTGACCAAGGTGGCCGGCTTCGACCTGGTGCGCAACTACCGCGAGGCCTATGACCTCTACGCCCTGTCGGGCATCCTGTACAACCACGAGTCGCCCCGCCGGGGCATGGAGTTTGTCACCCGCAAGATCACCCGCCACGCGGCCATGATCAAGCTGGGGCTGGCCGACGAGGTGCGCCTGGGCAACCTGGAGGCCAAGCGCGACTGGGGTCACGCCAAGGACTACGTGCGGGCCATGTGGCTCATGCTGCAACAGGACCAGCCCGAGGACTACGTGGTGGCCTCGGGCGAGACCCACTCGGTGCGCGAGTTCGCCCAGATCGCCTTTGACCAGGTGGGGCTCAACTACGAGGACTACGTAACCATCGACCCGGCCTTCTTCCGCCCGGCCGAGGTGGACCTGCTGCTGGGCGACCCCGGCAAGGCCAAGGCCCAACTGGGCTGGGAGCCGGCCTACAGCTTCGAAGACCTGGTGCGCGAGATGGTCGACAGCGACCTGGAGCAGGTCAAAGCCACCCTGGAGTAATCCCGCCCCGGGGTCCTTGACCCTGCCGCCAAGACCCGCCCCGCCGCCAGGGACTGCACCGGCGCCTGCCGGCAACCACTTGATATCATTTACTGCCAAGAGTGCCGGCCCGCCTTTACACCACCGGAGGTTGGTGGTAGATATATTGACTTGATCAAAGGTGTCAGAGACAGCTACCGGCCGATTCCGCCAGGGGAGATGGCATGATAGAGGTCAAGGGTCTGTGTAAACGTTTCGGCGCCAACCTGGCCGTGGACGAACTGAGTTTCACGGTGCAGCGCGGCGAAATCCTCGGTTTCCTGGGCCCCAACGGGGCCGGCAAAACCACCACCATCCGCATCCTGACCGGGTTCTTCCCACCCAACGAGGGCACCGCCCTGGTGGGCGGGCGCGACGTGCTCGAAGACATCATGGCCGTGCGGGCCATGATCGGCTATTTGCCCGAGAGCGTGCCGCTCTACAGCGAAATGCGGGTGGGCGAGTACCTGCATTTCGTGGGCCGGGCCAAGGGGTTATCCTCCAAACAGGCCAAACAAGAGGCCGGCCGGGTCATCGAGGCGGTGGGACTGGGCCCGCGCACCGGCCAGCTCATCGGCCAGTTGTCCAAGGGCTACCGCCAGAGGGTGGGCCTGGCCCAGGCCCTGGTCTCCGACCCGCCGGTGCTCATCTTGGACGAGCCCACCATCGGGCTGGACCCGGGGCAGATCGTGGAAATCCGCTCCCTGGTCAGAAGCTTCGCCGGCCACAAGACGGTGATGCTCTCAAGCCACATCCTGCCCGAGGTGGAGGCCACCTGCGACCGGGTGGTGATCATCAACCACGGCCGCCTGGCCGCCGAGGTGGACCTGCGCACCGAAGCCCAGAGCGGCGCCGGCCTGCGCCTGGTGGCCCGCGGCCCGGCCGAGGAGTTGGGCCGCCTGGTTGCCGCGGTGCCCGGGGTGGGCTCGGTCGAGCCCCTGCAGCCGCCGCCCGGCGAGGCCGACGCGGTCGGCTTTATTATCCAGGCCGGGGAAGACCAGGCCGTGCGCGGCCGCCTGGCCAAGGCGGTGGTGGAGGCCGGCTGCGAGCTCCTGGAGCTGGCGCCGGCGGCCACCCACCTGGAAGACCTCTTCCTGCGGGTCATCGGCAGCGAGGCCGCCGCGGACAAGGAGGCGGCATGAAAGCGCTAAAAGCCATATACCTGCGCGAGCTGAGAGCCTATTTCCTCTCGCCGATCTTCTACGTGATCCTGGTGGTCTTCCAGGTGGTCACCGGGTTCTTCTACTTCCTGCACGTGGCCGGCTACATGGAGCGCTCCATGATGGCCGCCCGCAACCCCATGGCCATGCAGGTAGACTTGCAGACCATGCTCATCGGGCCGGTGATGCTCAACATGGCCTTTCTCATGATGATCATCGCCCCCATCCTCACCATGCGCCTGCTGGCCGAGGAAAAAAAGAGCGGCACCCTGGAGCTGCTGCTGTCCTACCCGGTGAGCGACACGATGGTGGTGCTCGGCAAGTTCCTGGCGGTGTGGACCGTGTACGCTCTGATGATCCTGCTGTCTTCCTCGGGACTGGGCCTGCTGTTCTGGCTCACCGAGCCCCACCTGCCGGCCATGCTCACCGGCTACCTGGGGCTGATGCTGGTGGGCGCGGCCTTCTTGTCGGTGGGGCTCTTGGCCAGCGCGCTCACCGAAAACCAGATCGTGGCCGCCACCAACACCTTCCCGGTGCTCATCTTGTTCTGGGTGATGGGTTTTGCCAGCTTCGTGGCCCCGCCGGCCACGGGCAAGGTACTGGAGTCGCTGTCCACCCTCACTCACCTGGAAAAGTTGAACCAGGGGCTGATCGACACGGCCGACCTGGCCTTTTTCGTATTGTTCACGGCCTTTTTCCTGTTCACGGCCATTAGAGTCCTGGAGGCCAAACGGTGGAAGGTTTAAAGAGCAACCTGGCGGCGCGGGTCCTGGCCATTGCCGGCTTGTTCCTGCTGGGCCTGGGGGGGCTGGTCTATGCCCTGGCCACCTTTAAATATTTCTGGGGGCTGGTCCTGGCCGGCGCCGGCCTGGTCTTGCTGGTGGTGGCCGCGGTGGTCAACCGCCGCTCCCTGGCCCGCATGGCCACCCATCGCCAGACCCGCCTGGGCCTGGGCTCGCTGGTGGGGGTGCTGGCCTTCTTGGCCCTGGTGATCTTCCTGGGAGCCTTGGCCAGCCGCCATCACCTGCGTTTCGACTTGTCCAAGAGCGGCCAGCACACCCTGGCCCCCCAGACCAGGCAGGTGCTGAAAAACCTCCCGGAGCCGGTGGAGGCCCTGGCCTTTTTCCAGGCGGTGGAGATGGGGCGCGAGCCCACCGAGCAGTTGTTGTCCCAGTTCCACTACCGCAACCCCAAGTTCACCTATCGCCTGGTGGACCCCGACCAAGAGCCCACCCTGGCCGAGCGCTACCAGGTCAACGCCTACGGCACAGTGGTGCTGGTGGCCGGTGACCGACACGAGTCGATAAAGGCGGTGGACGAGCAAAACCTCACCAATGCCCTGATCCGGGTGACCAAAAAGGGCCAAAAGATCATCTACTGGCTAATCGGCCACGGCGAACGCTCGCTCACAGACGAGGGCAAAGCCGGCTATAGCCGGCTGGCGGCCTCGCTGAAGCAGCAGCACTACTTGATCAAGCCGCTTGTCTTGGCCACGGCCAAGCAGGTGCCGGCCGACGGCGCCGCCGTGGTGGTGGCCGGCCCACGCAAGCCCCTGGCCAAGGTGGAAAAGGAGCGCCTGGGCGCCTACCTGGCCAGTGGCGGCCGAGTCCTGATCCTGCTGGACCCCCAGTACGACGGCGGGCTCACCGAGTGGCTGGCCGCCCGCGGGGTGAAGCTGGGCCAAGACCTGGTGGTGGACTTGGCCAGCCGGGAGTATGGCAAAAGTCCTTTCGCCCCGGTGAGCGCGGCCTACGCCGACCACGAGATCACCCGCCCCATGGCCAACACCCTCACCTTCTTCACGGTGGCCCGCTCGGTGAGCCCGGCTAAGAAAGTGCCGGCCGGCTTTCAGGTGGTCCCCCTGGTGTTTAGCAGCAAGCTGTCCTGGGCCGAAACCGACCTGGAGGGCATGCGCAATAAATCGCCTGAGTTCGACAAGGGCCGTGACACCCCCGGGCCGGTGAGCCTGGGGGTGGTGGTCACCCTGCCGGCGCCCAAGCCCAAGCCGGGGCATAAAGGACCCGCGCCCACCGCCGGGCAACTGGTGGTCATCGGCGACTCGGAGTTCGCCGCCAATCCCGACCTGGGCCAGGTGGGCAACCGCGACCTGATCCTCAACTGCATCAGCTATCTGGCCCAGGAGGCCGACCTGGTATCGCTGCGGCCCAAGATGGCCGGCGGCGAGTCCATGATCCTGGACCTGTTCCAGGCCCGCATGGTCTTCTGGTTGCCGGTGGTGGTGGTGCCGCTTATCTTTGCCATCATCGGCGTGGTGGTGGTGCTGCGGCGCAGGAGGGTGGCGTGAAACCGCGGCAGCTAATCGTCTGGTTGGTCCTGGTGGCGGTGGCCGCCACCGCCTATATTTTGATCAGCCGCAGGGACCAACAGCAGGCCGCCCAAAAGGAACGCGCCGCCCGCATCATGGCCCTGGACGACCCCCGCCTGGTGGCCAGCCTGGAGATCAGCGGCTCCAAGGTGAAGCATCCCATCAAGATCGAGCGCCGCGACAAAGAACACCGCTGGGCCCTGCTGACCCCGGTCAAGACCGATGGCGACGGGGTGGTGATCGGCAAGGTGGCGGCCACCTTGATGACCGCCACCGTGGCCCGCCGGCTCTCGGCCCAGAAAGACCTGGCCCCCTTTGGGCTGGACCCGCCGCACTACCGCCTGAAGCTGGTCACCAAGGACGGCGTGGCCAAGACCCTGCTGGTGGGCAAGGTGAGCCCCACCCGCGAGTACGTCTACGCCGCCCTGCCCGGCAGCCGTGAGGTCCTGCTGCTGCCCTCGGACCAGGGGCGGGCCATGTTCGTGGGGCTCTTTGACCTGCGCAGCAAGTCGGTGCTGGACTTCGTGGTCTCCGACGTGGTGCGCCTGGAGCTGCAAAGTCCCGGCCAGGCCAAGCCCCTGGTGCTGGTGCGTAAAATCGGCGGCGCCCGGCCCGACTGGCGCTTCAAGGACGGCTCCCGGGTCGACCCCGAGGCCATGGTGGATTTGCTGTACCAGGTGCACGGCTTGCAGGCGGTGGGTTTTGAGGACCCACCCTTTGACCCGGCCGCCAAGGGCCTGGAATCCCCCCGCGGCATGGTGGTGATGGGGCTGCAATCCGGCCAGCGGGCCGGTATACTCATCGGCAAGAAAACCAAGGACCAGCAACACAGCTATGTCCGGCGCCTGTCGGGCGGATCGCTCATGGTGGTCAAGGAGCTGAGCCTGGAGCGCCTGCGTCGCAAGCCCGAGCAGTTGGCCTACCGCCGGCCCTGGGAGCTGGACCGCCGCGACGTGGTCCGGCTCACGGTGCAGGTGGGTAAAAAGTCCACTACCTACGCCCGACCCGAGGGGCGGTGGGTGCGCACCCAGCCCCCCGGCGACCACAAGAGCGGCGAGGCGGCCTCCCTGCTGGTATGGGACCTGGCCAACCTGCACTGGCAAAAGATACTGCCCGCCGGCGGGGATTACGGCCTGGTGTCCCCCCGCGCGGTTATCGTGCTGACCTTGCAGACCCCCGCCCCCAAGGGCAAACCCGCACCCAAGTGTGAGCCCCGGGTGCTCAAGGTGGGCAAGGTGGACCCGGCCAGCAAGCTGCTGGCCATAAAGGTCGATGGCGATGATAGAGTTTTTGGGGTAAAACCCGAGTTGATAAAGAGCATCCCCGGCCTGGACCCAGGGAAAAGCCCCCGGCCCGGCCAACCATAAAGGAATGAAGCGATGGCACGTGTAACCGTCGAAGACTGCCTGCAAAAGGTCGACAGCCGTTTCAGCCTGGTCCACCTGGCCACCAAGCGGGTACGCCAACTGCGGGAGGGAGCCCCGCCGCTGTTGGAGTCCAAGAACAAAGAGGTGGTGCTGGCCCTGCGCGAAATCGCCGCCGGCCAGGTCTACCCGGTCACCGCCGAGGAGGCGGCCCAGGCCCGGGCCGAGGCCGAGGCCCGCGAGCGCCAGCGGCTCAGCGAGGCGGCCCAGGCCCTGCCGGCCGAGGGCGACCAGGACGCTGAGACGGCCCCGGCCGACAACCCGCCGGCCAAGGACTGAGGGCGTCATGGCCGCTGCCGTTGTCAGCGCCCAAGAGCGGCGCAAACTGCTGGCCGCCAATTCGCCCCGCCTGGCCGAGGTGGGCCTGGCCTTTTTGGAGCTGGGCCGCTGGGGCGAGGCCCTGGAGTGCCTGGCCGCGGCCCAGGATACCTCCGGCCTGGAGCAGCTCCGGGACCTGGCCCTGGCCGCCGGCGACTACTTCTACACCACGGCCGCGGCGCGCGCCCTGGGCCAGGAGCTGAGTGACCAACAAATGGCGCAGATCGCCCAAACCGCCCGCCAGGGCGGCAAGGACACCTTTGCCGCGGCGGCCGAGGCGAACGACTAAAGCTGACCCAAGATGAAACGCGACTACTACGAGATACTCAACGTTGATCGCGACGCCTCCATCGAGGTGATCAAGGCCAGCTATCGCAAGTTGGCCTTGCAGTACCACCCGGATCGCAACCCCGGCGACTCGGAGGCCGAGGAGCGCTTCAAGGAATGCGCCGAGGCCTATGAAGTCCTGCGCGACGCGGAAAAACGCCGACTCTACGACACCTATGGCCACGAGGGCCTCAAGGGCGCCGGCTTCCAGGGCTTTGGCGGCGTGCACGACATTTTCAGCGCCTTCTCCGACATCTTCGAGGGCTTCTTCGGGTTCAGCGGCGGCGGCCAGCCCGGCGGGGCCCGCCAGGGCAGCGACCTGCGCTACGATGTGGAGATCAGCCTGGAAGAGGCCGCCCGGGGCAAAAAAGTGGACCTGGAGCTGCGGCGCGAGGTGGCCTGCCCGGCCTGCCACGGCCTGGGCCAAGCCGGCGGGGCCGAGCCCGAGCCCTGCCGCACCTGTGGGGGGCAGGGCCAGGTGACGCGCAGCCAGGGCTTTTTTCGCATGGCCACCACCTGCCCGGCCTGCCACGGGTCCGGCCGGGTGATCACCGACCCCTGCCCCGACTGCGGGGGCCAGGGCCGCACCCTGGAGGAGAAAACCCTCTCGGTCAAGGTGCCGGCGGGCATCGAGCACGGCCAGCGCATGCGCATGGCCGGCGAGGGCGAAGGCGGCTACGCCGGCGGACCGGCCGGTGACCTCTATGTCTTCGTGCACGTGGCCCCCCACCCGGTATTCGAGCGCCGCGGCCCGGACATCATGCGCCAGATGGAGATATCCATGGTCCAGGCCGCCCTGGGGGCCACGGTAGCCATCGAGACCCTCATCGACGACACCGTGGACGGCAAGATTCCGGCGGGCACCGAGTCCGGCGACGTCATCCGACTGCCCGGCCTGGGCATGCCGCGCCTGCGCTCACACTCGAACCGGCGCGGCGACATGTTGGTGCAGCTATTGGTGCGCACCCCCCAAAAGCTGAGCAAGCGCCAAAAAGAACTGCTACGGGAGTTCGCGCAGCTCGGTGACTACGGCGCCGCGCCCGAGGCCCAGGCCGACACCCCCGGGAACCCCAAAGCCAAACCCGGCGGCAAAAAGAAGGGCTTTTTCAAATCCTTAACCGGAGACAACTGATGGGGCTGAGCCACGTGGATCAAAAGGGAGCCGCCCGCATGGTGGACGTGGGCGATAAGCCGACCACCAAGCGCGTGGCTCGGGCCCAGGCCCGGGTGCGCCTGAGCCAGGCCACCCTGGAGCTCATCAGTCAAGGCGGCCTGCCCAAGGGCGACGCCCTGGCCGTGGCCCGGGTGGCCGGCATCATGGCCGCCAAGCGCACCCCGGAGCTGATCCCCCTGTGCCACCCCCTGCCCCTGGATGCGGTGAGCGTAGACTTCGACCTGAGCGGACCCGGGGTGACAATCGAGGCCACCGCCTCCACCCACGCCCCCACCGGGGTGGAGATGGAGGCGCTCACCGCGGCCGCGGTGTCGGCCCTTACTCTATATGATATGATTAAGGCGGTTGAAAAAGGCGCTTCCATCGAGTCGGTGGAGTTGATGGAAAAAAGCGGCGGCAAAAGCGGACACTACCAGCGGACCTAGGTTTCTCTCTCTCCCCCGCCGAGCCGACGGGTCCCCCTCGCCCGCAGGGGGCGTGCCGGAAAGGTCGGCAGGTCGGGAGAACAGGACCCCGGCCGGCAAGTCCGGTAGGACCGCGTAGTCGACAGGTTGGGCTTGAAAAGACCGGGCAAGGGCTTTTCAACCACCTGCCAGGTACCTGGAGAGGTTCTGATGAACGAGGAACAGATAGAATATTTCCGCCAACTCCTGCAAAGCCGGTTGGACGAGTTGCTCAAGGACGCCGAACGCACGGTATCGGGCATGACCGATACCAAAGAGAATTTCCCCGACCCCACTGACCGCGCCGCCTTGGAATCTGATCGCAACTTTCTCTTGCGCATCCGCGACCGCGAGCGCAAGCTGATCGCCAAAATACGCTCGGCCCTGGAACGCTTTGAAGACGGAACCTACGGTATATGCGATTCCTGCGGCGAGGATATCAGCGAGCAGCGGCTCAAGGCCCGCCCCATGACCACCCTGTGTATCGACTGCAAGAAACAACAGGAGGCCATGGAAAAGGCCCGGGGCAAGTAAACCCCGCTAGACGACCGTAGCGGTCCAGCAACGTCTCCCAAAAGGAAACCGCCGGAGTCTCCCGCCGGCGGCCAGCTCGAGCATGTTTCAAAAACGCCTGCAGTTCTTCCGTTCCATCCTGTACCTGGGCGACCTGCTATTGGTGGCCGTCTCCTGGCTGGCCTCCCTGGGACTGCGCTACTACCTGGCCGACAGCCGGCATATCCCGCTCACCGAGACCCTGCCTGATCTAAACGACTACCTCCTGCTGATGATCCTGGTCACCGCCATCTTCGCGGTGATCCTGCCCACCAGCCGCCTGTACCACCGTCCCTGGTCCAGCGCGCGGCAGGCCTGGTGGCCCATCGTGCGGGCCACCACGGTGGGGGTCATCCTGGCGGTCACCGTAACCTACTTCCTGCGGCCCTACGGCTTCAGCCGTTTCGTGTTCCTAACCTTCTTCGTAATCCTCACCACCGCCCTGATGGTCTACCGACCCCTGCTGCGCCGCCTGTGGTCCCGGCTAAAGCCCCAGAGCCTCGGCGAAGGGGTGATCATCGTGGGAGTGGAGGAGCTGGGCCGGCTGGTGGCCGAAAAAATCGCCCTGCACCCCGAGCTGGGGCTGCGGGTCGACGGGTTCATCACCAGCCGCCCGGAGATGGTGGGCCAGGTAATCGACGGCATCGAGGTCCTGGGGACCTACCAGCAGGTGCGCCAGGAAATCAGGGCCCGCGACATCCAGGTGGTGATGATCGCCCTGCCCCTGGACGCCCACCACCGGATCGAAGACATTCTCACCCACCTGGGCGACGAGGTGGTGGACATCAAGATAGTGCCCGACCTGGTGCGCTTTATAAGCCTCTCGGGCTCGGTGGAGGAGTTCGAGGGGCTGGCCATCATCGGGGTGCGCGGCAGCCCCATGCAGGGCTGGGCCCAAGTGCTCAAACGCACGGTGGACGTCACCGGCGCCCTGGCAGCCATCACCATCTTCGCCATACCCATGGCGGTGATCGCCATCGCCGTGAAATTGACCTCCCCCGGTCCCGTGTTCTATCGCCAACAACGCATGGGGCTCGACGGCCGGGTCTTTGACATGCTCAAGTTCCGCTCCATGGACGTCGACGCCGAGGCCGAGTGCGGGCCGGTGTGGGCCAACGAGAACGACCCCCGCTGCACCAGGCTGGGCGCCTTCCTGCGGCGCACCAGCCTCGACGAACTGCCCCAGTTCTTCAACGTGCTCAAGGGCGAGATGAGCCTGGTGGGGCCGCGTCCCGAACGCCCGGCTTTTATCACCGACTTCCGTAAAAAAATCCCCGGCTACATGCTGCGCCACAAGGTGAAAGCCGGCATCACCGGCTGGGCCCAGGTAAACGGCTGGCGCGGCAACACCTCGTTGGAGCGCCGCATCGAGTGCGACCTCTACTACATCGAAAACTGGTCCCTCGCCTTTGACCTCAAGATCATCTTGCTCACCCTGTTCGTGGGCTTCAGACACCCTCATGCCTACTAAACTTGTCGGAAAAGCCGTCCATGGCTTTTCCTCTTGGGTCTTGGCGGGAGTAAATCCCACCAAGACCACAAAGCCGACCGGGTAGCCCCGCTCGGCTTTGGCGGGCCATCCATGGCCCGCGGGTTGTCACTTACTTGTCGGAAAAGCCGTCCATGGCTTTTCCTCTTGGGTCTTGGCAGGAGTAAATCCCACCCCAAGACCACAAAGCCGACTGGGTAGCCCCGCTCGGCTTTGGCGGGCCGTCCATGGCCCGCGGGTTGTCACTTACTTGTCGGAAAAGCCGGCCGCGGCCTGCCGGAGCGCACCAGGTAGGACACCGGTGCTTCTGCTTTTAGGCCGCGGCCAAGGCAACCTCCCGCCCGCCCCGCGCCAGGCGCCCTAGTGATAATCAAAGGGATGGGTCAAGCGGAAGTGCCCCACCACCTTGGGGTAGGACTTGCCCAAGATGGCCATGGACGCGGTGCGCAGCCCCGGGGCCCAGATGTTGATGGCCTCCAGGTCGCCCTCGGGGTCGCGTATATCGCCGACGATTCCCACGTGGTCACAGACCGACACCTTGGGGATGCCGGTGTCCATCACCACCACGTCGCCGGGCTGGAAGTCGTTCTTGCGCGGGTCCATGACCTGGGCGTGGTATTGCAAAAAGACCAGGAGATTGCGCACCCGGCGGTGGTCGATATTGGGATTAGGGCGGATGACCCGCCGGTAGCGCTTGGGGTGGCGCAACACGTCCTCGTGCACCAAGGCCTGCAAGTCCAGCCCGGCGGCGCGCAAGGAACGGATCACGATGTCGGTGCAGACCGCCTCGGATTTGCTGAAATCCCCGCCAGGGTACTTCAGGGCGATCACCCCCATGGCCCGCTGGGTGTACAGGGCCGGCTTAACCAACTGGGCCTTGGCCCCGGCCAGGATCAGGCGGTTGAGGTAGCCGGCTTGGCTGAGCTTGCGCTCCTGGGCCTGGGAGTGGTAAATCTCCACCCGGGTGCCCACCCGCACCAAGCGAAACAGCCGGATCATGTCGCGGTCGTCCAGGGCCAGGCCGCCCAAGGTCCAGTGCCGGGCCGAGCCGCCGCCGTGGATGCGGATGGAGCCGCCCAGGGCGGTGTTTTGCGGCGGAGTCACCCCGGCGTCGATGGCCGCCACGATGCGCCGGTACTGGGACCGGTTGATGAGACCGGCGGCCAGTCCCCGGCGGGCGTCCTCCCGGTTGGGGTAGGACAGGCGTAGCGAGCGGGCGCCGTACTTAGCCTGGCGCGGCGCGGCGGTGGCCTGGCAAATGAAAAAACGCCCCTCCGGAGTGCCGCCGTCGCCCTGCTTGACCTTGTCGCCCAGGGGATTGAATGGACACAGGGCCACCCGGAACCAGGCCACCTCGCGCCGGCCCCGCATCACCCACAGGCGACGCTCCTTTTTGTGCACCTTGATCCACAGGTCTGAAACCAGGTCCCGCCGTACAAAGCCGGTGCGGCCGGCCAGGGTGCGCACCCGCAGCCAGTCGCCTTGCCGGGCCACCAAGTGCAAGCTCTGGTTGCTCTCCAGGCGCTGCAGAACCTTGTAGCCCAGCCCCGGCCCGGCGCGCAGGTTCACCCGGGCCTGGATGGTGTAGTGGTAGGCCCAGGCCTCGGAAACCAAAAAGCCGCACACCAAGATAACCGGTATGAAAATTACGGCCGCGCGGGGCCACCAGCGATTAGGCATAAATCAATCCCTTGGGCCAGGGGTAATCCGTCACACGGCTATTAGACGCCGTTTGAAGGCTTTTTCTACCTCCCACGGACAGCTAGCCCCCTGCCCTGCCTGAAGCGATGAGGATGGCCGTGCCGGCGAATTTTTCAACGGAAATCAACCCAAGACATGGCGGCCCAAAGGAGTCGGACGCCGACAAGTATACAATTTTACAAATCGCCCGGCGGGCCGCTGGCGCGCCTGGGTGGGGCTGTCGGTAATTTGGCAACCATTACCACCACCTGGTGAACTAAGGGTTGTCTTATAAGCCCATCTCATTATATAAAAAGCACCATGGCGCTAATACTCATTATTGATGATGACAAGATGATGTGCGACATGCTCACGGCCAAGTTCAGCAGCATGGGCCATCAAACCGACTATTGCCACACCCTGGCCGACGGCCTAGCCCTAGCCGGCAACACCCAGTACGACTTGGTTTTCTTAGACGTGGGAATGCCCGATGGCAGCGGCCTGGATGTGCTGCCCGAACTGCGCAACGCCCCCGGCCAACCGGAGGTGATCATCATCACCGGCCTGGGCGACCCCGAGGGCGCCGAGATGGCCATCCGCAGCGGCGCCTGGGACTACATTGAAAAAGGTTCGTCGCTCAAACAGATAACCCTGCCGCTTACCCGCGCCCTGCAGTACCGCCAAGAGAAGATGGCCAACCGGCCCATGATGGCCATCAAGCGCGAGGCCATCATCGGCAACAGCCCGGCCATGCAGGCCTGTTTCAACCGGCTGGCCCAGGCGGCGGCCAGCGACGCCAACGTCCTGATCATGGGCGAGACCGGCACCGGCAAGGAACTCTTCGCCCGGGCGGTGCACGAAAACAGCTCGCGGGCCGGCCAGAGCTACGTGGTGGTTGACTGCGCCGCTCTGCCCGAGTCGCTGGTGGAAAACCTGCTCTTTGGCCACGCCCCCGGCGCCTTCACCGGGGCCGAGCACTCCCAGGAGGGCCTCATCCGCCAGGCCCACCGTGGCACCCTGTTTTTGGACGAGGTGGGCGAGCTGCCCCTTACCCTGCAAAAGGCCTTCTTACGCGTGTTGCAAGAGCACCGCTTCCGGCCCCTGGGCGGCGGCCGCGAGGTGGAAAGCGACTTCCGGCTGGTGGCGGCCACCAACCGCGACCTGGACCAATTGGTGGCCCAAGGTCGTTTCCGGCAGGACCTGCTGTTTCGCCTGCGCTCGCTCACCATCGAGCTGCCGCCGCTACGCGAACGCATGGAAGACCTCAAGGAACTGGTCATCTCCCATATCGCCACCCTGTGCGAGCGCTACCGCATCGAGAACAAGGGCTTCCACCCCGAGTTCCTGGAGGCCCTGGCCAACTACCACTGGCCGGGCAACGTGCGCGAGCTGTTCAACACCCTGGAGCGGGCCATCTCCGCCGCCGGCAACTCCCCCACTCTATTCCGCAAGGACCTGCCCAACAGCGTGCGTATCGCGGTCACCCGCTCGCAACTCAGCGGCCACGCCGCCACGCCGGCGGCTGCTCCCCAACCCCCTCCCCTGGGCTCGGTGATGCCCGAGATTCGCACCTATCTCAAGGCCATAAACGACCAGATGGAACGCGGCTATTTGCAAGAGCTGATGCTGCGCACCAAGGGCGACATCAAGCAAGCCTGCCAGATGTCAGGCCTCTCCCGTACCGGCCTCTACGACCGGCTCAAAAAACACAACATCGCCCGCCCCACCTCCTGACCCGCCGGCCAATTCCAGTCCACCTTGATCGGACAACCACGTCCCATTATCCAGGAACCTGGCATGGCAAAGGCCCTTCGGCAATGTTCCGGCACAGGGACATTTTAGGCAACCAATTGTTTTCGCACACCATATACTGTACACCCTAAAATGGCATGCTTCTTGTTATACGACAAAGCAGGACAGTCAATCATTGGCCGCAGGGTAAGCATGAACCTGTTATTGTACTCCACCAGCCGTGACGCTTTGTATCGTCGCATCCTTTGGATTATCAATAAGTTGGCTAGTGCGGCCGAGGTAGATTCCCTATACGACCCAGAAAGCCTGCGCCAGAGATTGGCCATGCCCCTGGTCAAGCCCGCGGTGGCGGTACTGGTGGTGACCAATGAACGCGAGCTAACGCGCCTGTTGCGACTGGTCCCCTTGCTGGACGATGTACGGGTGGTCCTGGTCCTGCCCGAAGTTGAAGACCACGCCCTGGTGAAAAAAGCCCTGCAACTCCGGCCCCGTTATTGCACCTACGCTGACAGTGATCTTTCCGACCTGGGCGCCGTGTTGGCCAAGATGTACCAGGTGAGCCAAGCCTATTTTGGCAAGGCCGAGGAGTTGCGATTCGGCAGTGGCTGAGCAAGCGGCGGGCACTACCCGCCAAGGCCCAAGGGCGCTGAAAAAAGCATAGTTCTCCCCCCACTCCCAACCCCAGGGGGAGAGGGCCCCGGCCCTCTCCCCCATTTTTTCAGCCAGGTGGCGGCGGTTTATTCCTGCCCCTGGGTATCGTCCTCCAGTTGGTAGCGCTTGTCTGACTTTCGGCAAAGCTCCCAGATGATGCAACCGCCGCGGAATTTACAATATCCGCAAGGGTCGGTGCAGGCTTCGCAGTCGTCCAGGCACTGCTGGCAATAGCCGATGCTCATCTTTTGACATTGGACCCGGGCCTCGCGGTCGGGGTGGTTGCGGCAGTTCATGACGACTCCTCCTGGGCGTCCAGGCGCTTTTGCACCTCGGCCAGGCGATCCTCGGCCTCCTCGACGCGTTGCAATTGGTGCGGCCGTATGGAGTGGGCCGGCAAGGCGGCCTCGGCCTCGGCCAGTTCCCGCCGCAGTTTTTCACGCATCTTCAGTAGCTCTTGGCGGTCCATGGCCGTTTCCTTTCCCCGGATGCGGTGCGTCCCGGCCGCCCCTTGGGACGATGTTACGTCGTGCGGTGGGACGAGGCCCGCGGGTTCATACCTAATATGTTAAATACCCGCCGTGGTTGGTTCAACCCGGGGGGATTCTTTTTAGCGCCACCGGTCACCAAGCCACCAATACCTTGCGTCCTTGGTGCATCTGGGCCCGGAGCTTTTCCATGTGCCGCAGGGTGGCCACTTCTTTTTCCAACCGGGCCTCGGGGAGATCCAGGCGCCGGGCCAGCTCGGCCAGGGATATACCCCTGGACTGCTCGATGGCCTGCATTATTTTTTGTTGCAGGTCGCTGAGCTGGTCGCCGCCGGCCAGCTCCAGAGTGGACTTGGCCGAGTGCACCGCCCAGGGGTCGCACATGCGGGTTGGC